>Ga0233430_1005925_pt1 | contig 10297 bp, 9 predicted proteins | sample SI_118_April2016_2_FD_179883 | JGI IMG/M metagenome (GOLD analysis project Ga0233430, IMG submission 179883) | Seawater microbial communities from Saanich Inlet, British Columbia, Canada - SI_118_April2016_150_MG | ecosystem: Environmental > Aquatic > Marine > Inlet | place: Canada: British... | reverse complement strand
GGAGCTTTATTGGCAGCCCCCAGATGCCGACGGTTTCGATTTTGTGCCCGAGGAGGCCTTCGCTCATTAGAGCAATTTTCTGAGATTGAACTACCCGCCCGGCGACTCGATGAATATCGAAAATAAGCTAGGACAGGAAGAAACCGGCTAAAAGCAGGCAGCCACTGCTGGCAAAACCCAGAACCGGGATCGCCATGGGGACCTGGAAGACGTCACCCTTGGCGGGCACCTTGGAAAGTTTGAGGCGCAACAAAGCCAAATTCACCAGGCAGAAAACGATCAGGACTATGGTCGAAGTCGCCTCCGCCAAATCGCTAATAGGCAGAAAATAGGCCAGAAACAGGATGATGCCGACGACCAGGACGGTCGCCGTCAAGGGCGTTTTGGTGAGCGGATTAACGCCTGCCAGTATTCGCGGCAGGCTGCCCTGGTTGGCCAGGCCATAGAGGACGCGGGAGGCCATGATGACCTGGATCAGGGCCCCATTGAAAGTCGCGATGATCGCAATGATATGGAATAGGCCGCTCATCCCCGGCCCGGCGCTTTCGAAGATCAAGGCCAGGGGTGCGGTGGAGCCGACCAAGTCTGTCATGGGTACGACCAAAACCACCACGGAGACGACCGTGAAATAGGTCATGGTGGCGATGATCAGGGTCAGGATTATGCCCCTTGGCAGGGTCTTGCCCGGCTGTTTAACCTCTTCCGCCACATTGGCGATGTCCTCAAAGCCGACAAAGGCAAAGAATGCCAATAATCCCGCCGCCGCTATCCCTTTCCAGGCCCCGCTTTCCAAGGGGGGTATAAGGCCGGCGATGTCGGACCAGCCCTGGGGTGCGTCCGCCAGGCCGACCCAGACCACCAAGCCCAGGCCGCCGATCTCTATCACCGTGAACAGGCTGGCCAGGGCAACGGACTCGAGTATGCCCCAGATCGCGATCAAGCCGACCAACAGAATGATCAAAGCCGTTAACAACGCCGGAGAAAGAGGGATAAATGCTTCCAGGTACCCCGCCGTGCCAATCGCAACAGCGGCCGATGAGACCACGCCGGATGCCACCACCATTAACCCGACGATCAGAGACAGGATGCGGGAATTGAAGCCTTGGCGTACATAAGCCGCTTCCCCCGCGCTGACGGGATAACGGGTGGCCATCTCGCAATATGACAGGGAGGTAAAGCCGACCACACAGGCGGCAAGCAGAAACGAGACCGGGGCATAGATCCCGGCTTTTGCCGCCGCAGCACCAACCAGGACATATATGCCGGCGCCGATAGTGACGCCCAGGCCATAAAGGGTCAGCAGGGGCAGGGTCAGGCGACGCCTTAATCTTGGCCGCCCGTCCCCGCCGGTACCGTCAGGCGTTGCTTGGTTTTCGCTCATGACCCTGCCCTCAATGCCTCAAACCAAACTGCGTCGAGAGAGGGGATGCCCCTCGGATAAAGCCGTCGGGTAAAACCCTCGAATGAACAGCCTCGTGAGAACTCGCACCTAGCTCAAAGCGAAACCTTTATAGCCGTTGGCGGCGATATCGTTGCATCTTTCCACATACATGGGAAAGCCGCCCAAATAGGGCATGAATACCCTTGGTTTGCCGGGAATATTGGCACCCACATACCAGGAACTGCAGGTGGAGCGTAGGGACAAGTCGGCGGATTCGCTCACATGACTGACCCAATCATCCTCTGCCTGCTGGCTGGAGTTGATCTGTTTGTGGCCATTTTCCTGGCAATAGGCCAGGCAATCTGCAATCCAATCCACATGCTGCTCGATGGACGGTAACATATTTGTCAGCACCGAGGGGCTGCCCGGTCCCGTGACCGTGAACATATTGGGGAAGCCCGCCATGGACAGGCCGAGATAGGATTTCGGCCCTTCCTCCCACTTTTCCTTCAACGTTCTGCCGCCCAGGCCCCGAATATCAATGCGCAGCAGGGTGCCGGTCATGGCGTCAAAGCCTGTGGCGAATACGATCGCATCAACCTCATATGCCTCACCTTTCACGACCAGGCCGTCTGGGGTTAGGCGCTCTATCGGGTCATTGGCAATATCTACCAGGGTGACATCGGGGCGGTTATAGGTGTCATAATAATCGCTATCCACGCACAGTCGTTTACAGCCGATGACATTGTCCGGCGATAGTAATTCTGCAATCGCGGGATCTTCCACCGTTTCCCGGATCTTGCCGCGGACGAACGCCGCCGCCGTGTTATTCGCCTCATCGTTCAGCATCAAATCCCCAAAGGCACCCATGAAGGGGATGCCACCCTCAGCCCATTTCGCCTCGTATTGGGCCTGGCGTTCCTCTGCCGTTGCCTCCAACGCGGGCTGCATATTCGGCGTAATATCCATACCCGGCGGCATTGTTTTGGCCCGGGCCCGCATGGCGGGGTATTCCGCCTTGACCTTCGCCGCATAGGCCTGGTCCATGGCTCTGTTATGGGCCGGTATCGTATAATTCGGGGTGCGTTGAAAAACCGTCAGATGTTCGGCTTGTTCCGCGATGTGGGGGATGGATTGGATGGCGGACGATCCGGTGCCGATTACGGCAACACGCTTGCCGGTGAAATCAACGCCTTCATGAGGCCATTGCCCGGTGTGGTATTTATCACCCTTGAAGCTGTCCAGGCCTTCAAAATCCGGCAGGTTGGTGGACGACAGACAGCCCGTCGCCATGACGCAATATCGGGCCGAACAGGTTTCGCCATCCGATGTGGTCAGGTTCCAGCAACTGGATCCTTCATCAAAAATTGCCCGTTCCACCGAAGTATCGAATTGTATGTCTGCACGTAAATCGAACCGGTCGGCCACATGATTGGCGTAGTTCAGGATTTCCGGTTGCGGGGAATAGCGTTCGGACCATTCCCATTCCTGTTCCAGTTCGGGTGAGAACTGATAGGAATATTGCATGCTTTCCACATCGCAACGGGCACCGGGATAGCGGTTCCAGTACCAGGTTCCGCCAACGCCGCTGCCGGCCTCAAATACCTTTGCCTTAAGACCCAGGCCCCGGGCGCGATGCAACATGTACATCCCCGCAAAGCCGGCACCGACAATTACTAAATCGAAATCACAATTATTTTCAGACATTTCCTACCTACGAATTTGCTTATCTTTTGCCGGATAATTGTCTCCAGTCGGCCTGGAGTCAAGTGAACCAGCCATCAAAGCCTGCCATACAGTGCGAACAACCGCTCCCAGTGACGCTCCGCTGCCGGCTGGTCATAGACCTATCCGGCCCGGGTGGTGATGTCGATGGATAACTCGCTCATACTGCTATCTCCCGTTTTCGAATTTACGGGCAGCATAGGTCAAGACTGTTCCCGTGGGCTGGGAATAGCGTAATATGAGGCAACGATGAAATTGGGAGGATAGACTATGGGTACTACCGATGACTGGCTGGCGTTGACCACGGAAGACACCTTGGAACCGGATTTGCGGATTTGCGATCCCCATCATCATCTATGGGACGCCATCTTTGACCCGGCGGCGGAGTTTCGCGCGGAACAGGTGGAACATCGTTATTTGTTCCACGAAATCCTGGACGAGATTTCCTGCGGCCAAAATGTTGTCTCCACAGTCTTTATTGAATGCGGTGCTATGTATAAGGGCGATGGCCCGCGCCATATGCGTCCTGTGGGCGAAACCGAATTCGTCAATGGCATAGCCGCAATGAGTGCATCCGGCCGCTATGGCGATGCGCGTATCGCTGCCGGCATTGTGGGCCTGGCTGATTTGAACCTGGGCGCCGGCGCGAAAGAGGTGTTGGAAGCCCACATCGCGGCAGGTTCGGGGCGTTTTCGGGGCATCCGCCACGCGGCATCCTGGGACGCTTCCGATGATATCCGAAACTCCCATACCAAGCCGTGGGACGGTATGTTGGCGGATGCCACATTCCGCGAAGGCTTTGCGCAACTGGCCCCCCTGAATATGAGCTTTGAGGCCTGGTGCTATCATCCGCAAATTGGCCAGGTTACGGATCTGGCCCGCGCCTTTCCCGATACCACGATGATTTTGAACCATTTCGGCGGGCCCCTCGGTATCGGACCCTATGCGGGTAAGCGGGAGGAGATTAAGGCCCAATGGCGTCTGGATATTGACGAGCTGGCAAAATGCCCCAACGTGGTGGCGAAGCTCGGCGGCATCAATATGCGGGTCAACGGCTATGACTGGGACTTGAAAAGCAAACCGCCGTCGTCCGAGGAACTGGCGGCTGCGACACGGGATTATTACGACCATTGCATTGAACGCTTTGGCGTTGATCGTTGTATGTTCGAGTCCAATTTCCCCGTGGACAAGCGCACCTGCAGCTACAACGTCCTATGGAACACCTTTAAGCGGATCGCGTCCGGTTGTTCCGATGCGGAGAAAGCGGCGTTGTTTCATGACACCGCCGCCCGCGTTTACCGCATCGATGTTTAGGTAGAGTTGGATGGCGCTATGAGTGAGAAAATTGCCGTCATCGGCATGGGGCAGATGGGCTCCGCCATGGCCCGCCGTTTGAGCGAAGCGCAACACGACGTCATGGGCTTTGACATCAACGAAGCAACGCGGCAAAGCCTTGTCGATCAGGGCGTTAACATGGCCGATAGCCTGGGCGCTGCCCTGGCGGGGCGAACCACGGTGCTGTCGTCTTTGCCGGATCCAAATGCGGTCAAAGGCGCCTGGATGGGGGAGGGGGGCATCATCGACCTGGCCGAGCCCGGCTCCATGTTGGTGGAGTTGAGCACCATTGATCCCGATACCATGCGCGAGGTGGGCGCAGCCGCTATTGCCCAGGGCCACCAGGTGCTCGACTGTCCCGTCAGCGGCAGCCCGAATGAAGCCGGTACGGGTAAGTTGGTATTGTTGGTCGGTGGTGAGGCCCCGACGTTGGAACGGGCCGGGCCTCTGTTCGATCTGTTGGGTCAGACCTGGCAGCACACCGGCGCGGTGGGCACGGCAAAGGTGGTGAAGATCGTCAACAACATGATGTCCATGGGCAATGTCCTGGTCGCCTCGGAAGCGTTTTCCCTGGGCGTGGCGGCGGGCGTTGATCCGCAAAAACTGTTCGATGTCATCTCGGTCAGTGGTGGCCGTTCGCACCATTTCACCAAACGTTTCCCCAATGCCTTGGAAGACAATTTCGAACCTGGCTTCAAGATGGAGTTGGGGGAGAAAGACCTGTCTTTGGGTGTCGAATTGGGCCGGGCCATGAAAATGCCCACACCCACAACATCCCTGGCGCGGGAGATGTACGCCCTGGCCCTCGCGGAAGGCTATCGGGGCAAGGACATCGTGGCGCTGATGGACATGTATCGGGAATGGGCCCGGAATACTAAGGTTGAGGCATAATCATGAAAGTCTTCGTTACGTTCACGCGCAAAGCACACGCCACGGCGGAGGATTTTCAACGCCTGATCGAGGCGGAAGACAAATACGCCTTTGCCCTGTATGGCGGCGACAAAATCCGCGAAATGTACTCCCGCGCCGATGGCCAGGGTGCTATCGCTGTCCTGGAATGCGACGACGCTGATCACGCAAACGCCTTGATGGCCGAATTGCCCATGGTGAAAAAGGGCCTACTGGACGTCGAATGCCACGGTGCCCTGCCGTATGCGGGCATCGCGGCACTCGGGTCGTGAGTTATTTGGCAGCGTAAAATGCCAGTTTGTTGCCGTCCAGGTCGCGGGCATAGGCAAATGTCATGCCACCGCCACCACGGGGGCCGACTTCACCTTCATCGCTACCACCCAGTTCCAGGGCCCGGGCGTGAAGCTTGGCGACGGTCTCCGCACTATCTACCATCAGCGCGATCATCGTGCCGTTGCCGACCGATGCGGCCTTGCCATCAAAGGGTTTGATGATGCCGAACATGGCTGCGCCCGCCTTGCTTGACCACATAACCAGGCGATCATTTGGGGTCATTCTCTTCAGACCTTGGTCTGCGAATAATGCATCGTAGAAGGCAGCGGCTTTTTCCAGGTCGTTCGTTCCAAGGGTGGTGTAACCAATCATAACAATAATAACCTTTCCGTTTTTGTAGGGGTGTTTAAGCGTCGAGCAGTATGAGCAGAGCCTGTGTATAGCAGCCTCCGCTAGGGTTTTAATTTCGGGCGGCGACGGTTGCCATGTCTGTCTCCTGATCCTGGGTTTGTCCTTGCCAGATGACACCGGCACGAAATGCCGCGTCGCAAAATGCTGTCACTCAAACCGGGCGGTCGCCGTTGACGGTGACGCGATGCATCAGGCGATGGACGTCGCCATAGTCGGCAATGGCATAATGCTGGGTGCAGCGGTTGTCCCAAAAGGCGATGGAATTTTTCTGCCAGCGGAAACGGCAGCTTAATTCCGGGGTTTTGATATGTTCATAGAGATGATCCAGCACCATTTTGGATTCCTTACGCGGCACACCCCGCAGGCGTTGGGTAAAAATGGCATTGACGAACAGCGCCTTGCGTCCGGTGACCGGGTGGGTGCGCACAACGGGATGCTCCACCGGCTGCATAACTTGGCGGGCATCCTGGATTGAATCCTGCTTCGCCCCGTCGTCTTGGTGCAAAGTCTCGAATTTGGCCCCGTCCGCACTATGGACCGCGATCATACCGTCCAGATAGCGCTTCATAGAGGGAGAGAGGGCATCGTAAGCATCGTACATATTGGCCCACATGGTATCGCCCCCATGTTCGGGACAAATGCGCGACAACAGGACAGAGCCCAGGGGCGGTTCCTCAGCGAAGGTGACGTCACTGTGCCATTGATTGGCGGCAGAGCGCGCATCCTTCTTGCTTTCAAGGATCAAGACCTCCGGATGATCCTCCAGGTTCGGGGTAAAGGGGTGCACTTGCAGACTGCCGAAGTGCCGCGCGAATGCCACATGCTCGGAGGGTGAAATGTCCTGATCACGAAAAAATATCACCTGATGCTCCATCAAGGCATCATGGATTTCCTGAAACAATTGATTGCCAAGGTCCTGACCCAGGTCGACGCCGCTGATCTCGGCACCCAGGGCACCTGCAATGGGTGATACGGTGATTTGTTCATAGGATATGGCTGGGGACATGGCTGGATTTTTCCTCATTATTCTATTGTTGGGCTTGATCTACTGAACACACGTAGAAGCAAAAGTTAAAGTGTCGGGATGCCTAAGCCAAGAGGGGTAGATTATGACCAGGCAAAATTGGCTATGGGCAAACAAGGCGGCTTTGCCTGATAATACAGTATCGCGGTCGCAATTGGGAATTGTCCTTGAGGCAACAACTGTTGGATTTTTATTATGAGCATAACCGTCACACCTATCGCAGGTGCCATCGGGGCGGAGATTGGTGGCGTCGATGTGGCCACTGACCTGCCCCCGGATACGATCGCGGCTATTCGCCAGGCATTGTTGGATCATTGTGTGATCTTTTTCCGTGATCAGACGCTGGATGTGGAACGCCATAAAGCTTTCACCCGGCGCTTCGGTGAATTGTTCATACATCCGAATTTTCAGCTTGGCCCAGGTCAGGGAAATGACCATCCCGAGATCGTTTATGTGCGTCGGGAACCAGGCGACGGTCGGGTGCTGGGCCAGGGCTGGCACGCGGACACCACCATGATGCCGACACCGCCCATGGGGGCAATACTCTATGCCATGGAGACACCTGCGGTCGGCGGGGATACACAGTTCGCAAACCAATATCTTGCCTATGACGCCCTATCGGATGGCATGAAAACGATGTTGGAACCGCTTCGTGCTGTGCATAACGATACCCGCGTCGCCGGGCCCAATACGGGGCTGAATGCCCAACGCGCCAGTCAGGTGCGTGCAGATGATGATTGGCGCGCTACGGAAAGTCTGCATCCCGTTGTCCGGGTTCATCCTGAAACCGGGCGCAAGCTTCTATTTCTCAATGGCATCTACGTCCACCGATTTGAAAATATGAGCGTGGCAGAAAGTCAGCCATTATTGGATTTCCTATATGCCCACGCTGTACGCCCGGAATTCACCTGCCGCTTTCGCTGGCGTCCCGGCTCCATCGCCTTTTGGGACAACCGTTGCACCTTGCACGATGCCATCCACGACAGCCACGATGCGGTCCGCCATATGCAGCGGACGCAGATCGCCTAACGTCAGTGGGCAAAGTCCGGATTTGTACAATTCCTGGCTTGCCGCTACCATGACAAGGGAAACATCTCACGGCGAAGCGTATAATTTATTTCGTGATCCAGGTTCAGGTCGCGGCCGATCTGCATCAACGCAAGGATGGGATTTATGGATCTCCCTATCAACACTGTGCCTGCCATTCAGCTTCCATCACAGGAAAGCGTTGAAGACGTCACCGGGCAGGTGATCTTGCGCGAGGCGGCGGCAGGATTTCGCGACAGCGGCGTCCTATTACTCCACAACGCCTTTCCAGTGGAATTCGTGGAAAGCCTTCATGGGGCATATATATCCCGCTACAGCGCCTATTTTGATGATGCGGAACATGACGACGCACTCAAGGTCGGTGATAGACGTTTTATGGTCACCGTTGAAATGGCGGCGCCGTTCAACTCACCTCGCCTTTACGCCAACCCTGGCGCGCTTGGCATTATCCGCAAATTGCTGGGAGAAAATTGTGTATTGGGTAGTTTTGGCTCGGTGGTTTCATTGCCTGGTGCCGCAGAACAGCATGTGCACCGGGACCATCCAGGTTTGTTTGGTGACGATCAACTGGATGCGATCCTGCCAAGTTTCGCGGTCACAATGTTAGTGCCGCTTGTTGAAATGAACGAAACCAGCGGGACAACGAGAACCTTCATGGGCAGCCATGTTGTCGATGTCGATAAGAAGACGGAGTATCAGGATCCGGTTGTCCCTGTCGGCTCATGTTTGTTGATGGATTACCGGCTGTTGCATGGCGGCCTGGCAAACCGTTCCAGCCAGGTGCGTCCTTTGCTTTACAACGTCTATTGCCGGCCCTGGTTTCGCGATGATTTGAATTTTCGCCGGCAACCTGCCATCAAGCTGAAAGACAAAGAATATCGCCGGGTCCCGAAATCCCTTCAGGATCTGTTTTCGGGACGGGGGGATATCCATGGCGGCACCTGAGACGCACAATCCCTGCAGCCGGGCGACGTCCTAGCTCATACGCAATGTTGGAAACCGACAAAGCGGCATTGAAATGGGCCCGCGGCCATGTGGGCTGGCAACGGCAAGAGTTGGTTGCCGGACGGGCATGGAGCAATACATTCAAGCTCAAGGCCGTGGACGGATCCAACACGTATCTGAAAATCCTGCCAGTTGGGTATGGCGACGAAGTTTCCGCCACGGCGGTAATCGCCCAACATTTTCCTGACAGCCTGCCGGAGGTGATCGCCCACGATATTGAGCACGGATATCTTCTGCTGCGCGACCACGGTGGTACAGCCCTTAGTTCGAATATGGTTAGCCACACGCATCGGCTGCTTTCCTTTTATGCCAGCCTGCAGGCCCGGGCGGCGAAGCTGCCGGGACTTCTCGCCGAACTGCCGACCTGCGATGTTACCCGGGCGCTTTCAGACTTGCTGTTCAGCCTTTCACCGGATCGCGGCAGCGCGCCCCCAGGCATGGCAATGGCAACACCTTTGGCGGATTTTATCGGTGAGGCTGAGGCTGCCTACTATTGGCATGCGCTGACGGCAGGTTCGGCGTTGATCGAAAGCCAGTTGGCTTTGGCCAAGGCATTGCCGCCGACACTCGCGCACGGTGATCTGCACGTAAAGAATGCTGCTGTGCTGCCGAACGGTGGGTGTGTCCTCTATGACTGGAGCGAAGCCGCAATCGGCCCGGCGGGCCTCTCGCTGTGCAATCCGCTGTTATTGCCGGTCAGCCAAGCCATCCGCGTCTTGGCCGGCATCCGTAAAGACAACGGCAATTCGGGATATGAACTTAGCCGGGTTGATAGCTCGTTCGAGGCCCTGGCTGACGTCATCGGCTGGCATCAGATATACCGCAGCCTGATTTGTGGCTATATCGAAAAACTGGCTGGTGACGGTTATGCCGCCCGGGAAACATTGCTGCAGGGGTTGCCCGGAAGCCTGTTGGCAGGCGCGATGCGCTGGTTGGTTAGCTGGTCCTTGGCGGCTGCTTACGACGACGCACAAAAACGGGCCGGGGCCGTGTTGCTGCGCGCGGGCCTTGACGAAATTCTAGAGTTGCTGCGTTTTTTTGAGGCCGGGTCAGAGGTTGGCAATGAAACAGACGAGACAGCGCGCCGGCTTTATGCCCGGGCGCCAAATATTACAGCCAGGCAAGAGGCAGATGAGGTTTTGCTGATCGATCCCCACGGCGAGGTTATCTGTCATTTGAATGTGACG
>Ga0233430_1005924_pt1 | contig 10297 bp, 11 predicted proteins | sample SI_118_April2016_2_FD_179883 | JGI IMG/M metagenome (GOLD analysis project Ga0233430, IMG submission 179883) | Seawater microbial communities from Saanich Inlet, British Columbia, Canada - SI_118_April2016_150_MG | ecosystem: Environmental > Aquatic > Marine > Inlet | place: Canada: British... | reverse complement strand
GTTACCGAAAGTGGACGACTAATCCTAAGGAGTTTTCAGATTTTCAGGACCTAGAACCACAGTACCTGAAAGAATTCACCGTTAAAACCAAAAAAAGTCAATGAGAAATAGAATAAAAGTTCTTGTGATTTTTGCATTCCTATTTTCTCTTTTTAATCATACTACAGCTCAACCCAATAAAATGATTCAACTACCAGCACCTGATCAGGAAAGCTCTAATTCCCTCGAAAAATTGATTTCACAGCGACGTAGCTTTCGAGATTTTTCAGCAGGATCTTTATCACTATCGGAAATTTCACAAGTACTCTGGGCAGCTCAGGGTATCACTTCAAAGGTCGTGATTCCTGAACGTGAAATAATGCTGCGGTCCATACCTTCAGCCGGAGCATTATATCCCCTCGAGGTATTTGCAGTTGTTAAAAGAGTCGATGATCTTGATCCGGGAATTTACCGGTACGTTCCCGGCCCTGGCATCAGGGAACATTCTCTCGCTCAGATCCTGAGCGGAGATATGAACGAAAATCTCGCCGATGCGACCCTTGGTCAAGATTGTATTAAGAATTGCGCAGTTGCAATAATAATCAGCTCAGTTGATAATCGAGTTGCGGTGAAATACGGGGAGAGAGCGCACATGTACTGCCTGATTGAGACCGGGCATGCCGGGCAGAACATCTGTTTGCAGTCTAATTCCCTCGGATTGGGAGCTGTGACGGTTGGTGCCTTTAATGATAAAAGGCTCAAAAGACTGATTGGACATGAGGCGGAACCGTATTATATTGTTTGTATCGGAAAAAAAGATTAATCACGCTAACTGAATGGAAATCTTCCACATTGGTTTCTTGTCCGTGGGAATCATCGATATGCTCGATGTTTTTGCGGTTACAGTTGTTTTTTATCAGGTCTACCGGATAGTCCGCGGGACACGTGCGACGCAAATGTTCGCCGGACTGTTGATACTCCTCGCTGCCGGATCCATCGCACAGGTCGTTGGCATGAGTGGTATGACATGGTTAATTCAATCCATTGGTGCTGTCTGGGTGATTGCATTTGTGATCTTGTTCCAACCGGAACTCAGAAGAACTCTGATGCGAATTGGTCAGATCGGAGTTCTGCGTTCTCTTTTCCAAACCAGTGGTGAACGAGTTCTCCTTGCGGTAACTAAGGCTTCAATGGACCTTTCTCGCCGTCGATTCGGTGGGTTGCTGGTTCTCCAGCGGACAACGGGTATCAGGGGTATTTTGGAGACAGGGGTTCAGCTTCAGGCGGAAGTCAGTGCTGATTTGCTGGTTTCCCTTTTTTACCCCCGTTCCCCACTACATGATGGCGCGGTAATAATTTTTGGGGATACTATTGTCGCAGCAAGGTGCATTCTCCCGCTATCAACCAGCATCATCGAAGACGAATCACTAGGAACTCGTCACAGAGCTGCAATTGGTGTCACGGAAGAAGTTGATGCTGTTGCAGTTGTCGTTTCTGAGGAAACGGGAGCGGTCTCAATTGTTTGCAATGGATCTTTTGTCGGTAGAGATTTAGATAGCCAGACGCTCCAGGCAGAATTGACCAAGCTGATGTATCCAAAAATCACTGCAGCAAAGACAGAAACGGTTAATCCACCGGAAATGGAGCAAACTGCACAGGCAAATCCTCATGCAGGGAGTTAAAATAGCCAATTGAATCTTGCTCACCATTTCAAGCTGGTTAGCTGGGCGGCGGCATCAAAAATCCCACCCGTAATATACGGTTTTGTTTTTCTCTTTGTTTTAATGACCTCGCTTTCTCCCTCCGAGCATGGTCAATATGCAACAGTTTACTACTTCTTCACAATAATCACACTTCTCGTAAAATTCCTGATTTTCCACCCAATGATACACTTTGCCTCTGCGCCCGGTAGATTTGAGAGAGTAACAAGGATCGGCTTCCAGTTAAGTGGGTTGTTTTATATTCTTTTCGGGTTGATAATCTGGTTTTCGGCTCCAGTAATCTCGGAGATGTGGAGGATTCCAGTTAACCTTGTCAGGATTGCGCCTCTATTGATGGCTGCAATTTTTTTCAGAGAGCTTGGTTATTGCATTCAGCAAACACGTTTTAATACAAAAAATCTATTTATCATTGAATCGGTGTATTTCCTGGGTTCTGCTTCCGGGTTCGTTGTTTTAGCATCGATGGGAAAATTGACAACAGCCTATTCGGCTTTAGCGGTACACCTCTACGCAGCGATCGCTTCGACAATGGTTGTATTGATTACCGGATTTCGGGGTACGAAATTGTTTGGCAGGATTTACCTGTCCGAGATAAAAGAATTGCTACAGTACGGATGGACGACGCTTGGAATAGGCTTTTCTGGATTCATTATGAGCGCTGGAGCTGATGTTTTATTGTTCGGTGCAATTTTCACACAAAAAGAGGTTGGCTTTTATAACGGAGCCAAGCATGCGTACAGAATGCTGTCGAATATCTCACAGGCAGTGGCTCTTGTGATTATGCCCTACGCATCCCAGTTGATTGCACAAAAACGTTTTAGTGAATTGAAAGCGACCTATGAAAAGGTCATAGGATATATTGTTGCAATTGCTCTAACGATCTGTTCTGTGGGGTGGCTGATTGCAGGATGGGTTTACGGTAGTTTATTTAAAGGTGAATATGTTGAATCCACGCCGATATTGAGGTTATTACTTGTTGGTGCAACGTTTGAGGCAATTTATACGATATCAGCGAATATACTCTACGGGGCGGGTTATGCAGGATCCGTGGCAATGATATCTCTAATAACTGTTGCGATCTGGCTCGTAGTTTCAATACCGGGGATATATTTCTGGGGTGGAATGGGAGCTGCTCTGGGATTGACCGTCGCGATGATATTTGCAGGAATTATGCAGCACAAAATCGCAGCCGAAAGATTTGACACTAACTTCGAAAATATTGCGGGACGTTTGGGCAGAAACATATCATCGATTTTCAAGATTTTAAAATCCAGAAATCACTGATGAAAACAGAAAAGAAACAAGATCACATAAGCGTCTCTGCAGTTGTCGTTACCTGGAACTCAAAACGGGATATTGAGTTTTGTCTTAATAGTTTACTGACCCAAACAGTCAAACTAAAAACAATTCTGATTATCGACAACGCGTCTCAAGATGGGACACCAGATTTAATCAGACAAAAATTTCCGACAGTTGAACTTGAAGAGCGGGAGAATAACGAGGGATTTGCTCGAGGGAATAACATCGGTTTCGCCAAATCTGACACAAACTGGATTCTGACATTAAATCCCGATGCATGTATATCCCCGGACTTCGTTTCAGTTCTGCTTGAAGCAGCGGAAAGCAATCCAAAATTGGGAATGATCGGCGGGAAACTGCTCCGTGTCAATGATCTGGATGCAGGCTCCAATGGAACTCACAAATCTAAAATCATCGACTCAACCGGAATTGAGATTTTCAAGAGCCGACGTGTCCGCGACCGTGGCATGGGTGAGGAAGATCACGGTCAGTATGACAGTGACGAAAGGGTATTCGGAATTTGCGCAGGTGCAGCATTGTACAAACGGGAAATGCTTCGGGATGTTGCAATTTCAGGTGAAATCTTCCCTGAGCGATTTTTCGCATACTACGAAGATGCCGATCTCGCATGGCGCGCATGGCGACGAGGTTGGGAGGCGTGGTTTATCCCAAAGGCTGTTGGATGGCATCGTCGTGGAGGATCCTCCACGGGGAGTAGATATTCACGCGAACTGACCCATCGCAATCGACTGTGGATGATAACCAGAAATGAACCCTTGAGCCAGACTCTATCCAATTTTCCAACATTTATCCTCCACGAAATCCTGATGTTCCTGCGAATGCTTCGTTTTCCGTATTTATTCCAAGCAAGCTTCAAGGCTTTTAGTGGCTGGGCAGGATCTGTTCAGGAGCGGATGAAATTGATGGATACGAGTTCTGATAGTCCTCCGTTTAAGTCAGGAATCGGATTTGAAGCAGGCAAGATCAAGCAATCTGTAGCGAACAGTTTATCAAAGTTCAGCGGGTAGATTGTAGCATGTTCTGAATGAAATGGTTACTTTAGTTTGTATTGTGTAGCAGGCGGCGGTTCGGAAAAACAGCTTATTGGGTCGTTATCTCGAGTTATACTTAGTACGAGCGCTGTGCCCTTACATAGCTGGTACTATTCCCTCACGATACGAAAACAGTAACAGGCAAACAACTTTTCAAAAACATAAACCCGAAAACAGCATTAGAGAAATGTCCAAACTTAATAAAACTTCTGAACGAAATGCTGGCAATGGCGGAGTCGGCAGTTCAATGATAGTTCCCCCGCCAACGGTAGAATTTACTCGTGGATCGATAGTTGAATCAGTGCATCGGGCTCATGTCGCGATTGTTGACAGCCATGGTGAATTGGTTTACTCGCTGGGCGACCCCGATTTTGTAACATTCATGCGCTCTTCGGCAAAACCACTGCAAACGTTATCAGCAGTTATGTCGGGCGCAGTCGATGAATATAAACTCACTGATGCCGAGACATCGATGTTAAGCGGATCCCATGGTGGAGAACCTTATCAGGTTGAAACCGTCGAATCGATCCTTAACAAAGGCGGGCTTGATCCGTCGTACCTGCAATGCGGGACGCATCCTCCGCTGGACGCAAAAGCCAAAATGGATCTTATTCATGCAGGGAAAAAGCCTCAGCCGATTCACCATAATTGCTCCGGCAAGCATGCCGGGATGTTGATTACAACGAAATTCATGGGTGAACCGCTCGATAAATATCTCGATATGGACAGCAAGGTTCAGCAGCAAATTTCCGGATATATCGGGACGCTGGCGGATATTCCTCCTGATAGTTTCGAAATGGGGCTAGATGGATGTTCGGCACCTGTACATGGATTCTCGCTAAGGGCAGCAGCCTATGCTTTTGCGCGGTTGCTGGATCCATCTGACCTTGACTCTGACCTCGCTACAGCTTCACGTAGGGTAACGCGGACGATGCGAGCATATCCTGAGATGATCGGAGCTCAGAATGACAGAATTTGTACGGAATTATTGCGCGCCGGTCGAATATTTGAATTAACCGCCAAGGGTGGTGCAGAGGGGTACTATTCTGCTGCCTGGCGGGATACAAAAACCGGACGCGCCTTAGGGCTCGCTGTGAAGCTTGAGGACGGAATTGAACGAGCACGCAGCCCACTTGTAATCGCATTGCTGCAAAAATTTGGTGTTTTGCCGAATGAACTCAGCCAAAGCCTCAAACCATTCGCTCCAGGTATAATTCACAACAGCCGGAGAGAGGAAATCGGATATATTAAAATCAGGATTTAAGATGGAAACAACCAGCATGCATAGTGGTTCAAATGAAGATAACAAACCATACATCAGGCATCCTGCGGTCGCCGGACCTTATGGTTTTTATCCCTCGAAACCTGATGTGCTTCTAAATGATATTCGGAGCTATATTGACGGAGCCGAGAAATATGGTGAATCCAAGCCGTTTGGTTTGGTCTCACCTCATGCCGGATATGTATACTCCGGTCCGGTTGCAGGTTGGGCATACCGTCAGATAGTTGACTTCAGTTACAAAACGGTCATAGTCATTTCACCCAGTCATTTTGTCCGATTGCAAAAGGTTTCCGTCATGCCTGCCGGTGCTTATCAAACTCCACTGGGAAATGTTGAAATTGATTCCGAACTTGCCTCGCGACTTGTTGAACAGGGTGGAGAAGGCATGGAGCTTTCACTAAATGGGCACTTAAACTCCGGAATGGGATCTGTTGAACATGCCCTTGAAGTGCAATTACCTTTCCTTCAGGTTGTTCTGGGTGACTTCAAACTCGTCCCGATTATTATTGGGAACACTGGCTGGGATCTTTGTCGGCAACTAGGCAGAGCGTTAGCTGAGGTTGTTGATGATGACATATTAATAGTTGCCTCAAGCGATTTATCGCATTTTCATCCATACAAGCAGGCTATGACCATTGACCAGAATGTTATTAATGCTATTCAAGCTGGAGATGGTGCGACAATAGCAGAGGGCTGCCGAGCAGGAGCTCTTGAAGCTTGCGGAGGGACTCCAATCGCGTCACTGCTTGCTGCTGCTAAGGAAAATGAAAAAACTCAAATTGAAATTCTTCGGCACGCCAATTCCGGGGATGTACCCGGAGGATCAAAAGATCAGGTCGTGGGATATCTTGCCGCAGCGGTGTATTAATTGGGAGTACATTGGAAAACGACAAAAACCATAAAGGACCGGGAGTTGAGCTGACCGAAAAAGAGCAGGAGATACTGCTGGAACTTGCCCGGAACGCCATAGTACAGAAGCTCCAGCCAGACTCAGCGGGTGTAACGCTATCAGAAGATTATCCAGTCCTGAAAGAAGAGCGAGGGTTGTTTGTTACTTTGCACAAGAACTCAGCACTGCGTGGCTGCATTGGTCACCTGATACCGATGGCACCATTATTAGATGAAGTTCAGAACCTTGCAAAATTAGCAGCGTTCGAAGATCCTCGATTTCCTTCAGTATCTATAAATGAGGTGGCCGATCTCCACCTTGAGATAACTATCCTGAGTCCGATGTATAGAATTGACGACCCGGAAACAGTAATTCCTGGAAAACATGGATTGTTGATTAGTCGTGGATATTATCAGGGAATACTGTTGCCGCAGGTTGCTTCAGAACGCGGATGGGATAGAGAAACATTTCTGGAGCAAACTTGCATTAAGGCGGGTCTCAGACCAGATGACTGGAGAAAAAGCGACACAGAAATCAGCGTTTTTACAGCTTATATCTTTTCCGAATAAAATTTCATTCAAAAACACAAGAAATGTGTGCTGCTTTCCCCGATATTGGAGCTTAAGCGGGAGGCCGGAACTTGACTTGTAATTGACTTGAAGCTATATTTTATAGCTGTAAGCTAAAAGTAGGTTCAAAAAAACGCAGTATAAAGCTGCTGTTATCCTTGGAGGATAGAGTTATCGGCTCAGAACGAAAAATCAGGGTAATCATCGCAAAGCCAGGTCTTGATGGTCATGATCGCGGTGCAAAGGTAATGGCTTCTGCTTTCCGTGACGCAGGTATGGAGGTCATCTATCTCGGACTAAGGCAGACTCCGGAAATGATTGTCGAAGCAGCACTACAGGAAGATGCGGATGTCATTGCACTTTCGATTCTCTCCGGGGCACATATGACAATTTTCCCTCGGGTTAAAAAGATAATGGATGAAAAGGGGCTCAGAGATGTCCTCTTGACTGGTGGTGGTATTATTCCCCAGGAAGAGATGGATGAACTTTCCAGTATTGGTGTCGGAAAACTCTTCGGACCCGGAACTTCAGTTAGCGAACCGATTGATTATGTGACACAATGGGTCACAGACAATCGGTTTTCCACAATAGATAATTAATCGGGAGTTATTATGTCCGGTCATTCTAAATGGGCTACGATTAAGCGCAAGAAGGGGAAAACCGATGCCGCGCGCGGTAAGGTTTTCTCAAAGTTGATTAAAGAAATTACCATCGCCGCTCGGATGGGGGGAGGAGACGAAAGCAGCAATCCTCGCTTGCGGACAGCGATCCTTCTTGCAAAGGGCTCCAACATGCCCGCCACAAACATCGAACGCGCTATTAAAAAGGGCACTGGTGATCTTCCTGGCGTAAATTATGAAGAAGTTACTTACGAGGCATATGGTCCGGGGGGAACTGCGTTTCTGTTGGAAGTTTTTACTGACAGTCGGAATCGAACAGTCAGTGAGGTACGTCACCTGATAGGTAAAAACAACGGTAATATGGCAGAGGCTGGTGCCGTTAGCTGGATGTTCAGCCGAGTTGGGCAAATAGGAATACCAGCTGAAGGTATTGATGAAGATGAAGTAATGATGGCTGCGCTTGAAGCCGGTGCTGACGACGTTAAGCATGAAGAAGATTATTTCGTGGTTACAATGGCCCCTGAACTACTTGAAGATGTTCGAGAGGGTATAACCAAAGAAGGTTTTACCATTGAAACTGCTGAAATTGCCATGGTTCCTCAAACCGAAGTCAGAGTTGAGGGTTCACTGGGCAAGCAGAACATCAGGTTGTTTGACCTTCTCGAGGACCATGACGATATTCAACAGGTCTGGACGAACGCTGATATTGACGAAGCTTTGTACGAAGAAGAAGAGTGATAATAGCTGGTGTCGATCCGGGTCTGGCTGCTACAGGTTATGGAGTTATCGAACAAATCGGTAATAGAATCACCCCCCTCGAATGGGGGGTGATACGCTCTGGCGAAGGAACACTTGCCGACCGACTACAGAAAATCCACAATCGACTAGTTGACGTCTTCGAAAATCACAATCCGGACTTGATAGGTGTAGAAGATATTTTTATCGGTCAGAATCCTCGAAGTGCCCTGATGCTTGGTCATGCGAGAGGTGTAATACTTCTGGCAGCGGCTTCAAGGGAATGCCGGGTTTATGAATATCCAGCAAGATCGGTGAAACAATCTGTTGTCGGTAATGGTGGTGCCAGAAAGGAGCAGGTCAGGTTTATGGTTAGTCGTCTCCTTGGAACCGGAGAAAAAAAAATCGCGATGGATGCCTCCGATGCTCTTGCCGTTGCGATATGCTGCTCTATGCGAAATGGTACAAATAAAGTTTAGTGTATGCGATGCAAATCCAATTCACTCCATTAGTCCATAGATAATATGCGATTGCCAATCTACATTCTATTGATTCTAATCTCTGCTCAAATTCTATTTGCTGCAAACCCACGATGTTATCAATGCAACTTAAAAATCCAGCAAACGTACATTGAATATAATGACAATGTTTATCATCCAGCGTGCTATGAAGCAACGGCAGATAGATGTGCTGTGTGCAATGTAATACTGAGCGGTTCAGTGATTGCAATCGAAGGAAAACAATATCATAAAAGTTGTTATGAGGATTCGGTTGCAGAGCATTGTGGTGTATGCGAAAAGCCAATACTGAGCGCGATTATTGAGTATGAGGGGGGACATTATCACGAGGAATGTTATATAAACTCCGTCTTACCACGTTGTGCTGTTTGTGATGAGCCATTGCGAGAAGAGTATCGTGTGGATTACTGGGGAAACAACACACACAAGCGTCATGAGGATGAATATTCTCCTTGCGAATCTTGTGGAAGGTTAATCTCAGATAGATTAACCGGAGGTGGAGTCACTATTGATGACGACCGAAGAATCTGCGGAATATGTTTTAGCACTGCGATATTTGATGATGTTGAAACCAAGGTGCTGGCAAAAAAAGTAAGTTACGACCTCGCCTACTACGGTATAAAAATAGACATGAATGATATACCTGTTATCCTTACAGATCCACAAGAGCTTGCAAGATTAACCGGGCGTATAGGTGAATCGAATGAACTTGGATTAGCGAAGAGTGAAAAGATAACTCGCGCTGGTAATGTGATTAATCGCAGTGATTCCGTTTATGCTATTTATGGCCTGCCTGAAAGAGTTCTTGAGGGCGTTCTAGCTCATGAAATGATGCACGTCTGGATGGCACATAACGCCAAAGAAAAGCCCTCACAAGCTGTCGTCGAGGGTGTTTCTAACTACGCATCATTTTTAATCTACAATTCCAGAAACGATTCTATGGCGAGAATGCTAATCGACAACCTGCAGGCGGATCCAGATTCAATCTACGGAGATGGGTACAGACAGGTGTCGAAATTTGTAGAGCAAAGTGGACTAAAAGAGTTGCTGGATGGGTTGAGGCATGGTACTTTAGATCTCAAGTAGGTTTATTTTAAAACAAAAATATATTGGAGTAAAACAATGGCACTAAAAGACAGAGTAGTCCTTGTCACCGGGGCGGGGCGAGGCATTGGTGCAACAACTGCAAAGATGTTCGCAGAAGCTGGAGCACAGGTCGTATGTGCTGACATTAATGTTGATTTCGTTGATGAAGTAGTAGAAGAACTGAAAACCTCTGATCTGAAGGCGAGCGCAGCTCAGGTTGATGTAGCACATAAGGATCAGGTTGCCACTTTGGTCGGACAGATCCTGAAAAAATATGACAGGCTCGATATCCTCATCAATAATGCCGGGATAACTCGAGATGCATTGGCGATGAAGATGAGCGAGGAACATTGGGATTCTGTCGTTCAGGTTAACCTGAAGGGAACCTGGATTCCCTGTCAGGCGGTAATTCGTCCCATGCGCAAGAACCGCTGGGGTCGCATCATTAATACTGCTTCGATTGCTGCACGGGGAAACCCCGGGCAAGCAAACTATTCAGCAACCAAAGGGGCAGTAATCTCCCTGACACGCACATTGGCACTCGAGC
>Ga0233430_1005914_pt1 | contig 10311 bp, 10 predicted proteins | sample SI_118_April2016_2_FD_179883 | JGI IMG/M metagenome (GOLD analysis project Ga0233430, IMG submission 179883) | Seawater microbial communities from Saanich Inlet, British Columbia, Canada - SI_118_April2016_150_MG | ecosystem: Environmental > Aquatic > Marine > Inlet | place: Canada: British... | reverse complement strand
ATCAGAGGGATCATCGATCACCGAAGGTATCGGTCAGGGCCGCATTACAGCAAACCTCACCGATCTGGAAGTCGACATGCCCTACCAGATACCGGACACCGAAGTTGTGCAAACTGTCTTTGACCTGATCAGGGATGAAGGTCTGGTGCTGGGTGGCTCCTCAGGTATCAATGTTGCCGGTGCTGTGCGCATTGCGCGTGAACTGGGCCCAGGTCACACGATTGTCACCCTGTTATGTGATTCCGGTGATCGCTATGCCAGTCGTTTGTTCAACGCAGACTTTCTGCGTGAAAAGGGACTGCCTGTCGCACCCTGGCTCGAATAAGTTACCTCTTCCCCCAACTCTCAGGACCCTTACCCCATTATGGAAGCTCTTTATCGAGACGACACTTACGCAAAATCCTGTGAAGCTACGGTAACGGCTGTTGACGGCAACGCCATCAGCCTTGATCGAACCGTCTTTTATCCGTCAGGTGGTGGCCAGCCAGGTGACACCGGGCTTTTCAAGACGCCAGACGGGCGCGAAGTCGGCATTGTTGATGCGCGCAAGGGAGATACACCGGACAGTGTCATCCACATTGCGGCGGACAATGGCCCGACGCTTATTGTCGGAGACAAGGTTAGTGCAGAACTTGACTGGGATCGCCGACATCGCCTGATGCGCATGCATACCTGCCTGCACGTTCTCTCGGCTGTTCTGCCCTATCCCGTTACCGGTGGGCAGATCAATGATGGCAAGGGACGTCTGGATTTTGACCTGCCGGAAGCTGTTCTGGACAAGGCTGAACTAACCGCTGAACTCAATCGCCTGATTGAAACGGACCAGCCTCTGTCGATCGAATGGATCACCGATGAAGAACTGGCGGCAAAGCCGGAACTGGTCAAAACCATGAGCGTCCAGCCACCTACAGGTGCCGGTCATGTTCGCCTTATCCGTATCAATGATCTGGATTTGCAGCCTTGCGGTGGCACCCACGTTGCGCGCATAGGCGAGATCGGTCGGGTGGAAATCACCAAAATCAAGAAAAAAGGTCGGCAAAACCGTCGCGTTTCCGTCGCTTTTGCGGACTAAAGTGTTTCAGCTTTGTCCTGAAACACTATAATCGACCATCACAACAATATTCCAACGGACCCTCCCCCATGGACTACGTCAATCCCCAATCACTGGTTTCAACCGACTGGCTCGCTGAACATATTAACGCGCCGGATGTTCGCGTCGTCGATGCTTCCTGGTACATGCCAGCTGAAAACCGCGATCCGGCAGCGGAGTACGACGCAGAGCATATTCCTGGTGCCGTGCGTTTTGACATTGATGAAATCGCCGACACAGACAGCGACCTTCCCCACATGATGCCAAGCCCGGAAAAGTTTTCCAGCCGCATGCGCAAGGCCGGTATCGGTGATGGCAACCGCGTTGTTGTCTACGATGGTGGCATGATGATGGCGGCAGCTCGCGCCTGGTGGATGTTGCGCACTTTTGGTCATGATGACGTGGCCATTCTGGATGGTGGCTTCAACAAGTGGAAAGCCGAAGGCCGCCCGCTGGAAGACATGCCGCCGACGCCGCGAGAGCGACATTTTACGGCCCGTCTGAATTCGACAATGATCCGCTACGCTGATCAGATGTTGGCCAATATCGACAGCCAGAAAGAACAGGTCGTCGACGCCCGTGCCCAGGCCAGGTTTGATGGCATAGCGCCTGAACCACGTGCCGGTTTGCGCGGTGGTCATATCCCTGGCAGTGTCTGTGTCCCCTTCATTGACGTTATCGATGACGACAAAACCATGTTGCCCGCCGCCGACATCAAGGAAGCCTTTACATCTGCCGGACTTGATTTGAAAAAGCCAATTGTAGCTACCTGTGGTTCCGGGGTCTCGGCTGCCATGCTGGTCTTTGCCATGCATCTGATTGGGCAACGCCAGAACGCCGTTTATGACGGTTCCTGGACGGAATGGGGTGGACGGGAAGACCTGCCCATCGAGGCCTGAATATTATGGAGATCCGGTCCTATGATGATGGCGATCTTGCCGCCGTCATTGCCCTGTGGGATGCGACCGGTCTCAGCGTCAATCCACTGAATGATCCGGCGCAGGATATTGAACTGTGCCGAACCTCCGGCCACGGCGACGTACTGGTTGGTGAAATAGAAGGTGAACTGGTTGCCACAGTGATGGTTGGCCACGATGGTCATCGTGGTTGGTACTATTATCTGGCGACATCACCGGATCGACAGCGCCAGGGATTGGGTCGTGAGATTGTGGCGGCAGCAGAAGACTGGTTGACTTCACGCAAATTACCCAAAGTCGAAATTCTGGTTCGGGATATTAATATTGCCGCCATGGCTTTTTATCAAAAGCTTGGCTACGTGCACGAACCCGTTCAAGTCCTTTCCCGGCGGCTGGATGGACGTGAGCATAAAGAGGTTCGAAAGACGGTTGATTCTACTGTCACCTATCTGGAGATGCAATCGGCGCCGGAACGCCCACCTGTTCCCTCACCCGCAGTAAAACATGCGGTGTTGCGATCAGATAAAACCAGTGTCGCTTTTTACCGGTACCTTTTTGACAACGTTGGTGAAGATTATAACTGGACTGATGTTCGTTTGATGAGCGATGAAGATCTTGCCGACGTCCTGAACGACGAAAATGTCGATATCTTTGTTTTGTATGTGGATGGAGAACCTGCTGGTTTCGCCCAACTGGACCGCCGCATAGATAACGATATAGAGCTTTTGTATTTCGGCATCATGCCTCATTTTATTGGTCGCAAGCTTGGCCCCTGGCTGCTGGACTGGACTATTCGTCATGCCTGGTCACTCGGGCCCGATCGGGTCTGGCTACATACTTGTGATCTGGATCACCCCAGAGCCTTGCCAATGTATCAAAAAGCCGGGTTCAATGTTTACGACCAACGGATTGAGACAGAATTTTTGTTGTAACTTCAGGGTAAGACGCATAAAAAAAGCCCGATGGATTTCTCCACCGGGCTTTTGTTTGTCGCGGATTGATCGCGTCAGTGACCCAGGATCTGACTCAGGAACAATTTTGTCCGGTCACTCTGAGGATTGTCGAAGAACTCGTTCGGCTCGTTCTGCTCAATGATTTCGCCTTCATCCATGAATATCACCCGGTCGGCAACCTGCTTGGCAAAACCCATTTCGTGGGTCACGCACAACATGGTCATGCCTTCCTTGGCAAGATCAACCATAACATCCAGCACTTCCTTGATCATTTCCGGATCAAGGGCTGACGTAGGTTCATCAAACAGCATGATGTCCGGGTTCATGCAAAGGCTGCGGGCAATCGCCACACGCTGCTGCTGACCACCTGAGAGCTGACCTGGGAACTTGCCGGCCTGCTCAGGAATTTTTACGCGTGTCAGATACTTCATGGCGATTTCTTCGGCCTCGGCTTTAGGCATCTTGCGTACCCAGATCGGCGCCAGCGTACAATTCTGCAATACCGTCAAATGCGGGAACAGATTGAAGTGCTGGAATACCATGCCGACTTCGCGACGAATGGTATCGATATTTTTGACATCATTTGTCAGTTCTATGCCGCTGACATTGATGCTGCCTTTTTGATGTTCTTCCAGGCGGTTGATGCAGCGTATCATCGTTGATTTACCAGACCCGGAAGGTCCGCAAATCACAATACGTTCGCCACGTTCGACCGTCAGGTTGATGTCCTTCAAGACATGAAAGTCACCATACCATTTGTGCATGCCCGTAATCGCAATAGCGGGTCCACTGTTGTCGGCTGCTGCCGTGTTTGTATCAGACATTATTCCATGCCCCCCTTTAAGGCGATCCCGGATTTTTCCGAATCGCTTCGGTTTATATTTTTCTGGCAGTTCATTTGTTCACCGCATCCCTGTGTTTTGACAAACCCAAAACACGCTAGCGTTTGTGGCCAGTATGAAGCTTCTGTTCGAGGTACATCGAATATCGCGACATACTGAAGCAAATACAGAAGTAAATTATGGCAATGAAGACATACGCCGTGTGTTCCAGGCCGAGCCAGTTAGAATCTGTATAGGACTGTTTTGCGACCAGCAACAAATCGGCAAGAGCGATGATGCTGACCAAAGACGTATCCTTGAAGAGTCCAATGAAAGTACTGACGATACCGGGGATCACAATCTTCAACGCTTGCGGCAAAACTATCAGCCGCATGTTGAGGTAGAAGTTGAGACCCAGACTGTCCGCAGCTTCAAACTGCCCTTTGGGAATGGCTTGCAAGCCGCCCCGTACCACCTCAGCCATGTAGGCTGCAGCAAATAGGGAGAAACCCACAAGCGCTCGCATGACATTGTCAAACTTGATGCCTTCAGGCATGAACAATGGCAACATGAACTGAGCCATAAAAAGGACCGAGATCAGAGGTACTGAGCGCACGATTTCGATGAAACCGATACACAGCATTTGCACGATCGGCATGCTGTTGGCCCGTCGTCCCAGAGCCAGAAGAATACCCAGTGGCAAAGCCACCGCAATTCCCACACCCGCAAGCATGACCGTCAACATCAGACCGCCATAGGTATCTGTTTCAGTCGGTGTCAGGCCCATGCCCCACGCAATAAAGACAATGAACAGAATAATGTAGGCTATGGCATAGCCTATACCCGACTGCACGGCATTGAATTTCTTGGCGTTATGATGGCCCCAATATGCAGCAGCAACAAATGCTACAACCCAAAGGGCAATCCCCATTGTTGAGTTAAAAGAACTCATTTCAATGGGGCCGCGTATCAACGCGACAGTGAATGCAGGATAGCCAAGGATCAGGAACATGGCGCACATCCGCCGACCGGGCAGTTTGTCGAAAAGCACCGGCAACATGGCAATAATGAATACAATGATTGCCAGATTTGGTCGCCAATGATCTTCAGCTTTATAAAAACCATACATGAACAAATCGAAACGTTTATCAATCATGCCCCAGCAGGCACCCGTGCCTCCAGCTTTACATTCCTTATAATTGTTGGCCTCCCAGACCGCTGAAAACAGAGCCCAGTCAAGTACTGGCGGAATGACAAGCCAGGCCAGATAGAGCACAAAAAAGGTTGCCAGTGAATTATACCAGGTGCTGAACAGGTTATGTCGCAGCCAGGCAATCGGTCCCGATTCTGACGCAGGTGGCGGCAGATCAGGGTGAAACTCAGTCCTCACAAATGCTTTGCTCATGACCTATCTCTCCACCAGCGCGACGCGCTTGTTATACCAGTTCATGAACATGGAAATGAGAAGTGAAATCGTCAGATACACACCCATTGTCATACCAATGATCTCAATGGCCTTACCGGTCTGATTCAGGGAAATTCCCATGAACACGTTGACCAGTTCAGGATAGCCAATGGCAATTGCCAGAGAAGAGTTTTTGGCTAAATTCAGGTATTGGCTGGTGACCGGTGGAATGATAACCCGCAAAGCCTGCGGAATGACAATCAGTGACATGGTCCTGTTCGGCCGCAAACCAAGTGCGTAAGAAGCCTCTGTCTGACCATGACTGACAGCCAGAATACCGGCTCGAACATTCTCGGCGATAAAAGCACCAGTGTAGAACGTCAGCGCAAGAAACAAGGCGGTTAACTGTGAAATAACCTGCACACCACCCTGAAAATTAAATCCCTTCAAGGCCGGGATATCCCAACTCAGGGGGACACCGACGGCAAACAACGTCACCACAGGTAGTCCGATGATCAAGCCCAGTCCGGCGAGAACAACGGGAAACTGTTCACCTGTTTTCTCTTGTCGTTTACGTGCCCAGCGCACCATAAATACAGTGGCCACAATGCCAACGATAATGGCCGTAACAACATAGCCAAATCCGTCTTCAAAAATTGGTGCCGGTATCACAAGATACCGCAGGTTCAGGAAGAACATGTCGCCAATATTGATGGATTGCTTTACCCCTGGCAGTGCCAGCAGGACAGCGAAATACCAGACCAAAATCTGCAGCAACAACGGAATATTGCGGGTGCCTTCAATATAGGCAGCGGCCACAAACCGGAGCAGCGGGTTGCTCGACAGCCGCAGCACACCGAAGAAGAAACCAACGATAGTCGCGGCAATAATACCCAAGACAGATACCAGGATTGTATTGACCAATCCAAGGTAAAATACGTCCAGATGGGTATCCTTGCTTACGTCAAACCCGGTCAGGTTAAAGTTTGGGCTTGTCGGCATGAAGCCGGCTTGCAGCCCAAGAAATTCAAAACCAGCCTTGATACCCAGTTTTTCCAGGTTCACAGCTGTATTACTGACGATGTAACTTACAAAAGATACGAACAGCACAACAACGACGATCTGTGCAATAACGGCCCTGACTTTCGGGTCGTTCAGCAAGTTCGGTTTTGGCTGGGTATCGACAGTCTCAATTGTCATGAGACGCCCCCCGTTTGTTTCGACCTTATTCGATACAAAACAGTGCGAATTTATTTTTATTCAGTTTTCTCAAGGGCTGATTCCCCCGGCCTTAACTGGGCCGATTTATAATTCGCACCCTGATGTGAAAAAGGCCGGAGGTTTTATCCCCCGGCCCGTTCCAACAATTATTAACGCAGCGGTGCGGAATAAAGGATACCGCCCTTGTTCCACAGCGCGTTTACGCCACGGGCAAGGTTAACCGGTGTTTTAGGACCGATGTTGCGTTCATAGACTTCACTGTAGTTACCAACAGCTTTAATGATGTTGTAACCCCAGTCTTTACCAAGACCCAACATGGCGCCCAGATCACCTTCTGTACCAAGCATACGCTTGATTTCAGGATTATTGGCCGTCTTCATGCTGTCTGCATTTGCCTGGGTAACACCCATTTCTTCAGCAGAAATCAAGACATTAAGTGTCCAGCGAGCGAGATCGCCCCATTTGTTGTCGCCGTGGCGAACCAATGGACCCAGTGGCTCTTTGGAGATGATTTCAGGCAAAACCATGTGCGCATCTGGCTCGGAAAGAACCGAACGCTGTGCAGCCAGACCGGAACGGTCAGTGGTGTAAACGTCGCAAGCACCCTTGTCATAGTTTTGACGGGCTTCTGCACTGTCTTCAACAACAACAGGTGTGAAGCTCATTTTGTTTGTGCGGAAGTAGTCAGCAAGGTTCAGCTCGGTTGTTGTACCGGTCTGAATGCAAACACTGGCGCCATTGAGCTCCGTTGCGGACTTAACACCCAAAGACTTACGGATCATGAAGCCCTGGCCGTCATAGTAGTTAACGCCAACGAACTCAAAGCCGAGGTCAGTATCACGGCTCATGGTCCATGTGGTGTTACGTGCCAGAACATCAATTTCACCAGATGCCAGCGCGGTAAAACGGGTTTTACCGGTTGTCGGGGTGAACTTGACTTTCATTGGATCACCAAAGATCGCTGCAGACATTGCGCGGCAGAAATCTACGTCAAAGCCTTTCCAGACACCTTTGTCATCAGGTGCAGCAAAGCCAGCCAAACCAGTTGTCACACCACACTGGATAAAGCCTTTTTTCTTGACGTCGTCGAGAGTCGCAGCCGAAGCGGCGGTAGATACAACTGCGAGTGCAGCTGTAGCAGCAAGTAATTTGAGAGCTTTCATTTTAAGCCTTCCCTGTATTTATTGGCCCCTCGTCTGCCGAACCGGTCTGGTTTGATCAGGGAATAGACTCTATTCAACCGATTTTACCAGGTTTCGATCAAGCCCGCAGTGGCAGTTAGTCTTTGATTTCAGCTTCACAGAAACTGTCTTAACCAACGTCTCTTCGCCAGTTATGTCAGGAACCGTAACAGAGTTTGTCCAAACGGACAAGAAATTCACATGAATACATTTAGTACTTGTTTTCAGGCTTTTATCGACAATTTTTAAAGCTGAAATATGGCTATTGCTCATAGGATCGTGAAGTCTTGCGCAACAAACCTCCGACCAGGAACAACACTGCTGCAGCCAGAACGATGGCAGGTCCGGCAGGGATATCCCAGGTCATCGATGAGCCAAGGCCAAGCACAACAGAAATGCACCCCGCAACTATTGCCAGTATGGCCATAGCTTCGGGTGTACGGGCAAATGGCCGGGCCGCGGCAGCGGGAATGATTAAAAGAGACACAATCAGCAAAATGCCAACAACTTTCATGGCCACAGCAATGACGATGGCGATGATGACCATGAACATAAGACGGGTACGGGCTACAGGTACGCCCTCCACGGCTGCCAGTTCCTCGTGCACTGTCATGGCGAGCAAAGGTCGCCAGATAACAGCCAGGGCAACAAGGGCCAGCACCCCACCGCCGAATATCCAGTAAAGGTCGATATCACTCACGGCGAGAATATCGCCGAACAAATACGCCATAAGATCAACGCGAACGGTGTCCACCAGAGCCGTCACAACAAGCCCGAGCGCCAACATGGCATGGGCCAGAATGCCCAACAGCGTATCTCCGGCAAGTTGTCTTTGCCCCTGCATGGATACCAGGATCAGGGCAACCGCAATACAGACAACCACGATGGCGAGGGTTGGGCTGATTTCCAGCAACAGGCCCAAAGCAACGCCAAACAAGGCTGAATGGGCCAGCGCTGCGCCGAAATAGGCCATGCGCCGCCAGACCACAAAGCAGCCCAAAGGACCAGCGACAACAGCAACGCCCAGTCCGGCAATCAACGCCCTTATCAAAAAATCATCCATGATCATGCCCCGCGTGTCCGTCACCGCTACCGGGAATGACATTGCCGTGGGCATCGTGGTCGTGGTCATGATGGTGGGCATACAGTGCCAGGCCGGCGGCCACCCGGTCGCCAAACAAGGCGACATATTCCGGATGTGCCTGCACAGCTTCCGGTGTGCCATCACAGCAAACATGCTGGTTCAGGCATACGACATGGTCTGTCGCTGACATTACCAGGTGCAGATCGTGCGACACCATAATGACACCAAAACCGTGTTCATCCCGCAATCTGGCAATCAGATCATAGATTTCAACCTGTCCGCTGACATCGACGCCTTGCACCGGTTCGTCAAGAACCAGCAAATCAGGGTCGCGCAACAAGGCTCTGGCCAGCAAGACGCGACGTAGCTCCCCGCCGGACAGCACATCCATCGGCCTGTCGATCAAATGAGGCACACCAACTTCTTCCATCAAGGCCTGCCGGGTACCCTTGGAGACATTGACCCCGAGGGACAAAAAGCGCCGGACAGTCAAGGGTAGCACCGGATCAATCGTCAGGGTTTGAGGCAGATATCCGATTTTCAGCCCGGGTTTTCTGATGATCACGCCACTTTCCGGTCGGATCAGCCCCATCATGGTTCGAAGCAACGTGGATTTACCTGCCCCGTTCGGGCCAACTATTGTAATGATCTCTCGCGGTTTAACCGCAAGACTGACATGGCTGAGCGAAAACTGATCCCCCCGTCTGACCGACAAGTCGTCTACCTTGACCAGAATATCCGTCATCAGGATACCCTGCTGCCAAGGCAGTCGCCGCACTTGCCTTTGACTTCAACTGTTTGCCCGCCAACGGAAAACCCTTCACGCGCGGCAGCTTTTTGTATTTGTCTTGAAAGGCCATCAATCTCCAGTTCAACCGCATTGCCGCAAGCTTCGCAAATCAGATATTGGGCATCATGCGGTGCTTCGGGATGGGCGCAGCCGACAAAGGCGTTCAATGTTTCAATGCGATGAACCAGGCCTTCGGTTTTTAGAAAATCCAGGGCACGATACACCGTTGGTGGTGCAGGCCGGGCACCGTCTCCAGCCATCAGTTCCAGGACTTCATAGGCACCTATTGGCGCGTGACTGGACCAGACAAGCTCAAGTACCTGACGACGCAAAGGCGTTAATCGCACTCCCCTGCCGACACAAATACGCTCAGCCGCTGAAACAGCGTCACGAATACACTTCTGGTGATTATGGCGAGATCTGGAAGGCAATGAAGTTCCCCGGGGTCAAGTTAACTTGCGCATCTCAATTGACGAAATTGTTATAGTATAACATAACACTGTAAGTCGAGATCACGCGTCGTGTTTTTTCATCAAGAGAATAGTTGTGATTGTTATTGCCCCCTTCTTTCGCGCCGCGGCGTTGCGATACTGGATGATGTTTGCCCTGCTTATGGCAGCGACGCCGGTACTGGCTGAAGCCCCGCGCGTCGTAGTTTCCATCAAACCACTGCATGCTCTGGTCAGCGAAGTCATGTCTGGCGTTGGAGAACCAATGCTGCTGTTTTCGAACAGTGCCTCACCTCATGATACCCGCCTGCGACCCTCACGGGTCAGGGCCCTTTCTCGTGCGCAACTTGTTGTCTGGGTGGGCCCGGCTCTGGAAAGATCACTGGCATCGACCCTGGTG
>Ga0233430_1005912_pt1 | contig 10318 bp, 8 predicted proteins | sample SI_118_April2016_2_FD_179883 | JGI IMG/M metagenome (GOLD analysis project Ga0233430, IMG submission 179883) | Seawater microbial communities from Saanich Inlet, British Columbia, Canada - SI_118_April2016_150_MG | ecosystem: Environmental > Aquatic > Marine > Inlet | place: Canada: British... | reverse complement strand
TAGCTATCTTGAATTGAAAAAGCTTTTTTTTCTAAAGCTTCCACCCACGCTAAAGCTTCCATCGCCGTTAATTCTTTATTAAACAAGGTGTTTAGATTGAGGCCAACCACAATTGCCGAATTGGCCCACAAAGAATTGCGCAAATAATTTGAAGCACCATTAACATTGTTTTGGCCTGGCGTGGAAGCAGCACAAAGAATTTTGCCACCAGGGCACATACAAAAAGAATAAACTGGATAATTATCTTTGGTGGTATACGTTAAGCGGTATTCCGCGGCTTTGACCCCGTTTAACGCAGGCGTCTGCCATTGCGCTTGATTAATTTCCGTTTGTAAATGCTCTACGCGTACGCCAATGGCAAACGGTTTAGTATTAAATTCAAGATTATTTTTAAGCAGCATTTTATATGTGTCATATGCGGAATTACCAGGCGCAAAAAAGACGTAGTCAGTCGTATATGCTTCTTTTTTCGTAATGAGCGTAACTTTATTATCAGCATCAAGACGAAAATCCAAGACTTTAGTCTCAAAAATAATTTGACCGCCCAGATCTTGAAATTTAGCACGCAAATTTTTTACGATACGTTTTAAATTATCTGACCCAAGATGCGGATGGTTCAAATAATTAATTTCTGCGGGCGCGCCGGCTTGGATCAAAGTATCCAGAACAAACGCTTTTTGTGCGGTAATATTTTTGGTTCTGGTAGTTAGTTTACCATCGGAAAAAGTACCAGCCCCACCCTCTCCAAAAACATAATTTGAGTTTGCCTTTAAAACCCCTGTTTGCTCAAAACTTTCAATATCTTTGACTCTTTGTTCAAGAGCGCAGCCTTGTTCTAAAACAGTGACACTAAAACCCGCCTTGGCAAGCGCATATGCGCAAAAAAAGCCTGCTGGTCCATTACCGACCACAATGATTTTTTGTTTTCTGGTTTGCCGGATAATGTTAAGCGCAGGCATTGGCTCTAAGATAGAACCTTTGATTTCCGGTGAAAACACGCCTATTTTAAGTAGATAAACAATCTTATTTTTTTTTCTGGCATCCAAACTTTTTTTGAGAATTTTATAATCAAATTTTTTTAAACCCAGTTTTTTTTGGATGTTTTTGATAATTAAAACTTCATCATAGTCAGTTGGTAATTTTAATTCTATTTCACGATAACCATTTTTAAACATGTGGTTTATCATATCAATTATTCGGATCTCAGACTAACATTTTATAGATATTTAAAACATTTATCAAATTTCAGCTAAAAATTTAGTTTGTGTTAATTAAGTTTAATAATAAGTATAATAAAAAAAGAAAAGAAAATACTAATACGGGAGTGTTAAATGACTTTAAAATCAAAAGAGATTGAAGCGATTTACAGAAGTAAAGTAGCTAAAAAATACGATTTGCCAATTTCTCATTTTTTTGGCAAATATAAAAAGCTAGCATTTAATGATTCATCTTTAAAAAATGGAGATCGGGTTTTGGTATTTTGCTGTGGAACAGGCCTGGATTTTTCTCATATTTTAAGAAAAATAGGCAAAAACGGAAAAATTATTGGGGTTGATTTTTCTTCTGAAATGTTAAACAAGGCAAAGGAAAAAATCAAAAAAAACAAATGGGACAATATTGAGTTAATTCAAGCTGATGTCACTAAATTCCAATATAAAATTGATAAAAAATTTGATGTTGGGGTTTGTACTTTAGGAATGTCAATAATTCCAGAATATAAATCAGCATATTATAACTTAGTTTCTTATGTCAAAAAACAAGGAGAGATTATTATCGGTGATATGCAATTAGCTTCTGGTTGGCGTGCTCGTTTAAATCCTCTTAGCATATTTCTGGCGAAAAGGTATGGTGGTTCGTATAAGGGACATCAAAATAGTCTGGAATTATGTAATATTATGAAAAAGGAATTAAGAGGTGTAAAGAAAAAGGAATTCTTTTTTAATTCATATTTTTATTGTATTGGGAAAATTAAATAAAAAAAATCTTGTGCGAAACAAAGCGAAATACATAATAGCCGCAAAGTCTATCCAAAATACGGTTCGATTATTGTCTCTTGCAAAACCGCTCAATAAAACGTAAACTATTTTGTAATAAAAAAAATATATTACCTATAACAGAAGAAAAGGGGTTCAAATTATGGATTTTCAGCTAAAAAACGAACTGAAAAAACATTTTGGCTATAATGATTTTCGACCTTTTCAGGAAGACATTATAAAAAATATCCTTAATCAGCAAGATGTAGTCGCTATTTTACCCACTGGTTCTGGAAAATCTTTGTGTTATCAACTCCCTGCGATTTTGTTACCAGGCACAGCTATGGTTATTTCCCCTTTAATTGCTTTGATGCAGGACCAGGTAGAAAGTTTGAAAAAAGCAGGTATAAAAGCCACTTTTATTAATAGTAGTATGCCGAATTACGAGATTGAATATACTCAAGCCACGCTTAATGATTATAAATTGGTCTATATAGCGCCCGAGCGTTTAGCCGTACCAAACTTTATGCGGACTTTAAAGACAAGTCAAATTTCTTTCTTTGTGGTGGATGAAGCGCATTGTATCTCTCAATGGGGGCATTCGTTTAGACCGGAATACCGTAACCTGTCGCTCTTGAAGCAAGAGTTTGCAGACAAACCAGTTTCTGCCTTTACAGCCACAGCCACCAAAAGTGTGGCCAAAGATATTACCAAACAACTTTTATTAAAAAAACCACAGTCTATCCTAGGCAGTTTTGACCGACCTAATCTAACCCTCAGAATTGAAAGAAAATATGATTGGAAATCTCAACTACTGGCTTTTTTGGCTAGACATAAAGAAAAATCAGGAATTATATATACCACAACCCGCAAAAAAACAGATGATATCCATGCTATATTGCTAAAACATGGCCTAAATGTGGGAAAATATCATGCTGGCTTAAGCTCTATCCAAAGAGAACGTTCCCAACGCAGCTTTATCAAGGATGACGTGAGTATCATGGTCGCGACGATTGCTTTTGGCATGGGCGTACACAAACCTAATATCAGATATATTTGCCATCTGGATATGCCCAAAAACATAGAACAGTATTATCAAGAAATCGGCCGGGCAGGTAGAGACGGGTTGGAGGCCGAGTGTTTGATGCTTTACGGCACACAAGACCTATATTTACACAATAAACTTTTGCAATCTGTAGAAAATGAAGTAGTACAAACCCAGCTAAAACGAAAATTAGAGCAAATATTTGCTTTGTGTAGTTCCGTCAATTGTCGGAGAACCGAGCTTTTGAATTATTTTGGAGAAGAAAACAAAAAAGAAAATTGTCAGGCTTGTGACAATTGTTTGGATGAAGTTGAACAGATAGATGGCACTATTATTGCCCAGAAGATATTGTCTTGTGTCTATCGGCTTAAGCAAAGGTTTGGTCTTAATTATGTAATTGATGTACTGGTCGGTTCCAAAAGAAAAGAACTCCTTAACCGAAACCACGATAAACTGTCTACTTACGCCCTTCTAACAGAATATTCTAAAAAAGAGCTCAAATATTTCATAATGGCTTTGATTAATATGGGCTATTTATATATTACTGAAGATGATTACCCCCTTTTAAAAATGACACCCAAAACCAAAGAAATTTTATCCGAAAAAAAACAAATTTATTTCCGTAAAACAAAATATAAAGAGAATAAATTTTTAAACAAAGAGAAAATAGAATACGATCTAACTCTATTCAAGCAATTATCCTGCTTACGAAAAGAAATTTCTGTTAAAGAAGATATTCCGCCTTTCGTAGTTTTTCATGATCGTACCTTAATTGAAATGGCGGCTTATTTCCCACAGCAAGAAGAAGAACTAATCAAATTAAATGGCGTAGGCAGCAAAAAACTGCACACTTACGGCGCACCCTTTATAGCGTTGATCAAACAATATTGCACAGAAAACAAGCTTGATTCTAAAATGTCTTTATTAGTAAGTAGGCCTAAACCCAGAACGCAAACTCTCAAAGGCAATACTCTCCAACTAACCGCAGAAATGCTAAGCCAGGACAAAACTATTCCCGAAATTGCCAAAAACAGAGGTCTTTCCGAAAGAACCATTGCCGACCATATCACGCAACTAGTTGAACAAGGAAAATATAAAAATATCCACAAGTTCGTATCCGAAGAAAAACGTCAAAAAATCTACCAAATCGCAGATCAGATTGGCCACAATCTCCTAGGCCCCATCAAAAACAAATTAGGCGAAGATTACACCTGGGATGAAATCAAAATAAGCCTTGCTTGGAGGCGATTCAAAAATGTTACTATGCCCAAAGCGTTATGAAAAAACCAATAATAATATTAATAAGAAAACTGCTGGATTTTAAATTTGTAATACTTAAAATATGTTAAGGGGAAAAGAGCAATGACGTTACCTGCTAAAGATTCTCTATTTAAAAATATTAAAGCCCTTCTCCATAATGCACGAAATCAAGTTATTAAAACGGTTAACTCGGCAATGGTTAATACTTACTTTGAAATAGGACGGTTGATTGTTGAGCATGAACAAAAAGGCAATGTGAAAGCTGAGTATGGGGCAGAAACATTAAAGACACTTAGCAAACAACTTTCAAATGAATTTGGAAAAGGGTTTTCCCTTAGAAATATTGAAACTATGAGGAAGTTTTACTTAACCTACCAGAAAACGCAGACACTGTCTGCGGAATTGGAAAAAGGTCAGATATCGTCTGCTAAATTCACGTTAAGTTGGTCACATTACGTATTTTTGATACGTTTAGATGCACGGGAACGTAACTTTTATGAAATTGAAGCCACTCAAAATAATTGGTCACTTCGTGAACTCAAGCGACAATTTAACACGGCGTTATTTGATCGACTTCGATTAAGCAAAGATAAAGACTGGATTAAAGCATTAAATGAAAAAGGGCAAATTATTACCAAGCCTCATGATGCAGTTAAAGATCCTTATATTCTCGAATTTTTAGGACTAAAAGAAGATGCAAGCTATTCAGAAAGTGAATTAGAACAAGCGATCATCGATAAAATTGAACACTTCTTGCTAGAGTTAGGAAAGGGATTTGCTTTCATAGGGCGTCAAAAACGATTTACCTTTGATGAGCAACACTTCTTTGTGGATTTGGTGTTTTATAACCGCTTACTCAAATGCTTTGTGCTAATTGATTTAAAAATTGGAGACTTGAAACATCAAGATTTGGGTCAAATTCAAATGTATGTAAATTACTATGACCGCTTTGTAAAAACAGAAAAAGAAAACCCCACAATTGGCATCGTGCTTTGTAAGGATAAAAATGATAGTGTGGTTGAAATTACATTACCTAAAAATAATAAACAAGTTTTTGCTAGCCAGTACCAGACTTACCTACCGACAAAAGAAGAGTTTCAGGCTCAGATTAAAGATGTTGAGGTTGAAAAAAACAAAGATAAAAATAGGTGAACGAGGAAAAGGAAATCCTTTTGTGAGCTAGTATTTGTTATGTTGACCCCGTTGGTGGGGAAGACCCAAAACACCCACAAGTTCGTATCCGAAGAAAAACGTCAAAAAATCTACCAAATCGCAGATCAGATTGGCCACAATCTCCTAAGCCCCATCAAAAACAAATTAGGCGAAGATTACACCTGGGATGAAATCAAAATAAGCCTTGCTTGGAGGCAGGCTCGAAAATATGATTAAATTATTTAATATCCTCATAAAATCTGGCGCGGCTTACGGCCATATAAGGCAAAAGCCAAATAAACCCGATCCCACAAGTTAGGATAGAAAGTAAGGTCCAGCCTAAAAACCTTAAGTAAAGACAAAAAAGTTTCCATTTATAACCATCCATCATTTCCATACTTTTAGCTAGAATTTCTTTAGCTTTCATTTTTGGATTGTCTACCATAATAAAAAATGTTTGCGAATATTTTAAGGATGCAACAATGCCAGGGATAATAAATAGTAGTGTCCATAAGAAAATACGAAAAAACCTTCTCATATAGGTAAAAAGTGCCACATCAAATTTAGGGAAGCCCTCAAATATTTGCATTAAATTCGCGTCTTTTTTTCTCAAAAATGAAAGTAAAAATATAGATATACCCAGATATAAAGTTCCGCTTACAAGTAAACCTAAAATAAAAGTCAGACTCTGGATAGAAATAGTTATCAGAAAAAATACAAGATAAGTAACTACTGCTAATTTCCACCTACCCTCTAATGATTTCCTCGCTTCTTGCATAATTTTTTTATTTTTAATCATTTTACATACCTCTTTTTTTTGGATTTATAAATTAAGTATACCAAATAACTGGGTCCTAAACCTAGATAATGGCTAAATAATTAAGGTATAATAATAAGATAAAACATATCAAAGGAGATAAAAAATGAATATAGAAATGCTTAGTCAATTTTTTTTATGGAGCTCAATTATAAATATAGTGGCCTCATCGCTAGCCTTTTTAGTAGTGATTATAGGACGAAACCACGTATCTAGAATACATAGTAAGCTTTTTAATGTGTCGGAAGAAAAAGCCGCGGAAAAGATATATTCCTCAATGATAAATTACAAAACAATTATTTTTGTTTTCAATATTATCCCTTATATTGCAATCCAGATTATCAAATAAATCGGTAAATACAGAGGATTAATATAGCTTTAATATTGATAAATTCTTTGGATGATTTTTTTAACAAGTTCTGTATCTGCTTTAAAAGGGACTTTTGGTCTGGGTGGAATTGGTAGGATGTGGGTCTGACTAAATGGCGTTTTTTCTAGCTGTAGGTTATATGCTTTATGCATTAAAAACTCTAAGTTAATTACATCTTCCGTATTATAAGCAAGTAAAGTTTCTAAAGCGTTTTCATTTTTTCTTTTTTTATATTCCATCCATAACCAAACTGCCAAATATCCGTCCACACCATCTAATTCGTTTCTGGATAAACCAAATTGTTTTTCACAACTTTTAAGGCCACCCTGAAAACCTAAACCTTTTAAAACATAACGCAGATCAATATGTGATTGTGTGAATTTCCTGTTTAAAAAGTATTCTAGAAAAGGGATATCAAAGGTTTTTCCATTATATGAAATAAAAAGTTTATATTTATTTGCTTCAGGTGCAAAATCAAATAAATTTATGCCACTTACAAAATGTTTAATATTTTTACCATCATACAAAACAATAGTGGTTATTTTGCTATAACGCTTATCAAGACCCGTGGTTTCAATATCTATAAATGCCGCGGAATCCTTAAATTCATTAAATAATCGCCAATGATTTTTACTTACCATTTGTTTGGAAAAATAAGCATGGTCTTTTTCTTGGATAGCTTTTTTTGAAAGGGTTAAATTTTCTGATATATGCGTTACCTTTGCTGGAGATACAGGATGTGTGTCAGCATTCAAAAAATCATCCCAGGAATGTATGTTATGATCCCATAACAATTTTTCTGCTTTTTCGCCGACACCTTTAATATGAGAAAATGTGTTTTTAATCATTTACGCTCTTTCTACCAAACATTCCCAACGATTTAAATTTTCATCCAAAAGGGGCTTAATTTCCTTGATTCTTTTGCATGCTATCAAATACTCTTCTGATGTTCCATTGCTGTTAGTAAAAATACGCTCCAATTCTTTTTTTTCTGTTTCTAGCGTTTCAATTTTAAATTCTAGTTTTTTTAACTCTTGTCGTTCTTTATTGTTTAATCCTTTTTGGGGTGAAGAAGTTTCTGTTATATTTACATTGGTTTTATTTTTAGAAGAAATATTTTGATTCTTATTTATTTTATCCAACTCTTTTTTTATTTGGGAATATTCAGTATAACCACCCGCAAATTTAGTGATATCGCCTGAGTCTTCAAACACGAGTAAATTATCAACTACTCTATCCATAAAGTATCTATCATGCGAAATAATTATCAGGCAACCTTTGAAATTTAGAAGAAAATCCTCAAGGATAGAAAGCGTTTTAATGTCCAAGTCATTGGTTGGTTCATCAAACAGCAAAAAGTTGGGATTATCAAGAAGCAGGCAAACCAAATGTAGCCTACGCCGTTCTCCACCAGAAAGCTTTCCAATAGCTGTTTTTAGCGTACTAGAATCAAATAAAAAACGTTCTAAAAGTTTGGCCGCACTTAGGGTAGTACCGTCATGCATTTGAATAAATGCCCCATAATCTTTTATGTGTTCATATATGGGCTTTTCAAGATCAAATTCCATACTATGCTGGTCAAAATACCCAAAAACAGTATTTATGCCAATATCCACTTCACCGCTGTCTGGCACTATTTTTTGAGTAATAATATTTAGCAACGTAGTTTTACCGCTACCATTGGGTCCCACAATCCCGATTTTTTCACCTTGTTTAAAAGTATAAGAAAAATTATTTATGAGATTCAAATGATCAAAAGATTTGCTTACTTTTTTTAACTCCAAGATTTTCTTACCGAGCCGGCGTCCTTCAACTCCTAATTCCATAACCTGTTCCTTGGAAAACGTATTACGATTTTGCATTTGGGCAATACGTTGTTTCCTCGCTTTTTGTTTTGTAGAACGTGCTTTAGGACTCTTTTTTAACCATTCCAACTCTACTCTTAAAACTGTTCTTATATTGTTTTCTTCTTTTTGTTGGTTTTGATAGCGAAATTCTCGTTGTTCTAAAAAGGTAGAATAATTTCCATTATAAGCAAATAGTTTTTGCTGATCTATTTCTAAGATACGATTACAAATTTTATCTAAAAAATAACGATCATGTGTAACCATAAGAATTGTGGTGTTCACTCGTTTTAACATGTTTTCTAACCACTCAATTGTTTTAATATCTAGGTGGTTTGTAGGCTCGTCTAAAATAAGTAAGTCCATATCTTGTAAAAATATTTGGGCTAAAGCAATTTTTTTTATCATGCCTCCAGATAAAGTTTTCATTTTCTGGTCCAGGTGATGTATATCAAGCTCATTTAATACCGAACTTACCCGTGCTTCATATTCCCAGGCATTGAGCATGTCCATTTTTGCCGTAATCTCATTTAATCTTTTTTCGGTCTGTGATGATTTATCATTTTCTAATTGTTCAAGGCATTGTTCATAATCTTTAATAATTTGAACAACAGGGGTATCCACGGATAATAAATGAGTAATAATTGTATCTTCAGGATTAAAAACCGGAACTTGTGCCAAATACTTAATTCTTAAGTTACTCTGGGTGGAGATAGCGACATGTGGTTCTGCTGCAATATTTGCAAGCATTGAAAGTAACGTGGTTTTTCCGCAACCATTTACGCCAATAAGAGCTATTTTTTGTCCCCCATTAATATTGAAATTAATGTCTTTAAAAAGAGTTTTAACTCCTTGACTGCAACTTAGATTTTGAACGGAGATTAAATTCATTGCTTAATGATAACATAAAAGGGAAAAAAGAAATTTCTGTTAAACTATAGAATAAATATTATGGACAAATTAATACTATTTACAGACGGTAGCGTAAACACAAAGACAAACATTGGATATGGAGCCTCTCTGGCTGTGCCTGAAGTTGGGCTTCCTTTGGATATATTAAAAGAGCATCTAAAAGTAAAAGAATTTAAAAATACCTCTTCCACAAAATTAGAATTACAAACATTATTATGGGCCCTAACTGATATCCCAAAAACCGTAAAAAAAGTAACGGTTTATACGGATTCTCAAAACATTATGGGCCTACCGGGTAGACGTGCTCTGTTTGAAGAAAATAAATATCGAACCAAAAAAGGTAAACTGCTCAACAACTATGCTCTATATCAGGAATTTTTTAGATTAACAGATCAATTAGATTGCAACTTTGTTAAAGTGACAGGACACCTAAAATCACATCAAAAAGATGATATTGATCGACTTTTCACACTTGTAGACAGAGCTTCTAGGCAGTCGTTAAGAGGTCATACCCCGCTATGGTATGTGTATATTGTCGAATGCGTGGACAATACCCTTTACACAGGAATTACTACTGATCTAAAAAAACGCCTTGCAGCGCACAATAGTTTGAACCTTGGTGCTAAATATACAAGAGGAAGACAACCTGTTAAGTTGGTCTATTCATGTGAATTTCAAACTAAATCAGAAGCACTTAAAGAAGAGTATCGGATCAAGCAACTCACAAAAGGTGAGAAACAGCAGCTTTTGAAATGATTAGTTGTTATGTTGCCCTTGTTGGCTGGCCAGACTGGATGATATTAGCTTTTTTGCGATATAATTAAACTCCTATCTTTTTAGAAACGAACCAAGGAACTTAGCCAATGGAATGTAATATGTGTGGCGATTGTTGTCGCTTATTTTTAATCAACTTAACAGAATCTGAATACCGTTCAAAAATGTATA
>Ga0233430_1005902_pt1 | contig 10330 bp, 5 predicted proteins | sample SI_118_April2016_2_FD_179883 | JGI IMG/M metagenome (GOLD analysis project Ga0233430, IMG submission 179883) | Seawater microbial communities from Saanich Inlet, British Columbia, Canada - SI_118_April2016_150_MG | ecosystem: Environmental > Aquatic > Marine > Inlet | place: Canada: British... | reverse complement strand
ATGTCTTCATCTATATCCATTTTAATGGTAATATTATGTAGATTTGCATCATGCTCTACAATTTTTATGGAATCTTCAACAAGTGTTTTGATCAGGACAGGTTTTTGCGATACCTGGACCGGCCTGGCAATTTCAACAAGCTCGCTGACCACATGGTTCAACCGATCCACTTCCTTTATCATCACATCGGCAATATCAAAATTTTGGGTATCCTTATCAAAAATTTCTTTGAAAAAAGTGGCATAACCTTTTAATGAACTTAAAGGGTTCCTGATTTCATGGGCAACGCCGGCTGCAAGTCTTCCAATGGCGGCAAGCCTTTTGTTCCTTTCAATTTCATCTTTTAAAAGGCTAAGTTCAGTAAGATCCCTTAAAATCACCAGAGCCCCAAGGGAAGCCCCGTCTTTATCCCTTAGCGGGCTGACTACAACATCAAGAATAATGGGTTTTCCTTTCCCATCCTTGACAGATAGTTCTTTCTCTATAAGTCTATTATGGGAATGTATGGATTGGACAAGATCTATGAGTTTTTTGGGCAGAACCTGTCCTGCAATCTTTTGGAGGTCTTTAGCTAAAGATAAATTCAATAATTTCTTTGCCGCGGGATTGACAGAAAGTATCTGGTCATTTTTATTCATTGCAACAAGGCCAATGGGCATATTTTCCACTAGATTGTCTGAAAAAATTTTGATTCGTGATAAAGAAGACCGGGTTGTGCGATATCTTTGGACGATAAAAACCAGAACAAACCCGGTTAATCCAATCAAAAGAAGAATGACGGCCATCATAATGCTGTGCTGGATATCGTTTTGATCAGCTTGCTCAACAACTTTCATATCAAGTTCTACAAAAATTATAGTATTTTTATAATCAATATCAATATCAAAATTTTGCCCGCGCATTCCTTGGTGCATATGCATCATTTCTGAAGCAGCCTCGTTTATCTGCTGAATTATGGGAGAAAATTTTTTATAAACCTGAAATACATTGTTTCCGATTTCATCTTTTTCGATTCGCCAGATAGCCTGGTCAGAACCTAAAACTTTGGTCAGCTCCAGATCCTGTCCATATTTTTTGCCTGTTTGTTCTCTTTTGCTGTGCACAAGAATTTTACCTTCTTTATTAACAATAAAAAGAGAAGAAATATCCGGCAATGAAGCAGTTTCCCGCAAAAGGTTTTCCAGGGTGGTTCTGTTCCAGCCCATATTCATCATTCCGGTTCTTGTGCCAGCCTCAAAAGCCTTTATCAAAGCTGTGCTTTTTTCAAATAATAGCCTTATGCTCTGTGTTTTCTGGCGATTGATCCTGTCCAGTGTCATATAGGTAAAAATAGGGAATAGTACTATAATCGTGCCAATGAGAATGAGTGGTGGGATTTTTGTAATGAATTTTATATTTTTCATAATAAAGGCATATTATTTTCTATTCTTTTTTTGTTTAGAATCCAATTATGTCATATGTTAGTTCATTATTGATGCCGGTGATAGGAATTTAGTTTCGCCCAAATAAAAAAAATATGCAACCTAATAAATATTGAAGGCAAGGGCAATAGTGGTGGGAAATGGTCATTTAGGGAATTTGGCACTGTCGCCATTTTCCCTAAATGGTAATTAATAGTTTTTTGATCAAATTAATTAGGAGGGGTAATAGAAGTTGCCAGGCTTGTGTAGTTACATTTATTGAGCAGCAAATGCAACTATGCAGGCCTGACCCCACTTATTATAAGCTACTTTGCTTGTTGAGCATTGCTATCGGTTTTGACATATCTAAAACGTGGGTATGGATTTTTTCCAAATCATCAGCTGATATTCCCATCATAAGATCGCATTTATCAATGGCGGATTTCAATCTACAGCCCAATCCCAGAAAAGTAATGTTTGGCTCTCCTTTTAGTAAAGGGAGTACTGTTATGTCTGAGCAGCCTCCCAGGGCTCCTCCGGATTGGGGCAGATTCATTTGCCCGCCTTTTTCATAATTCAAGGCATAAAGAAGCCACATGACCTGTTCACTGTTTGCTGTGAATACCACAACTTGCGGACGTTCTTGAAATTTTGACAATGGTGCTATAAAGGCGGCCTGTGTTTTTCCTTTTTGGAGATACATTGAATTTAGAATGGTATCAGAGGAAGCTTCTTCCGTACCAAAAAGTCCTATGCCATATTTTTCCAGCACACCGTCATCCAGATAGCCTTCCATATCTTTTTCAAATCCCAATGCCGAGGTGCCTAGTTTACACCCCATTTGTTCCTTTCTTAGAAGAAGGGATTCACCCTGGCCGGCTAAAATCAATGCCTGGCAATAGCTTTTTAATTCCTTAAGGTTGAATGAAATACCGTCTGGCAATGAATTTGTGTCCTTATAAAGAGTCACTCCTACGGGTTCATAGTGAAGTTGTAAATTATGAGTCAAATCTTGAGAGATTCTCTGGTATTCCTTCATATCGTTCTCCTTCATGTGTTTTTTAATAATGATTTTGTATCCTATGGTTTATAACCTATCTCTGCTAATTGGTCTCTCAGACAGTGGGGGAATTTAACATGAAAAGCAACATCTTTCCTTTGTTTGTGAGACACAATACACTCACAGCAAATCCCATGTCTTTCGCATTCTGTTTTAGGGCAGGAACAATACGCATTTATTTTTTCGCGTACAGGACAATTTTCAACTAATTTTTTCTCGGTCATAATATCTCCGGCAACAAAACCTGTAATCAAAATTTTCACTAAAATTATTTTTAATCATCTATAGAGAAAATTAAATTCAACGTCAATAGAGGAACTTTATTTTAGTATTATTTCGATTCCTGGAATGCCTTGTGTATTCTTTGTCTGCGCCAAACAAATGATTTTATCTATTAGCTTATTGACTTTTTATAGGTGCTGCTACTATGGTTGCATAAGGTGATTAATAAAGAGGCGATGATGAGTCAAAAAAATCAAATACTTGAAAAAAAAATACAATTGCATTACGGCTGGATTATCGCTTTGACAGGCATGGCCGTTCTTTTCTCCTGCTTAGGTTTGGGCCGCTTTTCTTTAGGTATGCTCCTGCCCTCCATGGGAATTTCACTGGATTTAAATTATTCTCAGATGGGGCTAATCGGCACTGGCAATTTTGTTGGATATATGATCTCTGTGATCCTGGCCGGTATTATTGCCAGAGCTATAGGTGCCAGATGGACCATTTCTCTGGGGCTTGTTCTTGTGGGCAGTTCCATGGTGCTTATCAGCCGGGCAGGGGGATTTATGGAAGTCATGGCTCTTTACGTGGCAACGGGCATTGGGTCCGGTCTGGCAAATGTACCGATGATGGGACTGGTCTCTCACTGGTTTTTTAAAAGCAATCGGGGCCGGGCAGCCGGCACCATGCTGTCCGGGAACGGTATTGCCATTGTATTTACAGGGTTGTTCATACCCTGGGTCAATTCTTCCATGGGGGCTGAAGGCTGGAGGATAGGGTGGTTGACCATTGGTGCTATCTCTCTTGTGATTGCGGCTGTAGCTGCATTTTTCCTGCGCAATGAACCCGGAGAAAAAGGCCTCACCCCTCTGGGTAAAGCCGGGGCTGTACCAATACCTTCTGAATCAGACTTAAAAAAAGAGCCGAAATCTAATAAATGGACCATGGTGCATCTGGGATGTATTTATGCCCTTTTCGGGGCCACATATGTGGTTTATGCCACATTTATTGTTACAGCCATGATCAATGAGCGGGGGTTTGGTGAAAATACAGCAGGTACATTCTGGGCAGTTGTCGGTGGACTTTCAATTTTTTCCGGTCCATTGTTCGGGTGGCTGTCTGACAGGCTTGGGCGAAAAATCGGCATGATGCTAGTATTCACATTGTTTACCATTTCTTATATCCTGGTAGCTGCAAACCTTCCAAATCCGTTCTTATATGCATCCATTGGTATTTTCGGTTTGGCAGTGTGGAGTATCCCAACCATTATGTCGGCAGCTGTGGGAGATTACGCAGGACCTGTCCGGGCTGTAAAGGCCTTTGGTTTTATTACCTTATTTTTTGGGGTTGGTCAGATTTCCGGGCCTGCTGTTGCTGGTTTTACAGCAGATATCACAGGAACATTCAGCATGGCATTTTGGTTGTGTGCGGCTTTAACAATAAGTGCTGTTGTGCTGACGTATTTTCTGCGGCCGCCTTCTGATTCTTAAACGATCAATCAAAAAATAACGCCATGGATTTTTCCTTAAGAATCCGGATGATAGGTTTATTTATGGCCTGTTAGAAATTGAAATATTTTGAGAAAAACACTTCAATGAACAATAAATTTTTATCAGATCATGGTGGACATCTGGATTAAAAACTGATCCAGCTTTTTGGCGGAAATCTTTATGGCTGTTTTCAGTTCCGGGGCAAACAAAGAAATTTTGTACTCTTCCAAAAGCCAGAAAAACTGTTCGATCTTTTGAGATTTTTCCGATGTTGAGTCTTTGGAAAGAGAATCCAGAAGATTATTCAGGTGTCTGGTATAAAAAGAAAGCTGTAATGCTTTTTTTTCTTCTTTTAAAGGATTGTCAACTGCTCTTTGAGCCCTGATCCTTATGCAGGCGATATAGCGGTTAAGATGTTTGATCCTTTCGTAGTCATAAAGGTCGGCAAAATTTTGAGGTACAAGATGTTTGAGATCTTTGAACAGACCCGTTAATATATTAAAGGGTTTTTCTTTTTTTTGATATTGAAAGGATAACTTCTGGATAAGCTCAAAGCAGGATTGATATTCACGGCCCAGAACAATAAAGGTTTTAATAAATTTTTGTCCAGTATTGTAAAGATTATTTATTTGGGCCTTTGCATGAAGGTCAAATACTTTTTTTGTTCTAATATTTTTTTCAAACAAGGTATGGGTTATCAGGTTGAACAAAGATTGTTGAAATTTTGTCTGGCCGTTAAAATATGGTGCCATCTGCTTTATCTTGGAAGAGGCGTTGATGTCTTTTCTCAGGGCTTTAAAATCATCTGAAAAACTAAATTGGAATAATTTTTTTATCCCCTGGCAATGCGATTCTAAAGCAGCCTGTTCTGATTTGAAAAGCCTGAGAGATAGTATTTGGGGTCTGTTTTTTGATCCCTGTCTGTTATTTGAATCAGATCGGGTTTCAGTTTTAATTTTAGTTTCAGTCTCAATTTCAATTTCAATTTCAATTTCAATTTCAATTTTTAAGCCAGGGTACCCTTTCTGGGTAAATTCTTTGTCTTTGTCTATTATAATAAAATCTTCAAGGTCTTTAAAATTCCATTCTTTGATATCAATTATTTCATGTTTTTTCCGGACTTTTTCAAAGACATTGTCTTTTTGGGGAATCCTTGTTTCTGGAAATTGGCTTAAGACAGCTTTATCCCGCAACGCTTTTATTTCATTGCCTTTTTGATCCCTAATGGAAAACCTCATTTTTAAGTGGTCAGCAAGTTCTTTGTCCGACCATATGGTGGCCGGGATGATAAAATTAAACCGAGTTTGAATAAAGGATGAAAGAAGTGAATACAATGGTGCATCTTTATTTGGCAGTTCTTTTGCGATAATAGCTGCTTTTTCAGATACAGGGACCAGTTTTACCCTGTATTTTTTGGGGAGTGCCTTTATCAGGGCAGCAATTTTTTCTTCAAACAATCCCGGGACAAGTCTGTCCACTCTATTTTTTGAAACAAGCAAAGCAGATGCAGCTGGAACGTTCAGGGTGACCCCGTCTTTTTTAGATCCTGGATTGAATTCATATTCCAGTCTGAATTTTGCTTGGGACATTTTCAGGGTATCGGGAAACATGGAAAGTTCATGTTCATCAATGTCTGATTTCTGAAGATCTTCCATTGTCATTTTTAAAAAACCCTGGTTTTTCTGATCTTTAATAAATTTAGAAAAGGTCCTGATATTATAAAATGGTCCTGGTAATCTTGACCGATAAAAAGCATAGATATCATCTTCCGAGGCAAGGATATCCTTTTTTCGCCTTTTATGTTCATGGGTTTCAAGTTCATCTATAAGAGCAAGGTTATGGGTCATAAATTCAAATTTCTGATGGATTTCCCCCTGGACAAGGGCATGCCGGATAAATATCTCTCCGGATTCTTCAGGGTTTATCCTGCCATAAGCAACACGGCGGTCGTTGACAATCATCAGCCCGAACAGGGACACCTGTTCTTTTGCAACAACTTCTCCACGTTTTTTTTCCCAGTGCGGGTCTGAATAGGTATGGACACAAAGGTCTTTTCCAACCTGTTCAAGCCATTCAGGATCAATGGTGGCGACGGATCTTGCAAAAAGCTGGCTGGTTTTTACAAATTCCGCGGCCACGATCCAGTTCCCGGCAGTTTTAAAAAGTCCTGATCCGGGAAATATCATTGCCTGCTGTCCTTTAGCAGCGTTAAAGATATTTTTTTCTTTTTTATGGGCAATATTGGCAAGATACCCTGATAAAATGGCTTTGTGCAGGGCTATATATAAAGGCCCGCTAAATTCAAAGGCTTTGGACTTCATGCCTTGTGTTCCTGTTGTAGGAATGATTTTTTCTCCACGCAAATCGTGGTCTTTTAGTATCCTGATAATCTGATTGTGAATTTCATTCCATTCCCTCATACGTTTAAAGGACAAAAAGTGATCCTGACAAAATCTTTTGAGTTTGGAACGCGATTTAAATTTCTTTTCAGCAGTTTTAACGCCATTCCAGATATTTAGAAGCGTAATAAAGTCAGATCCGGGATCTTTATACAATGCATGCTTTTGATCGGCTGCCTGGGTTTTGTCTGCCGGTCGTTGTCGGGGATCTGCAATGGCAAGGGCCGTTGTAATGATGGCTGCCTCCTTTAAACATCCATTCCTGTCGGCTTCTATCAGGATTCTGGATAATTTGGGATCAACAGGCAGCCTGGCCATGGTCTGGCCTATTTTAGTCAACGTATATATTTTTTTCTTTTTTTCTTTTTTATGGAATTTTTTTTCTTTAATGGCAGAAAGCTCAATCAGGGTATCAAATCCATCTTTAATACTTTTGGGTGCAGGCGCATCAATAAAGGGAAAGCTTGATACATCCCCCAGATTTAAAGAGATCATCCGCAATATAACTTCAGCAAGATTGCTTCTCAAGATTTCAGGCGAGGTAAAAAAAGGTCGCGCCCTAAAATCATCTTCATCAAACAGCCGGATACAGATTCCATTTTCCACCCTGCCGCACCTGCCTGACCTCTGGTTGGCGGAAGACTGGGAAATCGGGCTGACAGGAAGGGCTGTGGTTCTTGTCCGGGGTGAATATACGGGGATTCGTGCAAGCCCTGTATCCACCACATATTTAATCCCTGGGATAGTCAATGAGGTTTCTGCTACATTGGTTGCAACGATAATCTTTCGTCCCCGTTGCCGGGAAAAAATCTGGGCCTGCTCATTTGCTGAAAGTCTTGCAAAAAGTGGCAGGACTATGACATTGGGATGATTTTTCCCCCGGATAAGCTCCAGGGTTTCACCTATATCCTGCTCCGTGGGCATAAACACCAGGATATCCCCGGATCTTGACTGGGAAACAAGCAAATTGACTGCACCTGCTGCAGCTTCCACATACCCCTGGTCTTCAATGGTTTTGTCCTCCTCTTCTTTGTCTAAAAAGGGCATATAAACGGTCTCAACGGGGTACATTCGGCCGGTGACTTCAATGATAGGAGCATTGTCAAATGCTTTGGAAAATTTTTGCGTGTCAATTGTAGCAGATGTGATGATCAGTTTGAGATCATTTCTTTTTTTTACAAGATCTCTCAATATGCCCAGAGTGAAGTCAATATTAAGGCTCCTTTCATGGGCTTCATCCACAATAATGGTATCATAGGCATTTAAGAATCTGTCGCTTTGAGTTTCTGCAAGCAAAATCCCATCCGTCATTATTTTTATACAGGTCCGGCTCCGGGTTTTATCATCAAATCTGATTTTATATCCAATGGATTGACCAAGGGTTTCATTAAGCTCTTCGGCAATTCTTTTTGCAACATTGATTGCGGCAATACGCCTTGGCTGAGTACAGCCGATTGCTCCTTTTATTCCCCGTCCGGCTTCTATGCAGAATTTTGGAATCTGGGTGGTTTTTCCAGATCCTGTTTCCCCTGAAATAATCACCACTTTATTATTTTTAATGGCATTTATAATATCTTGTTTTCTGGCAGTGATGGGTAGATCTGGATTGTAAGTTATTTTTGAAGGCCTGTAAAATTGCCGGTCTTTTTTCTTTCTTCTGAACGGTTTTGTTTTCAGACCTGATTTTTTAGTTGTATCCATAGGCTTTGAATAGTAACTTAAAGTTCAAAAAAGTCAAATTTCAAAATGATTAATATTTCCATATGTAATATCCGTTTAGCTGGGTTTGCCTTTATCTGCCACATAAAAAATTTCGGGTTCCATATACCTTCTTAAATTCTATTGACAAATTGACAGGTTTGAAATATTGGTTCGTATACAAAGGAGTTTTATATGAATGGTTTACCCAACAATATTCCGGATTGCACTTTTTTTTTCCTGGCTAAAGCCCATCAAAAGGCCCATGGCCTGTTAAAAAAGAAATTAATTCCCTATGGATTAACAAATATGCAGCATCTGATTCTTGAAGGCCTGTGGTATCAGGAAGGCGCCACTGCTGCAGAATTGAGCAAGTTGTTAATCCTTGATAAAGCAACCTTATCCGGCATAATAGACCGCCTTGATGATGCCGGCTGGATTGAAAAACGGCTGGATAAAAATGATAAACGTGCGTTCAGGCTTTATCCGTCCAATAAAGCCAATGATATCAAAGATGAGTTGATTGATGTGAGAAGAAAAGGCAACGATCTGTTGCTGACTGATTTTACCATAGAAGAAAAAATAATCTTTAAACGCCTGCTAAGAAGCCTGTTTTTGGTGGAATAACCCGAGAAACAGGTAACGATCGGGTATTTTATACATATTTTTAGTTCGCATACTGACTTAAAAAGGAGGCAAAGAATGTTGCTTTTTAATCCGAAAAAATACCAGGATAGAAACTATCCTGATGAAAGATCCAGGCAGATTATGTTGAAAACCATTGAATGGTTTGAAAACAAAGGTCTAAAAAAATTAAATGAAGATTATCATGCCCGTGAATTTACCTATGACTTTGCCCGGTTTATCAAAGAAGAAAAAATTTTTGAAACCCTTTTTCTACCAAAGGGATATGGGGACAAAGATCAGTATTACAGCACATACAGGATGTTTGAATTTTCAGAGATATGTGGGTTCTACGGTATGGCATACTGGTATATGTACCATGTGTCCACATTGGGATTAGACCCGGTATTTTTGGGGGATAATGAAGGTTTTAAACATAAAGCCGTTGAAAAACTTAAGGAAAATCCCCTCTGCGCATTTGGTCTTTCAGAAAAGGACCATGGTGCTGATATATATTCATCTTCCATGAAACTTTACCCCTGTGAAGATGGAACCTATGTGGCAAGGGGAAGCAAATATTACATCGGCAATGGAAATGAAGCTGGAATTATCACAGTTTTTGGAAAAATTGACGGATCAGAAGACTATGTTTTTTTTGTTGTTGATTCAAAGCATGAAAAATATGAGTGCATCCAAAATGTTATCGATGCCCAGAACTATGTGGCGGAGTTTGCCCTTCATGATTACCCCATTACAGATGATCTGATTCTTTCAAGAGGGTCCAAAGCCTGGGATGACATGCTCAATACCATCAATATTTGTAAGTTCAATATTGGCTCAGGTGCCATAGGTATTGTAACCCATTCTTTATACGAATCCCTGAATCATGCAGCCCACAGAAATCTTTACGGTAAAAAGGTGACCGAGTTCGCCCATGTCAAAAGGCTTTTTTTAGATTCCTATTGCCGTCTATCCGCCATGAAATTGTTTGGTCTCAGGGCGACAGATTATATGAGATGTGCATCAAAAGATGATAAACGTTATCTACTTTTTAACCCTATCATGAAAATGAAGGTTGCAATCCAGGGTGAGGTTGTTCACGAGATGCTTTGGGATATTATCGCAGCAAAAGGGTTTGAAAAAGATAATTACTTTAATCAGGCAGTGGTTGATTTAAGGGGGTTTCCCAAACTTGAAGGCACCCGGCATGTGAACATGGCCCTCATTGTCAAACTCATCCCCAATTATATGTTCAATCCAGGTGAATTTTCCGAAATCCCAAAAATGAACGGCCCGGAAAATGACGATTATCTTTTTAATCAGGGTCCCACAAGAGGATATGCAAAAATTCAATTCCATGACTTTAGAAAAACCTATGCCACCAAAGATCTGCCGAATATTGAAATATTCAAAGAACAGATCAAGGCGTATGAAGAATTT
>Ga0233430_1005901_pt1 | contig 10330 bp, 5 predicted proteins | sample SI_118_April2016_2_FD_179883 | JGI IMG/M metagenome (GOLD analysis project Ga0233430, IMG submission 179883) | Seawater microbial communities from Saanich Inlet, British Columbia, Canada - SI_118_April2016_150_MG | ecosystem: Environmental > Aquatic > Marine > Inlet | place: Canada: British... | reverse complement strand
AAAAACCTCGAATACCACATCGATAGGTTATTAAACCGCCCCTCCTGATTCTGTTTAGCCATTATTTTTTTTGGCTGAACAGCTCCTCTCTTGACGTCGTTTACTGAATGCTCACTAAATTTTTAACATTTTTTATGGAGAATTCAGATGGAAGATTTTGAAGGAAAAATTGCAGTTGTTACCGGTGCAGCCAGCGGTATCGGAAAAGCGCTGGCCGAGACTTTTGTGGATGCAGGTATGAAAGTGGTACTGGCAGATATAGAAAAAGATAAACTTGAGAAGACAGCCCGGACACTTAAAGATGCCGGAGCTGATATCATCAGTGTGACTATGGACGTCTCACAGGCTGACCAGGTCGAAGCATTGGCTCAGAAAACGATCGATACCTATGGCGAAGTCCATGTACTATGCAATAACGCCGGTGTCGGATATGGAGGGTCGAACAGTTGGGAAACACCATTGGAAGCCTGGCAATGGGTTTTAGGAGTCAATGTGATGGGGGTAGTTCATGGTGTTCACGCATTTATGCCCATCATGTTGAAACAAAATACCGAAGCCCATATTGTAAATACCGCATCAATAGCAGGCCTGGTCAATAATTTGATAAATCCTTCATATGGTGTCAGTAAACACGCTGTTGTTTCATTTTCAGAATCGATGTATCTCGACCTTCAAACGCATCAGTCTAAAGTTGGTCTCAGTGTTCTTTGTCCGGGACCAATCAATACAGATATTATGCATTCGTCACAACGCAATCGTCCGGATTATGTGCCACCCCTTCCTGAACAGACCGAGCAGCAAGTTCTTTTCACCAGGGTGTATGAAACCTGGCTGGAGAGAGGAATGCCTCCCAGGGAAGTTGCGCAACAGGTTATAGATGCTATTAGAGAAAAACGTTTTTATGTGATCACCCATGATTTTAATAATGCGGTAGAACAACGTTTTAGAAATATCATTGACAGGCAAAATCCGGAAATGATGCGTTTGCCACCAGATTTTCAAGACATTATGCAGGAGTTGATGAATAAGGCATAGAATATTGATGGAAAAACGAAGTAAACAGATATGTTTCGCACTCTACTGAGAGACAACAATGAAATGCCCCAAATGTGGATTTGAGAATCGTGAAGGAGTCAAGTTCTGCGAAGAGTGCGGAACTGAAATGAAAATTCAATGTCCTGATTGTGGTGCAAAAATCTCTCCAGAAAGAAAATTCTGCGGCGAATGCGGAACTAAACTGGCTGTTGGTGAAAAACCGCCTGTCGATTACTCCCAACCCCAATCCTACACCCCCAGTTTTCTGTCGGAGCGGATTCTGACTACCCGCAGTGCTATTGAAGGCGAAAGAAAGCTGGTCACTGTTTTTTTCGCCGATGTGGCCGGGTTTACTGCTCTGTCGGAAGATCTGGATCCTGAAGAAGTGCACCAGATCATGGACGGGGCGTTCAAAATCCTGATGGACGAAATCCATCGTTTTGAAGGTACGATCAATCAGTTCACCGGGGACGGGGTGATGGCGATTTTTGGTGCACCTCTGGCTCTTGAGGACCACACCCGACGTGCCTGTCATGCAGCCTTATCTGTACAGCATGCGTTGGAGGAGTATGGTGAGAAGATCAAAAAAGAGTACAGCATGGAGTTCAAGATGCGCATCGGGCTCAATTCCGGACACGTGATCGTAGGTTCCATCGGCGACGATCTGAGAATGGATTACACGGCTGTGGGGGATATAACCAACCTGGCCGCCCGCATGGAAAATCTGGCAACCCCTGGATCAGTATTGGTCTCAGCCAATAGCCACCGACTTGCAGCAGATTTCTTTGAGTTTAAATCCAAGGGAAAACTGGAAATAAAGGGCAAAACAGAAAAACAAGAAATTTTTGAACTGATCAAAGCTGGGGAAGTAGAAACCCGCATCGGTGCTTCGGTGGCCAAAGGACTGACCCGGTTCGTGGGAAGAAAAGAACCTCTAGCCGTTCTGAATGCAGCCTATGAGAAGGTTCAGTCAGGATCTGGGCAAGTTATCGGAATCGTCGGTGAAGCCGGAGTGGGAAAATCACGACTCTTACTGGAATTTATAGGTCAATTACCGCAGGAGGAATTCTCAATTCTTCAAGGACAATGCCTTCATTTTGGAGGTTCCATGGCTTACCTGCCTTTCCTCGATATTATCAAATCATATTATGGAATCAAGGAAGGAGACCGCGAGGTCCAGGTCAAGAATAAAGTAAACGACAAGACCCTGTCCCTCGATGATAAGCTGCAGACTATCATCTCACCCTTTTGTGAACTTTTATCAATCAAAACAAAAGACGAAGAGTATTCCCAACTGGACCCTAAAATTAAAAAGGAGAAAACCTTCGAGGCTCTGCGGGACCTTTTTATCAGAGAGAGTCAAAACCGACCTCTGGTGCTGATCATCGAAGATCTTCATTGGATGGATAACACCTCCCAGGAATATATCGACTACCTGATCGGCTGGCTGACAAATACCCAAATACTGTTGCTGCTGCTTTACCGCCCGGAATACACCCACTCATGGGGAAGCAAATCTTTTTATACCAAGATCGGCCTGGATCAGCTCAATCCTGCATCGAGTATGGAACTGATTAAAGCCATGCTGGAAGAAGGAGAGGCAGCACCTGAACTCAGAGAGCTAATCTTAAGCAGATCTGCCGGCAATCCACTCTTTATGGAAGAATTCACCAGCTCTTTACTGGAAAACGGAACCATTGAAAAGCAGGATCAAGTGTATGTGCTCTTGGGAAACATCAAAGATATTCAGGTCCCCGATACCGTGCAGGGTATCATCGCCGCCAGAATGGACCGCCTGGAAGAGAATCTGAAACGGACGATGCAGGTGGCATCTGTTATCGGGCGGGATTTTGCTTTTAAAGTCCTGCACACCATCACCGATATTGCTGATGAACTCAAACCCTGCCTGCTGAATCTCCAGGGACTGGAATTTATCTATGAAAAGCAGCTTTTTCCCGAACTGGAGTACATCTTCAAACACGCCCTGATCCAGGAAGTGGCCTACGACAGCCTACTTGTTACCAGAAGAAAAGAAATCCATCAGCGGATTGGCCAAGCCATAGAAGAGTTATACCCTGACCGTTTGCAAGAGTTTTATGAAATGCTGGCTTATCACTACTCCAAAGCAAAAAATCTGGAGAAAGCCTACCAGTATTTGAAATTATCAGGACAAAAAGCCGAGGCAAGTTTTAACCACCAGGAGGCTTTAGGCTTATTAAAACAGGGGATCCATTTTCTCGACCGTATGCCGAAAAATCACAAAATTAAAACCGAGCAGATAGAGATTCGGTTACTCATGATAAAGCCAATGACAGATTTGGCCTATCCTGATGATGCCCTTGAAATTCTTGAGCAAGGTTTAATACTCGCTGTGAGTCTGTCAAACGTAAAAGCCCGTATACGTTTTCTTGCAAATCTTGCTGTCTTTCACTTTTTTAAAAGCAATCCCCAACTATCAGTTAAATACAGTGAAGATGCTCTAAAAATCGCGCGTCAAACAGGAGATGTTGATGCCTTAGTCGTCTCAACTTTTGTTCTTTGCATAGTGTATTGCTTGCAGGGTAAACTCGAAACGATGTTCGAACTGGCACCCGAAATTTTTGATGTTGTGGAGAAATCAAACCGAATGTTTGATGATTTTGGAATAACTGCCAACCCATATTTCTATCTTAAGGCGTATTATTCTTATAGTTTGTTTGTGACTGGAAAAATTGAAGAAGCTAAGGAGCATTTTGAACGGCTCCAACTTCTAATTCCGGAAATCGAATTATTGACAACTCGTGGATTAGTTGAAAGCTTCTATGGTCTATTGCTGCTTGAAACTGGAGACTTCCCGGAGGCGGTCAGGATTATTCAAATTGCCATTGATTGTGCTGAAAAAGGACAAATACCACCCAATATGGTTTTTGCGTTGTCTTTCATGGGGCATGCACTTCATCACCGGGGTGATTTGGACAGCGCCAAAGTCTTTTTGGGCAGAGCTGTTAAATTGCGTGAGAAAATTGGAAATGCCCCTTTTTCATATTACACTTACTTCTCCCGTTTTTTAGTTCATTTAGCTGAAAACGAGTTGGGCAAAGCTGAGCAAAGTGCTTATAAAGTTGAAGAAGTTGCAACGCAAAATGGCGAAATAGGAGGAATAGGGCTTTCAAAACTGTTGTTGGGCAAAATAAAAGCCCTTAAAGAGCCTACTAAACTCAAGGTAGCTGAAAAAACCATCTTAGATGGGGTTAAGATCTTAAAAAATCAAAATCAAAAAGTGTACTATCCCTTGGGATACTTTTACCTCGGAGAACTCTTTGGGGATGCCGGAAAAAATGAAGAGGCTGTGAGATATCTGAAAATGGCAGAAGGCCTCTACCAGGAGATGGGTTTTGTTTACTGGCTGGGCAGAACCCGTGAAGTTTTGGACAGGTTTTAGGCCCTGAAGCATTTGAACAAAGCCATCGAAATCATGAAGGAGCGCGGGGCCAATGGCTAGGCGGAAGGATATGAGAAGAAGCTGGCGGAATTGCAGTAAGCAAATTGTACTTTAAATTCATGAGGGACCTATGAAATGTCCAAGCTGCGGATATGATAATAAGCCTGATAAAAAATTCTTTCGCAAAAAGAAAAAATCGAAGGGGAACGAAAGTGGGTCACTGTCTTTTTTTGTGACCTGGTAGATTTTACCTCAATGAGCGAAAAGCTCGGTCCTGAAGATACCAAAGAGCAGAAATTACTCAGGTTTACTGCCTCAATTCAATTAAGTGGAAACTATGTGAGGTAGAACCATGTAGCCCTTCAAAAGCATCTGTTTGGCTTGACTTTTTAAAAGCAATACAGTATTTTGTAAATATAGTTAATTATCATTATTGTTAATTAAATATATTTACAAATGAAATATCAACTATTAAGAGAGATTAAGTCGCTGTTCTTTTCTTACCATGAAGTAGCTGAGCGACTGAATATCCAGATCGATTCGGCACGGGTGCTTTGTTCCCGCTACCATTCAAAAGGATGGTTGGTAAGGATTAAAAGGAATGTTTATATCTTAAAAGAGCGGTGGGATAATTTAAGGAATGGCGAAATCTTCCAACTGGCCAACGTGATCCAGGTCCCTTCTTATATCTCACTAACAACTGCTTTGGCTTTCTATGGCTATACCACTCAAATACAACAAGATTTTGTCGAATCAGTTTGCGTGACACGGACGTATGACAAAACGGTTTTAGGCGTTGAGTTTAATTACACAAAAGTCTCAAAAGAATACTGTTGTCATTTTGAGAAAGTTAACGGTTTTTTTATCGCCACACCGGAAAAATCTTTGGTAGATGCATTGTATTTAATGTCATTAGGCAGGTACAGCCTCGATTTTTCAGCTTTGGAAATATCGAAATTTGATGGTCGGAGTTTGGAAGATATTCTTATAAATTACCCTGATAGAGTTAAAAAACTATGGAACAATTATGAAGCCAACCGAGCAACATGAACAGTTTGAAATTGAAGTATTGCAATTGCTGAACAGCAACCAATTGTTGAGAAACCTGGTGTTTGGAGGCGGGACAATGCTCCGATTATGCCATGAATTAAACCGGTATTCAGTCGATCTGGATTTCTACTTTAAAAAACGTCTACCAAACGATGGGACATTTGAAAAAATACAACGCATAATCAGTTCAAAATATGATGTTACAGACGCCAAAGAAAAATTCAACACAATCTTGTTTGAATTTAGATCTAACCAATACCCGATGAGGCTCAAAATAGAAATCAATAAACAAAAACAATATCCAATCAGCAAGCAATGTATCGCCTACTCTCGATTTTCCAATCTCCAGGTTTTTTTGGATACAGTATCCCTGGACCATATGATGCACAATAAAATTGAGGCCTTGTTGTCCAGAAAAGAGATTAGAGATGCGTTCGATATTGATTTTCTTGTCCAGCAAGGTATTTCCCTGCCTCAAGAAACCGACATAAAATCAAAAATGCTGTCTATAATTCAATCATTTTCTAAAAAAGACTTTAGCGTAAAACTTGGTTCTCTTCTGCCCGTTGATTCGAGAAATTACTACAAAGAATCTGGTTTTAGGACTCTGGAAAGACGCTTATCAATTTAAGATAAAAATATCCAATGGTTCTCTCCAACCATTCGATAAGTAAGATCTCGAATATCCATTTGGCCCGCCCCTCCCCAAAATGCACCTGGTATTACTCTGAATTAGGTGATAGTAAATTGCTTTTTCTCTATCAGGCAAAACACCCTCCACTTTTCAATGTTGGTAAATATCAGACGTGATTTACATCGAAATGAAGGTTGTTTGAAATGAGATTTGGGGTGATTCTTCAGATAACTTCCGAATTTCAGGTCTTTCCCCGGATTCAGAATACAATTGTCCGGCCTTCGCAATCACGCTCATGGCACGGGAAATGTTAACCCGCAATATCCGGCTGATCGGGTACGGCCCATACCTCATCTTCTATGGGTATCCACGCAATCTCCGGGGCATCCGTCTTCGGTGGCGGGTCTCGGGCGGTCTCCTCCTCCCATAGTCCCAAATGTTTTAGAATCTTATGGATGAAGAAACAGAAACGATAGACTACGATGGCTATGGGGATTTGTCTGCCACTGTACCCTATGAACTCCAGAAGGACAGCAGCCATGTTCATTTCACCCTGCCGTTTGAATTCACGTCTGACATGACGATTGAGGTCAGCGGGGCAATAAATCCAGTCATTAATGTGGCAGATCATTATAAAGAAAAAGGTGTCAAATTTAAGCTGGTTAGTTCTTTTGATCAGACCCTTTTTCCTGACGGAACTCAATCAATTCCAGACACTCTGTTGTATGAGATTTCGGTCGGAGAGGGTGATGATATGTTCATCGGAAGCGATACTATCGGTGAGGAGAATTACTGGACAAAAATGGACAAAAAGCACTGGGAACTCAAATAATATTGATGAACCACATTAGTTAACCTCTAAGAGGTGGGGCCATTAATTTGGCCCTGCCTTTTCCATATCGCTCACTACTGAAGTACAGATCTTTTCTTCGCGAATCAATAAAATCGCGAAACCCTAGATCATTTTCAATCCTGATCCGTCTTTGTTGAGCTGGATAAATTTATCGATACCCAATACGACAAACAGACCTGCCAGGATTTTAATCGCGACAAACACTCTGTTGAGCGGATCAGCACCGGTAAGTCCACATTTATCCCACAGTACAGCCTCTTCGCCAATTTCACCAAAAAAGAATCTGTATATCTCGACAAATGCAGACGAGTGTGATACGCGGGTTATAACATGAATTCAAAATGATAGCTCTATGAGATCATACCAAGATAAATGAATCCGAACTGGGATTAGAGTTAGCCGAAATCACGGTGAAAATTCTGAGTGATCTTCAAATAAAGCTCGAACACGATCACAAAAGCCGATACGGACAGGTTTTTGTCCGCACTTCATAATGCGGATTTGAAATAAAGCTAGAAAGTATATTTGAAGATATTAATCTGCAAAGGGATTTGGAGCTGTTGGAGAAGGAGATACAGTCCATCGCGACAGACTGAGAAAACGATAGTCTTGATTGGATGAATTTATTTCAAACTATTAGCAGTGTACCAACATTCAAGTTTCGCGAGGAAGCATGAAATGTCCGAAATGCGGCTACGATAACAAAGCAGATGCGAAATTCTGCAACGAATGCGGAAACAAACTTGAACTGATTTGCCCTGAATGTCGAAAAACAAACACATCGGGCAGCAAATTCTGTAATCAATGCGGCACCAGATTCTCCAGATCACAGGCCCCCGACCTCACTCCGCTGGATGAAAAAATAGACAAGATCCAACGCTACCTGCCTGCAGGATTGACTGAAAAAATACTGGCTCAAAGAGACCGTATCGAAGGAGAAAAAAAACAAGTCACTGTATTGTTTTGCGATCTGGTGGGTTATACCAAAATGGCCGGTAAGCTTGATCCGGAGGAAACATATGCCCTGATGGATCAGGTCATGGAGCTGCTGATCCACAAGGTGCATGACTATGGCGGCACGGTGAATCAACTGCTGGGAGACGGGCTTTATGCGCTGTTTGGCGCTCCTGTTGCACTGGAAGACGGGCCGCAACGCGCCATCAGATCGGCCATTGAGATGCACAAGGCTATCAAGAAGCTCAGTGACAAGATCAACAAGGAAAAAGATATTTCACCTCTGGTTTTGAGAATAGGCATCAATTCCGGGCCGGTGGTGCTGGGAACCATTGGTAATTCCCTGCGAGTCGAATTCACTGCTGTGGGAGAAACGGTCAATCTGGCATCCAGGATGGAATCCCTCGCCAACCCAGGCACGACCTTTGTGACAGAAGAGACTTTCAAACGCACAGCAGTCTTCTTCAGGTTTGAGGCTCAAGGGAAAAAAGAGGTCAAAGGTAAGGACGAACCCATCGAGGTTTTTGAAGTCATTGCGCCCAGCAATCGCAGTACCCATTTTGATGTTAGTGCTGAAAGAGGTCTGATTCCCCTGGTGGGCAGAGAAAGAGAGCTTGAGATTCTGCTGGATGGTTTTGAAACAGTCAAATCAGGACGGGGTCAGGCATTTTCTATCGTTGCAGAAGCTGGGGCAGGTAAATCAAGACTGCTTTATGAATTCAGGAAAGCAATTGCCAGTGAGGAAGTCACCATACTGGAGGGGAAGTGCCTCTCTTTTGCCAGGAATGTGGCATACCGTCCCATCATTGATATCCTGAAGGCCAATTTCAGAATTGAAGATGATGACGAGGACGGGATCATCCAGGAAAAAGTAGTCAATGAATTGCAGGCGATTAAAGCAGATGAAGCATCCACGCTGCCTTACCTGCTGGACCTTTTGTCAGTCAAAGAAAGTGGTATCAAACAGCTCAACATAACGCCCGAACTGATAAAGGACCGTATTGGTGAATCCCTGCAGAGAATCGTGATCAAAGGGTCCGAGTTAGGACCTTTGATTATGATCTTTGAAGATCTGCACTGGATAGATAGTCCAACAGAATACCTGCTGAAAGAACTCCTGGAATCCATCCCCGGATCCAAAGTCTTGCTCCTGTTTTCTTATAGAACCGAATATGTGCACACCTGGGGCGGGAAATCCTATCACAGCCAGGTCACCCTTAACCGCTTGTCCAATCGGGAAAGCCTGTCCATGCTCTATCATATTCTCGATACCAGGGATATTAATAGAGATCTGGAGGAATTGGTTCTGGACAAAGCTGAGGGAATCCCCTTTTACCTGGAAGAGTTTGTTAAATCTTTAAAGGATCTCAACATCATCGAGAAAAAAGACAAATACCGCCTGGTTAAAGATATTAAGGATCTGACCATACCTTCTTCTATCCAGGATGTCATCATGGCCAAAGTTGATGCTTTACCAGAAGGGGCCAGAGAGGTGCTGCAAATCGGTTCTATTATCGAAAGAGAATTCAGCTTTGAACTGATTGGAAAAATTATAGGCCAGGCGGAAGATGATCTGCTTGCCAATCTGTCTATTCTGAAAGACTCTGAATTGCTTTATGAGAGGGGCATATACCCGGACATGAGTTACATCTTCAAGCACGCCCTGGCTCGTGAGGTGGTTTATGATTCGATACTGGGAAAGAAAAGAAAGAAATTGCATAACCTAACCGGGACTGCGATTGAAGAGTTACATCAGGGACAAATCGAAGAGCATTTTGAAATTCTGGCCGAGCATTATCTGGCAGGTGAAAATTATGAGAAAGGAGCCGAATGCGCCAAACTGGCAGCCAGAAAAGCAGCTAAATCAGCTTTCTATTTGAATGCCATAGAATATGACAGGAAACAGGTGCTCTGTATCGAAAAATTGCCGCAGACAAATTTTACCAGAGCAGAAAAAATCAAAATCAAAACTCGGCTGGCTATTTTTTATGGCCAGATAAATCATTTTATTGCGGCAAAAGACGTAATTACGCCAATAGTTGACGAAGCTGAAAAACTTAAGCTTAGAAAATATCTTCCTTATATTTATAATACTTTTGGTAACTATTATTGTGCGATTGAAGAGGATTATGAAAAGGGAGTTTGTTATTTCGAAAACGCATTGCAGATGGCGGAGGAAGAAAAAGATTTTATGGCTATAGCTGCCATATGTCTCCATTTTGGAGGCAATATATGTTCAATTGGGGAATATGAAAAAGCTCTGGTCTTATTTAAAAAAGCATTGGAACTGTCCAAAGCTGGAAATGTATTTTCATTGGTATCACAAATAAAAGTATCCATTAGTAATTTTATATATCTGAGACAGGGGAAGATTGATCTGGCT
>Ga0233430_1005885_pt1 | contig 10357 bp, 9 predicted proteins | sample SI_118_April2016_2_FD_179883 | JGI IMG/M metagenome (GOLD analysis project Ga0233430, IMG submission 179883) | Seawater microbial communities from Saanich Inlet, British Columbia, Canada - SI_118_April2016_150_MG | ecosystem: Environmental > Aquatic > Marine > Inlet | place: Canada: British... | reverse complement strand
CTTTATAGGCCTGCGATTTGATGACCTGAAGTTCTTTTTCTTTCTCACCCCTTATATTACTTGCTTCACCCAGACCTTCTGCACGATACTTTTCTGCAATCTGATTTCTTTCGGCAATCATCCTGTTATAGACAGCCTGCCGGACATTCTCAATATAATTAATTCGTTTAATTTTCACATCAACAAGTTCAATGCCAAACTGGGTCAGCTTACCACTGGCCTGTGCAACGATTCGCTTTGTAATTTCATCACGCCCCAGATCAATTTTATATTGAACCCGCTTTCTGTTTTCATCAACCACGGATTCAAAGGTATCCATGGGGCGACTGGTATTTCGAACACTTTCCACAAGAGGATAGGATGTTATAAGATTCCTCATGGCAGGATCAATAAGATCGTCAAGGCGTTCAATAGCGGCAATTTCATTTGTAACTGTCTGAAAATATTTTATCGGGTCAACAATCTTCCATCGTGCAAAAGTATCCACCCAGATATAGGTTTTGTCTTTTGTGGGCACCTGGCCTGGATCTCCATCCCATGTTAACAGGTTTTTTGGAAATGAATTGGCTTTTTGTAAAAATGGCAGCTTAAATTTTAAACCGGGTGAAGTCACAGGTTTGCCCACTACTCTACCAAACTGGGTGATCAAAACCTGCTCAGTTTCATCAACAATATAGGCAGCGCTATACACCAATACGATAACAGCTGCGATGACAATTAAAAATAGAGATTTAATAATACTATTCATTTTTTACTCGCTTTTTTTAAGGAAACTGTTTTGAGAGGTTGCAGTGGAAGAGCCCACACCCATATTTAAAAAGGGTAATAAATTTTTCTGGTCAGAATCAATAATATACTTTGTTCCAAGGTTAGGAAAAATTTCCAGCATTGATTCAAGATACATCCGCTTTTTTGTAACATCCTTTGCCAGGGCATAAGCCTTATAAACTGCTAAGAACTTGGTAGCATCACCCTGGGCACGGTTAATCCTGTCAATGGCATACCCTTCTGCATCCTTTATCACTCTTTTGGCTTCACCACGGGCTAAAGGAACTGCTTTATTATATTCTTCCCTTGCCTTATAAATGGTTTGTTCTTTTTCCTGAATGGCCTGATTCACTTCATTAAAAGAAGACTGGACAGGTCCTGGAACATTTGTTTTTTTCATTTCAAGGTTAACAATCTTGATACCGGATTCGGCCTGATCCATTTCTTTTTGAAGCATTTCCTGGGCAGCCAAAGCAATCTCTTCACGCTTGCTGATAACCTCATTAATGCTTCTGTCCCCCACAACCGTTCGCATGGTTGCCTCTGACATATCCCTTAAAATAGCTCTTACATCTTTGACCTTGAACAGATAATCGCTGGGATTGGAAATTTTGTATTGTACAATCCATGGCACCACAGCCACATTCAGATCGCCGGTTAACATAAGCGAACTGCCTTGGGAGGAGCTTTCACTTGCAGCCCTGTAATTACTGGTAGAATTATCCGATTGCAACCCGAATTCTTCCTTATAAATTCTTTTCACCTTTACCTTGGTGACCTTTTCAATACCCGACGGCAGCTTAAAGTTTAAGCCGGGTTGTGCAATCCTGGTGTATTTTCCAAATCGCTGAATAACGCCGACTTCTTCTGTTTTGATCGTAAAAAATGTAGACGATCCAAAAAATAAAACCAGCAGAACAATGACGACAAGAAAGATCCCCGGCAATTTAAAGTCTTTAAACCTTTTCAAAAGTTCATCCATCTGGGGAGGCATGGGCATGTTTGGCCCTCCGCCTTCTCTCTTGTTCTCAAACTTCTGTTGGTTTTGCCTTAGCTTTTCCCAATCCCAATTCATAGATAATATCCCGTTAAGTTAATTTATTATAGATCCATAATATGAAAGCAAAATATAACCATATTAATATTTATCAACCCCAAAAGGCAATATTTATTTAGTCCTTGCTTAAAACCACCAATTTCCCAGAATACTGTGGAGGGCTTTGTTGACCTTAATCCTGAAATATTTTAGGTGTATTCAAATCAAATGTTATGTTATGTTAATTAAATACTGGGTCAAAGCATATGGGGTCAGGCTTGCATAGTTGCGTTATTGAAAATAACGCAACTATGCAAGCCTGACCCCATCCGCGCCTGATTATCATTATTTTAAGGTGTTTTCCATTGGACAAAAAGAATAAAAACGGCAACCTGATTCACATCAGCGATATATTGGCGTCAGCACTTGGCAGGTACAGGCCTGCCATGGATACCCAGATGACAAGAATCTGGGATGTATGGGATGAGGCTGTTGGAAAACCCATTGCCATGAATGCCAAACCAAATTCTTTTAAGGATGGGATATTAATTGTAAATGTATCAAGCTCTGCCTGGATTCATCAGCTCAAATTCCTTGAAAAAGAAATGATTCTCAATATCAACAAAAAACTTGACCATATTTTGGTTAAACAGCTCCGGTTTAAAATTGGAAAAATTCTCAGCTGATCATTTATTTGGCAAAAAAATAAATATTTCCCAACCTGAAAAGGGCTATCATTTTTCCATGGACCCTTTTATCCTTGCTGCCCATATCAAACCAATGGGTTTTGAAAAGATCATTGATGTTGGATGTGGTTGTGGCGTCATACCTTTGCTTCTGGCGGCAAAATATCCCGGTCTTAGGATCACAGGGGTTGAAATCCAAAAAGAACTGGTAAGGTTTGCTAAAAAAAATGTGATAAACAACATGCTGGAAAAAACGATCCATATTATTCATAAAAATATTAAAAACATAGATGTCTTAGACATAAACGGGAAAGCAGATATCATTGTTTCAAACCCGCCCTATAAGAAAAAAGGAACGGGCAGGCTTAACCCGGATTCTCAAAAAGCTATTGCCCGCCATGAGATCTTCCTTGATATTGATCTGCTTTTAAATTGTTCAAACAGATTGCTCAAAGAACAGGGTCGCTTATATATTATTCTCCCTGCACAACGATTGTCTGAATTGATGCCGACCATGGAAAAGTATAAATTTTCCCTTGATCTCATCAGATTTGTCCATATAAAAAAAAACGAAGAAGCCAAGCTTGTCATTCTCAGGGCAATAAAAGGAAACCTGTGCAAACCCTGTACCACAGCTCCGCCCTTTTACGTCTATGATTTTGACAACAGGTTTACCAAAGAGTATGATTCAGTTTTTAAACCTGTTTAAACCTTGACACAATACCAAAAAAATACTACTTTGCGGTGAATTTATTTAATGGGGAGAGGTGACCGAGCGGCTGAAGGTGCACGCCTGGAAAGCGTGTGTATCCTAACCGGGTACCGAGGGTTCGAATCCCTCCCTCTCCGCCACTGATCATAAGCGGTCATATTAAAACAAGATGTCATATCAAGTATTAGCACTGAAATACAGGCCCCAAACATTTGATGACGTTGTTGGTCAGCCTCATGTTACCACCACTCTTTCCAATGCAATCCTGCATGACAGGGTTGCCCATGCCATTCTTTTCACAGGACCCAGAGGTACGGGGAAAACAACCATTGCAAGGATTTTAGCCAAGGCAATGAATTGTAAAAAAGGGCCCACCCCCCTTCCCTGCAACAAATGTAAAATTTGTTTAGACATAATTGAAGGGCATTGCACAGATGTTTTTGAAATCGATGGGGCATCCAACAACAGTGTAGATCAAATCAGGGATTTAAGGGAAAACGTCACTTATATGCCTTCATCGGCTAATAATAAAATATATATTATTGATGAAGTCCATATGCTTTCCACTGCTGCATTTAATGCCCTGCTCAAAACGCTTGAAGAACCTCCTGAACATGTAATGTTCATATTTGCGACAACAGAAGTGCACAAAATCCCGGCTACCATACTTTCAAGATGTCAACGCCATGACCTTGGCAGAATTTCTCTGGAAATGATTTCAAGACATTTGCATGATCTTTGCAAAAGTGAAGGGTTCATGCTTGAAAAACAAAGTCTTGATTTGATTGCCCAAGAAGCTGACGGGTCCATTAGAGATGCCTTAAGCCTTCTTGACAGGGTTTTATCTGCGGCAAGCACCAAAGAAATCAAACTGAGGTGTGTGCTGGACAGTCTTGGCATTCAGGATTTACAAGTCATGCATGACATATCAGGGGCAATCTTTGAAAATAATGGAGCTCGCCTCATTGAGATTATAGAAAAAGTAAATGATGCAGGAATTGATCTAAAAAAATTTTATACTAATATTATTGTCCATTTTAGAAATCTGAACGTTATTAAACTCTGCGGAGATAAAAGCCCTTTTGTCAATATTACAGACTCTGAAAAAGAAAAGATATTTCAGTTAGTTTCGTCACTGTCCAGTGGCTTTATCAACACTATTTTGCAAATTCTTTTAGATGAAGAATCCATTATTAAATATTCTTCCCATACCAGAACCGCAATTGAAATGGTCCTTTTAAGACTGGTTCAAATAAACCCGGGCGCCCAGATTGACACCATCATTTCAAAACTTGATATCCTTGCCAGGCAAATAGATTCAAACCAGGCAGAATCGAACCAAATAGGATCTAACCAAACTGGATCTAATCAAATAAGATCTAATCAAATAAAATCTAATCTGGCAGATACAAAACCTTTAACCGGGCAGCAGGGATTTGAGCCTGTACAAGACTCTTTTACAAACCCGTCTTCACATGAGAAAAAAGAGATGCAGGCTGTGAAAGAATCAATGGCAGCACAAGGATATAAGCCGGATTCTTCCCCATCACCAAAACAGCATAAAAAAAACACTCCCAATACCTGGCAAGAATTTTTAAATAAAATAGAACCCATACATCCATTTATATTTACCCTTTTTGCCAAAGGCAAGGTAATCGAGACCAGCCCGGATGAGATTATTGTTGAGCTTAAAAACGGTTCATCCTTTGATAAAAAAAGGCTTGAAAAGAAAAGAAGTGAACTACAGAATATGTGCAAAAAATTTCTTGGGAAACACCTTGTGATCAAGCTCGTTCCCCAAAAGAGTAAGACAGGTCCCAAGACAGAATATGACCAAAAAAAAAATAAAACCAAAGCCATGCAAGCTGTCTTTAACCACCCCTTTGTTGTTAAGGCCCAAAAAATGTTTGATGGTGAAATAATCAATTATTAATACAGGAGTACCTTAGATTATGAAAAATATGAACTCAATGATGAAGCAAGCCCAGAATCTTCAGAAAAAAATGATGAAAACTCAGGCTGAACTGGCAAAAAAGACGGTTGAAGCCTCTTCCGGTGGCGGCATGGTCAAGGTAATTGCCAATGGTGGCCAGAAGATCGAATCCATTGTTTTTGAAAAAGAAGTGATTGATCCCGAAGATGTTGAAATGCTTCAGGATCTTGTTTTAGCAGCCGTAAACGATGCATTAAACAAATCCCAGGAAATGGTGTCTGCTGAAATGGGTAAACTCACGGGGGGACTTAATATTCCCGGTCTGTAAAAAAAATGGTAACTATTCAGCTCTTATTCTTGAAACCGCCCTATCCGATGGATATTTTTGTTCGATGCTAAACGCTTAACCTCCTGCAAATATCAATCAGACAGGGCTTTAAGATTACTTCTTTTAACTGGCTAAACAAATACAAAAAATACAAAAAATGAACCATTATCCAAAACCAATCCTAAAACTTATTAACAGCCTGTCAAAGCTTCCTGGTATTGGAAAAAATACGGCAGAACGGCTTGCACTGCACATTCTCCATGCCCCGAATCATGAAGCCGTAACCCTGGCAGGCAATATTATTGAACTGAAAAAAAACATTCAAATATGTTCGGTGTGCTTTGCCCTGAGTGATAATGATAAATGCCGGATATGTACTGATCCGCAAAGGGACCAGACAAGTATATGTGTTGTGGAAAATCCGGCAGATATGGCAGCCATAGAGAAATCAAATGCCTTTTTTGGGACCTACCACATATTGGGAGGCGCACTTTCTCCCATTGATGGCATTGGCCCGGACGACATAAGGATACAGGAGTTGTTTAAAAGGGCTGGTTTAGGAACAATAAAAGAAATTATTCTTGCCACCAAAACCAATGTTGAAGGAGAAGCCACTGCCTCCTATATTCTCGAAAAACTTAAAACAACAAAGGTCAAACTCACAAGGATAGCCTCGGGTATCCCCATGGGGGGTGATTTGCAGTATATTGACCCGCTGACCATGCAAAAAGCAATGGAAAAAAGATTTAATGCCTGAGTATAAAACCGCTGCTGATATTTTTGAATGCCAACTTTGCGGGGAATGCTGCAAAGGGTTTGGTGGAACATATGTTACTAAAAAGGATATCATCAATATCTCAAAATATATTAACTTTGATCCTGAAAAATTTAATGATCATTATTGTGACCCATCAGGCTCCAGATATGTTTTAACACTGGGTAAAGATGGGAGTTGTATCTTCTTTGATAAAATCGACCAATGCACCATACATCCTGTAAAACCATATATGTGTAAAGCCTGGCCATTCATCCAGACCATTATCCAGCATCCGGAAAACTGGAATGCCATGGCAAATTCCTGTCCAGGCATGAAAAAGGATATTCCCCATAAAGATCTTCAAAAAATTGTTGCTGAAGAAAAAGAAAAACTGGATAAATCGTCACAAAACTTAACATCCCGGATATTTGATTCATGAGTAATGATTTGACATTAAAAATACAATCAATACCCGTTCCGATCTGCTTACCTTACACTCTCTATTACCTGAACGATTTTTTAAAAGTCAAAAAACCTTCCATTTAACGTCGGAAACTGCGGGCAAGTATGTCCTCAAACAGTCCGCCATTTTAACATTACAGGCCTTTTGACTTTTTATAACCTGAAGGTCACACGCAAAAAATCCCAGGCAATCCTTTCGCTACAAGGTAAGCAGACCTGCACTGGAGGGTTAACAAAATTATATATTGAGTTGGGGCCGGGGCATGGGTTGCAGATCATCGTTGATTGGCCTTCTGTACAGGGTCTTAAAGCAGTGGAGCGTTAAGACCGCCAAATGTTTGAGCGATAGCGAGTTTTGGCGGTTAGCGCAATGGAGTTTAGAGCCTGTAAGAAGGCCAATCGGATGAGTCGCAACCCATGCCACGGACGGATTAACGCAAAACAAATATTTTAAACGTATACTTTTTTTATATAGAATTACCCGGGCATACAATTGAGGTCCTATAGTAAAATTATTCACTCATCCTTCGGAGTTGCCGGATTTGAGTGAAATCAGGCTTGCAATGACTTAAGACCTAAAATTGGTTATTCAGAATAATCGTTCATCCACCATTCATCCCAGCCGGTTTCCAGGATACTCTGGGCAATTTGTCTGCCCGTGTCTGTTTGAAGTCGCTCAAGGATAACAGGCAGCCATTTTTCAGGCCCTTTTGCGCCAATGTCAGCCTGTTTTTTTAATTCAAGAATAAAAGATATCTGATCTGCATCCTTTACCAGTTTTGCTTCTTTTGTCTCACTCAAATTAAATTCGTCTATAAGATTTTTAATATCATCTCCAAAAGGAATGTGGTTTGTTAAATGAGAGACAGCTTTGGCTTCATCTGTTGTTGAATATTTTTTTTCCACATAGTTAAAATCCCCTGTTCTTGCTTCGGCAATATCGTGAACCAGGGCCATTGTCACAAGTTTTTCACTATTAATATCTGTGTCTATTTTTGCCATGGCAAAACAAATAAATGCGGTCATAAAACTGTGCTCAGCAATACTTTCTTTTCCAGATCCTAAAAAAGCATATCCAGATCTAACAATGTCCTTTAGTATCCTCACTTCAAAAAGCAGGTTTGCAATATCTTTCATTTTCAATCCAATCCCTTTATAATCGCAACAATTCTTGACTTTTTATAGAACAGGCGGTTAAATAAAGTCAAGAAATCAAGAACAAACAAAAGCCAAGCAGGAGTAAACGATGTCAGGTAAAAAAATAATGACGACCCTTTTTGTGTTCATTTTTTCTGGACTTGCTTTTTGTTCAACCGGATTTGCACAGGAGAAAAGCAAATTTATACCTGGAGAAGATTCAGGATTTTATTACACAATAAAAAAAGGGGATACATTGTGGAATTTATCTGAAAAATTCTATCAATCCCAATGGGACTGGCCAGGGCTCTGGGAGATGAACAAGGATATTAAAAATCCACATTGGATATATCCCGGTAAAATAATACAGATTTTTTTAAAGAAAAAATCAACTTTAACTCCCCTTGTCGCAAAAATCCCGGAACATTCTAATACAAGCCCCTCTGCCAAAATCAAAGCCTCGTTTTCGTTTTCCAAAATGGATCATCTTGGCTTTATAAAAAAAAAGGCAGTGTCATCTCTGGGTGAGATCATAAAAGAAAGGGACAATAATATTATGATGTCTGCCAATGATATTGTTTATATAAAGCCATCGGGTAAAAACAAACTGATTATTGACAGGACATATCACATTTTTACAACCAGCAAGGTTGAAGAACAAATCAATAAAAATCTGTTTAAAGGAATAAAACACCTTATTAAAGCTCAAATTAAAATACTTGAAATAAAAAAAAGTTATGTCATAGGATCCATAAGTCATGCCTATAGACCTGTAAATAAAGGAGATATGATTATGGAATATTATAAAAGAGATAAGGTTTTAAAGATTGAAAATAATCCTGCACCCTTAGATGCAAGACTTATCTGTTCTGTGGATAATAATCTTATGATAAATGACTTTGTGATCGCTTTTATTGATGCGGGCAGTGCAGACGTTAAACCCGGTCAGATATACTCGATTCTAAGAAAAAACGAAATAAAAGATAAAAGCTATTGGTCTTTAAAAAAGAAAAAATCTGTTTCGCTTGGAAACCTTGAATCCGGAAAATTAATTGTGCTTCACACTGAAAAGATTGCGTCAACTGTCATGATTTTGTCTTCCAAATATGCTATTCACCCAAACGATATGGTAAATTAGTGTTTGAACGAAAATCGCTAATTGTTTTGGTAAAAGACTAACTATTCCCCGGTCAGTCTCAAGATTTCCTGGTAGGTCGTTCGGCCCTGTAACATTTTTTTAATACCGTTCTGCCTTAAAAGAACAAGTCCTTCCGCCACGGCCTTTTCCCTCAGCTTTTCCAAACCTGCACCTTGTGTGGTAAGCTCTTTGAGAGATTCTGAATATGGCATAATTTCATAAATCCCGGTCCGTCCTTTATATCCGGTATTTCTGCACTCCACACAACCCTTTCCATGCTTAAGCCTGATAAAGCCCTGGGTGTTTATTTTAAGACCAAGACCTGCAAGCTCTTTTACAGACATTTCAAATTCCTGGGCGCAATAAGGACATATTTTTCTGACAAGCCTCTGTGCCACAATTCCATTTAAAGATGAATGGATAAGATAGGGTGGGATTCCCAGATCAAGGAGTCTGAAAATGGTTGACACTGCATCATTTGTATGAAGTGTGGAAAGGACAAGGTGGCCAGTTAATGCCGCCTGAACTGAAGCCTGGGCTGTTTGGAGATCCCTTATTTCACCCACCATTATAATATCCGGGTCCTGTCGAAGTATATTCCTCAGTACAGAACCAAAGGTCACATTAATAGCCGGCTGCACGGCAATCTGATTAAACTGTTCGTATATCATTTCAATGGGATCTTCAATGGTCGTGATATTCACTTTGGGAGAAGAGAGCATTCTCAAGCTTGAATACAAAGTGGTTGACTTTCCCGAGCCTGTCGGTCCTGTCACAAGGACAATGCCATATGGCCGGTTAATCAGTCGTTTATATCTTTTAAAATCATCTTGAGAAAATCCTAAATTTTCAAGATCCTGTAAAACAACATCCGGGTCCATAATTCTCAAAACCACTTTCTCTCCAAATGCCACGGGAATTGTGGAAACCCTTATTTCAACCTCTGTCATATCTTTATGGATTTTAATCCGGCCGTCCTGGGGTCTTCTTTTTTCAGCCATATCCAGCCTGGAAATGGTTTTAATCCTGCTGACCACGGCAGCATGAAGTTTTTTGGGAAGTTTATATACCGTATTTAACACTCCATCGATTCTCATGCGGACAAGGCAGATATCCCGTTTGGGTTCAATATGGATATCACTGGCTTTCTGGTCAAAGGAATAGGAAAAAAGGTGATTAACTGCATTAACAATATGTTGTTCGTTTGAGGATGAATCATCCAGAGTTTTCAAGTTTACAAATTGTTCCAGATTGCCGATATCAAACCCCTGTTTTGAAAACAGGTCTTCGGCCGCAGAAATGGAATACCTGAATCCATAAAATTCATTGATCAATTTTTTGATATCTGATTTTGCACTGACAACGGGCTTTACTTTAAGCTTTGACACCATTTCAACATC
>Ga0233430_1005883_pt1 | contig 10359 bp, 9 predicted proteins | sample SI_118_April2016_2_FD_179883 | JGI IMG/M metagenome (GOLD analysis project Ga0233430, IMG submission 179883) | Seawater microbial communities from Saanich Inlet, British Columbia, Canada - SI_118_April2016_150_MG | ecosystem: Environmental > Aquatic > Marine > Inlet | place: Canada: British... | reverse complement strand
TTTAGTACATCCGCTTCCCTTACCTTGTAAATGCTGGAAGTTTTTCTCAGAGCTTCTACAATCGCTATCCGTCGCCCATAATCAAAATTCTCAATATCAATTAGATTGTCAGCCCCCATACCAATCCACCTTAGAAAATAGTCAAATAAGCGATAACGCTTTCTAATGTAGCGGGTCCCGAAAAGGGCCAGCTCTTCAGCGCTACCGTCCTCTACCAAAGATTGGATGACCTGGTCATGGAGATAATAGCTATTGAGGATTTCAATCTCATTCTGAAGCCGTTGTTCAGATCCATTCATACCAAAATCAAAGATCATTGATCCGGCATCTGACCCATTTTCTTTGATCATGATTACCGTGGTCGCTTGAAAAATTGGCTGTGTAGTTAGGGTTACATAAATTGTAATGCCTAAAATGAATATAAAAATGAGGGCAATAGATCTGCGAAAACTGCGAATAATACGCCAAATCTCGATTAGATCATATTCACTCCCAAGGTTGAAATCATTGTTACTCTTAATTTTAATATCTGTATCATTCATGCCATTTACTCAATCTTTTTAATTAGGTTTTGTAATCATACTGCCCAACAGCTTCACCGCTCTTTTTTGACCTATTATTACAAAGTGTTTTTTCACGTGAGGAGCCTTTGATTTATGCAAATTAACTTAACCATTAACAAAAGCTGAACCTTATTTTTTTGGTTGAAACATATGCTTTAATTATATATACACAGTTTCCATCATTGATGTAATAATTGAAACTTTCTATTCCATTTTGGACCCTCGCTTGGTCAGTTTCATTAACGAACCAGATCATGCAAAAGCCAATAATGGGCTAATTATGACGGTTCTATCTTTGTCATGGATCAATATAGAGAAAATTAGCCCATTTGGATTCTGATGCAGCCGATTCCTCTAGCCCGATATACTGTGCTTCTATATCTACACGCCATTGATATGTCATGTTAGAATGTAGGTCAATATCATTACCGATTTCGAATACCTCCTCTTCTCCTAAATAATTGTGAGGCAAAAAAGTATCTCTTAAGACTAATTTACCATTTTGTGTGACTATTGTGATTGTCCATTTTTCGAATGGGATTGACCAACCACCAATCCACGTTAAACACCTAGTTATTGGGAGAGTTGTTCCGTTGGGAAGCATCATTTCGATATTCTGCGGCTCAAGAAGTGTATAAAATAGAGTGTCAGAAAATTCGCTAACGTTTCCAGAATTGTCAATGGCCCGTAAAGAATAAAAGTATGTGATATATAATTGTACTGACGTATCAGTGTATTTATGGTTCAAATTAGATTCATGATAAATAGATCTCAAATGTGTAAAAGTTCCTAAACTATCCTCTAAATCAAAATATTCTGCTCGAAAGACCTGATACACCCCAACATTCTCGTTGAGAGGATTAGCCCTCCATTCCAAAATAATGCCCCCCGATTCATGGGCATCGATGCCTAGCTCTGGCCATTCTTCGGGCAAGGATTTCTGAACCCAAACAGGAGCGGAAGGTGGAGTGGGGTCTTCGACATCCAAACCGCATTCTATAGTGAGAAATGCAAAATTAAAAATAAAAAATGAATGGAGCCAGAATCTCATTCGAGCCCATTTGGTCCTGTTCAAAAGTGAATAATATTTTGCAGTGGGCGCTATAGGTTCAGGTGGCATGTTAAGAATATAATGTTTTTAGCCGAAGGTCGAAGACCAAAAGCTGCTAGATGCTCAGCCTGGTTCATCCGGAAATCTTCATACATGGTCTACGCTATATCTGTTAATACCTGTAACTCTCAGGCTTGAAGGGGCCATCTTTCTTGAGACCGAGGTACTCTGCTTGATCTGCAGATAATGTGGTCAACTTGGCATCAAGATGAGCAAGGTGCAGTCTGGCAACTTCTTCATCAAGTTCCTTTGATAGTACCTGAACACCATCTGCAACAGTACCTTCGTAAAGTGCCATCTGAGCCAATACCTGATTGGTAAAGGATGTGGACATGACAAAGGATGAATGACCCGTTGCATTTCCAAGATTCACAAGACGACCTCTGGAAAGCAGAACCAATGACTTGCCATCAGGGAACTCAAAGCGATCAACCTGTGGTTTGATATTGGTTTCAGTAACCCCAGAATTGTTTTCCAACCAGGCCACATCAATCTCATGATCAAAATGACCAATATTGGCCAGGATAGCATTATCCTTCATCTTTTCCATGTGCTCACCACGGATCACATCTTTACAACCCGTTGTGGTCACAAAGATATCACCAAATTCAGCAGCCTCTTCCATGGTCACGACTGAGAAGCCTTCCATGGCGGCCTGTAAGGCACAGATAGGATCAATTTCAGTTACGAAGACCTGAGCCCCATAACCAGCCATAGACTGGGCTGAGCCCTTGCCTACATCGCCATAACCTGCAACCACGATCTTCTTACCAGCCAGCATGATATCGGTACCACGTTTAATACCATCAGCCAGAGATTCGCGACAGCCGTACTTGTTGTCAAATTTAGACTTGGTCACAGAGTCATTCACGTTGATAGCTGGGAAGGGTAATCCTCCCTCTTCCATCAACTGATACAGACGGTGAACGCCTGTAGTGGTTTCTTCAGAGACACCCTTTATCTGGGCATGCCATTCAGGATGTTGCTCCAGAATAACCTGTGTGAGATCACCACCGTCATCCAGTAAGAGATTGGGACCTTTTCCATCAAAACCCAGGGTCTGGTCGATACACCACCAGTATTCTTCCTCTGTCTCACCCTTCCAGGCAAACACAGGAACTCCTGAATCAGCAATGGCTGCAGCAGCATGATCCTGGGTTGAATAAATATTACAGCTGGACCAGCGTACTTCAGCTCCCAGAGCTGTCAGTGTCTCAATCAGTACTGCGGTTTGAATCGTCATGTGGATACAACCTGCAATACGGGCACCTGCCAGTGGCTTGGCGTCACCATATCGGCGTTTTAGCTCCATGAGACCTGGCATCTCTTTTTCGGCCAGAAATATCTCATCGCGGCCATAGGTGGCCAGGCTAATATCAGCTATCTTGTAATCTATTGTCTTTGTTTCCATAATTTATATACACTGAATCGAAATCGATTCATTTCCTTTTTATTTTAATGCTTCCGTGACTTTGTCAGTCAGGTTGGTTTTTTCCCAAGGGAACTCATCACGACCAAAGTGGCCATATGATGCGGTCTTCTCATACAGGGGACGTTTTAAATTTAGATGGCTGATAATAGCAGCAGGTTTTAGTGGAAATACTTCCCGAACCATGACTTCTAACTCACTATTACTGTGCTTTGATGTTCCGTGAGAGTCCACCAGGATAGAGATGGGCTCAGCCACACCAATGGCATAGGCCAACTGAACTGTACAGCGCTGGGCTGCTTTGGCAGCTACAATATTCTTGGCTATGTATCTGGCCATATAGGCAGCGGAGCGATCAACCTTGCTGGGATCTTTTCCAGAGAAGGCACCACCACCATGGGGCGCATAGCCGCCATAGGTATCCACAATGATCTTACGACCAGTAAGACCGGCATCTCCCTGAGGTCCACCAACAACGAATCGACCTGTGGGGTTTACAAAAGTTTTAAGTGTGCTATAGTCTACCAGACCAGCAGGCAAGACAGGTTTGATGACATGCTCTAAGATATCATCATACATTTTTCCTTTTACATCTACACCGTCTTCATGTTGGTTAGAAATGACCACTGCAGTGATGGCTTCAGGCAAATGGGTCTCTGAATTATACTGAACCGTTACTTGAGATTTACCATCGGGACGCAGATAAGGCACTTTGCCATTATTGCGCACCTCAGCCAATTTCTTGGTTAGCTCATGGGCAATGTAGATAGGCATAGGCATAAAGGCGTCAGTTTCATCAGAGGCATAGCCAAACATCATGCCCTGGTCACCAGCACCCTGCTCATGTTGATCATCATCAACACCCTGTGAGATATCACCAGATTGCTTATCAATACTAACCAGAACAGCGCAGGTCTTGTAATCAAACCCCATCAATGAATCTGTATAACCTATACGTTTAATAGTTCGTCGGGCTATACGCTGGATGTCTACGTAAGCTGATGTGGTTATCTCACCACCTACCATGACCAGGCCTGTGGTTACAAAGGTCTCGCAGGCTACCCTACCTTGAGGATCTTTTTCTAATATGGCATCTAAAACGGCATCTGATATCTGGTCAGCTATTTTATCTGGATGACCCTCCGTAACGGACTCAGATGAAAATAAATATGGCATAATAATTCCTTATATTTCGTTTTAGTCTACAGCGACCACTTAATATTTTTTCAATGTGGATACAATATTTTTTATGTGCTTAACATCCTGCATCACATAAAAATGCAAGGCAGGTACATTGGCAGCCATCAAAGCTTCGCATTGTCTTAAGGCAAATTCCAGACCGATCTGAACACAGTCTTCGGGGCTGGAAGTATTCAGCATAGCTTGCGTAAAATCATCAGGAAGTGTGACTGAAAAGTGCTTTGGGAGAGATGTCATTTGACTCTTTTTTGTAATCAGCTTTATCCCCGGAATGATTGGCACATGAATCCCATTTCCACGACAAAGCTCGACAAATTTAAAATAGTCAGAATTGTCAAAAAACATTTGGGTTACGATATAATCTGCACCTGCTTCCACTTTATCTTTCAGGTAGCGAATATCCTGTTCGAGATTTGGTGAATCAGGATGTTTTTCTGGATATGCACCCACTCCAATGCAAAAATTACTTTTTGCTGAATCCAAGACCTCGTCCTGGTATTCCCCCTCATTCATAGCCGAAATCTGATTTACTAAATCAATCGAAAAATTATTGACCAGCTTTCCATCTACTCTCAGATGTGAAGCGCTACTTGCATCTCCTGTAATCGCTAGAACATTGTCAATACCAATGTAGCTTAACTCAATGAGGGCATCTTCTGTTTCGTGCCGATTAAAGCCTCCACATAAAATGTGAGGAACAGCTTCCACATTGTATCGATACTTGATAGCAGCGCATAGACCGATAGTCCCAGGTCTTTTTCGAGTACTCTTCCTTTTAAAGGTTCCATCTCCCTGTTCAAGATAAATAGGTGCAGCCGCGTGGCTGGTCACATCGATAAAAGGTGGGGAAAATTTTATGAGCTCATCAATTATGTTATAGACATGGGTCGCACTTTTGCCCCTATATGGAGGGATGATTTCATAACTTATAAGTGGTTCTTTGGCTTGATCCAGAATATCAATTATTTTCATATTTAATCAATTTTACAAAGTTAATGGTACGATGGTTTTTCATGGAGTGATTGAGGGCTTATAAATCTATTAGAGTTGGTAGCTCTGAATCTTTTTTTGATAGTAGATGCTCATCTAAAGATAAAGGCCAAGGGATATTGAGATCAGGATCATGGGGATGTATGCCAGCATCTGATTTGTTGTCATAGAAATTATCAGTCTTATATGCAAGGACGGCTGTATCGCTTAGAACAATAAATCCATGGGCAAAACCTCGGGGGACGAAATACTGATGGTGATTGTTTGCACTAAGCTCTGTATAACAGAAATGATGAAATGTTTTTGATTCAGGACGCAAATCGACGGCCACATCCCAAATAGAACCCTGGATAACCCTTAGCAATTTTGCTTGAGCGTATGGTGCTCTCTGGAAGTGTAAGCCCCTCAGAACGCCTCTACTTGATTTGGATTCATTGTCCTGGACAAATTTCACCCCTGGCAAGAACTCCTCAAAGTCGTTGAGGTTATAACTTTCTTTGAAGTACCCACGATCGTCCGCATAGACGGTGGGTTCTATTAGGAGAACATCGGAGATTGATTGGGGGGTGACTTTAAATTTCATAGCTACCTTTTTTAATTACCACGGAGTACGTGAAGTGCGTAAAGTTTTATTTCTATTTACTTGAACAAGCACCCTCTGCGCTCTCTGCGACCTTTGCGGCTAAATGTTTTAGAGGTTCTCGATATCTGCGATCTGGAGGCCCTGGCGTTTTTCAAGGGTCTGGACAAATTGGGAGGCTTCCAGCATGGAGTCAAAAGTTCCTGTATCCAACCAGGCAAAGCCCCGCTCCATAATCTGGACCTGTAAGGCCTGCTTTTCCAGGTAGTGCTGATTCACAGAAGTAATCTCCAGCTCTCCCCTGCCAGAAGGTTTTATACCTTTGGCCACCTTTACCACGGAATTGGGGTAGAAATAAAGACCAACTACGGCATAATTGCTTTTTGGGTCTGCTGGCTTTTCCTCTATGGATAGGGCTTTTTGGTCTTTATCAAATTCCACCACACCATAACGCTCTGGATCTTCAACATGATATGCAAAAACCACAGCATCCATTTCCTCAGCAACGATACGCTTTGACTCTTTGAGCATGTCTATCAACCCATGTCCAAAAAAGATATTATCCCCCAAAATGAGACAGACATCATCATCCCCAATAAACTCGTCACCCAGAATAAACGCTTGAGCTAATCCATCCGGACTGGGCTGTACCACATAGGAGAATTTTGCATTAAAACGACTACCATCCCCCAGGAGCTGTTCAAATCTTGGCAGGTCTTCAGGCGTGGAGATGATGAGGATTTCATTGATTCCCGCAAGCAACAGAGTTGATATGGGATAGTAAATCATTGGCTTATTGTAGATGGGTAGAAGTTGTTTGGAAACTACTCGGGTTAATGGATGCAGCCGGGAGCCGGCGCCTCCTGCTAGAACTATTCCCTTCATTTAGATATCCTCAATTCATTTTTATCCTCTCGCGGAGAGTGCTGAGACGCTGACAAATGGCTATCTCATGCGTACTTTCATTTTCTAATTGCTTTGGCCTTCAGGTACCAATCATAGGTTCTTTGAATACCTTCTTCAAGTTCAATGTTATGTCTCCATCCCATTTTGTGCAAGCGTGAAATATCGAGAAGTTTTCTTGGAGTACCATCTGGTTTTGACGTATCAAAAACCAGAGAACCAGCAAAACCGATAACCTTAGCAACTTGTTCAGCTAATTCTCGAATCGTGCTGTCCTCTCCAGTCCCAATATTGATATGACTAAGTTTATAGCCATCATAAAGCTTCTCTGCATCTACATTTTCCATGATAAAGACGCAAGCATCTGCCATATCATCCACATGCAAAAATTCTCTCATGGGCTTACCTGTGCCCCAAATATCTACACTCTTGGAACCATTATGTTTAGCCTCATGAAATTTCCGGATAAGGGCTGGCAGGACATGTGAGTTTTTTAACTCAAAATTATCATTAAATCCATAAAGGTTGGTCGGCATTACAGATATGTAATTATCACCATACTGTCTATAATAGTTCTCACACATCTTGATGCCTGCAATTTTTGCAATGGCGTAAGGTTCATTTGTGCTCTCTAAAGTGTCAGTAAGCAAATATTCTTCTTTCATCGGTTGCGGTGCTAACTTTGGGTAAATACAGGATGAACCAAGGAACAGGAGCTTTTTCACATGATGATCGTGGGCAGCATGGATGAGGTTGTTCTGGATCATAAGGTTTTCGTAGAGAAATTGTCCCCGGTAAGTGTCATTTGCTAAAATCCCGCCAACTTTTGCTGCCGCATCAATGACATAATCAGGTCTCGTTTCATCAAAAAAAGACTCGACTTCTTTCTGCCGGAGCAGATTGAGATCTGGGTATTTGCGAGTGATTATATTGTGAAATCCTTTGCTCTCAAGGTTTCGCATGATTGCTGAGCCAACCATTCCATCATGTCCAGCGATATATATTTTTGAATTTTTATCCATTATACTACTTTCGGAAAACCGTTTTTATGTATCCTGCTAATATAACGAGCAGCTATTATGATATTCTGTTTATCATTTTGTTAAAGTCCGATCTGGTCATTAAGCGAACTAAGCCTTCAAAGGAGGTTTTTGGTTCCCATCCTAATTTGGCCTTGGCTTTGGAATAATCACCAATGAGGAGATCGACTTCTGTTGGTCGAAAATATCTTGGATCAATGGAAACAACAGTAACTCCTCTCTTGTCTAGATGGAATTTTTTCACCAGTTCTTTTTCTTCAGGACTAAGATCCGTTGCACTTATTTTCTCAACTTGACTGATTTTACCAACTTCATCCACTCCATTCCCATCCCATTCAATTTGAAGACCGAATATGCTAAATGTCGCAGCCACAAATTCTCGAATAGAATGTGTCTCATTGGTGGCTAAAACAAAATCATCTGGTTTATCGGTCTGCAGCATCCGCCACATACCTTCAACATATTCAGGTGCATAGCCCCAGTCTCTTTTTGAATCAAGATTTCCCAGACTTAATACATCTTGCAAGCCACAAATAATTTTTGAGGCAGCAACTGTTACCTTTCTGGTCACAAATGTTTTACCACGTCTTTCTGATTCATGATTGAATAGTATTCCATTTGATGCAAACAAATCATAGGCTTCACGATAGTTTTTAACAATCCAATAAGAATACAATTTTGCAACTGCATAGGGTGATCGTGGATAAAAAGGAGTCATTTCAGTTTGCGGAACTTCCTGAACCTTGCCATATAATTCTGAAGTAGATGCCTGATAGAATTTTGTTTTTACACCTGTTTCTCTGATGGCATCTAGAAAGCGCAAAGTCCCTATACCATCCACTTCAGCAGTATATTCAGGGACTTCAAAACTCACCTGAACATGAGATTGAGCACCTAGATTATATATTTCATTGGGTTTGGTTTTCTCAATTAAGCGATTGAGGTTCGATGAGTCGGTAAGATCACCGTAATGTAGGAAAAGTTTTTTGTCAAGAATAGAATTGTCCTTGTACAGGTGATCGATCCGAAAAGTGTTAAAACTGGAAGATCGTCTAATAATCCCGTGTACTTCATAGCCTTTCTCTAATAATAGTTCAGCTAGATATGAGCCGTCCTGACCTGTTATACCTGAGATTAATGCGGATTTTTTCACTACTAATTCCTTCGTAATAATGTATGAGTGTGAGGCTCCAAATCTGAGAAATGTGAATTTTCTTCTATCTTAGCCATTTTGTAGGCGGAGGCAAATCCTTTTGTTCCAGTTCTGGGCTCTTCGAGACGCCGATTGAGGTCATTGGTCATTCCAATATACAGGCGTCGATTCTTGTTTGTAAGGATGTATGTGAAATAGGTTCTTGGGTTAGCCATAGTTCCGGGTTTTCTCGCATTCGCTCGAAAAGTAACAAGAAGGGTTCTTGGCGACGGGTGGCACTGCATATATATAGAGGCCAAACATATTCGATTATTTAGTTCCCAATCTTTCCTGCTCATAAATTTGTTTTTGCTGCAAAGCTTTCCACCAGTCCTGGTTGTTGAGGTACCATTGGATAGTTTCTTTGAGGCCAGCCTCAAAGGTGTGGGAAGGTTCCCAGCCCAGGTCAGCTCGGATTTTGGAGATATCCATGGCATAACGGACATCATGTCCCGGTCTGTCCGTGACATAGGTAATCTGCTCGCGGTAACTTTTGCCATCACTTCTGGGTTGGATGTCATCCAGGATTGAGATGATGGTCTCCACAACCCGCAAGTTGGTGACCTCTTCTTCCCCACCTACCAGGTAAGTCTCACCGAGGTTGCCATTTTGAAAGACAGAATAAATGGCCTCACAATGGTCTTCCACATGGAGCCAGTCGCGAATATTCAATCCGTCACCATAAATAGGTAAGGGTTTGCCTGAGATGGCATTGATCACCATGAGGGGGATCAATTTTTCCGGGAATTGGAGGGGACCATAATTATTGGTACAATTGGTCATCACTATTGGGAAACCAAATGTGCGTCCCCAGGCTCTCACCAGATGGTCTGACCCGGCCTTGGAAGCTGAATAGGGTGAACTGGGATCATAGGGTGTATCAATTCTGAATAGGTCATCAGGACCCAGGGAGCCGAAAACCTCATCTGTGGAGACATGTAAAAATCTAAAATCTTCCTTTTTCTGCCCCTCAAGACCTTTCCAATAATTGTGCATTCTGTCCAGGAGGATTGCTGTTCCCACTACATTGGTCATGATAAAGGGAATGGGGCCGTCAATGGAACGGTCCACATGGGATTCAGCTGCAAAGTGGATAATACCATCGGGCTGAAAGTCATCAATAACCTTCTGAACCAGGTTGGCATCGGTGATATCCCCTTCAACAAATTGATATCTCGAATTGTCTGCCACTGAAACCAGGTTATCAAGGTTTCCAGCGTAAGTGAGAATGTCAAGGTTGAGGATGTGGTTGTCGGTTTCGGCGATTTGCTTTAGGATGAAGTTGGAGCCGATGAAGCCAGCGCCACCTGTAATAATTATTTTTTTCAATTATGTCCCCAAATATTTTTTC
>Ga0233430_1005874_pt1 | contig 10377 bp, 13 predicted proteins | sample SI_118_April2016_2_FD_179883 | JGI IMG/M metagenome (GOLD analysis project Ga0233430, IMG submission 179883) | Seawater microbial communities from Saanich Inlet, British Columbia, Canada - SI_118_April2016_150_MG | ecosystem: Environmental > Aquatic > Marine > Inlet | place: Canada: British... | reverse complement strand
TCTTTAGAAGCTCATCGATGAGCATTTCTTGTTTTGTTCTTTTAGGCATTGCTTTTTCTTTCTTTTTTTGGGTTCAAAGTTCAAACCCTGCAATGCCATTTACACAGAATTATTTACACCCCCTGATATCCCTCAGAGAGTTTTGCATCAGAGTGCCACTGAAAAACGTCATTTTATATTAGGTTGAAGCAATTTGAGAACTTTCATCTGCCGAGGAAAACTTAACAGATACAATTGATGATACACCATCTTCTTCCTGAGTGACACCATACAAATAATCTGATTTATCCATTGTTAGTTTGTTGTGAGTGACAATAATGAATTGTGTGTTTTTTGAAAACTCATTTAATACTTTTGTAAATTTACCAATATTTGTATCATCGAGGGGAGCATCTACCTCATCAAGGATACAGAAAGGACTGGGCTTTACTAAATAGATTGCGAAAAGCAATGCAATAGCAGTAAGTGATTTTTCACCTGCTGACAACATTCTGATTGTTTGAGTTCTTTTCCCAGGTGGTTTTGCTGTAATGACAATATCCGATTCAAGGGGATCCTCATCACCAATGAGGCGAATATCTGCAGTCCCACCCTCAAAAAACATGGCATAAGTTTTACTGAAGTTAACTCTGATTTCTTCAAATACTTTTAAAAATTTCGTTTTAACCTCTTTATCAATTTTGCTGATGGTTTCCTTCAAGGTAATTTCAGATTCAACAAGATCGTCATGCTGACCTGTAAGAAATTCCAGTCTTCCCGATTCCTGTTCATATTCTTCTGATACAGCCATATTTACAGGACCAATTCTTTGAATTGATCTATCAATAGAATCGATTGAGTCTCGAAGCTCTGACTTATTTAATTCCTCGAGATTTAATACCTCTGTGGGTATATCGCTTTCATGTTTGTCTCGAATTCTTTGCTCAATTAATTGTTTTTCTTTTTGGATTTCCGCAAGCCTTATTTCATATTCCTGAATTTCAAAAATATTTCTTTCCTTCACTTTTTGCTGATCACGAATTCCCTCTTGAAGGCCTTCCATTTCCTCGTAGTACTTGTTGTAATCTGATTCAATCACAATTTTATTATCTAATTGCTCGTTTTTTAAAATATTTATTTCATTTTTCTTTTTGTCGGCATTTTCAAGATCTGATGTCAGTTTGGTAATAAAATATTTGCATTCTTCAACTTCGCTATTTATCCGCTGGGATTGAATATCTAAATCAGTCTGTTGCTGTGTGGAGGATTTTATCCTGTATTCGTATCCTTCACATTCTTTTTTTATTTCTATAAGTTTTACCCATGCATCCTGAACAGTTTGCTGAACGTTATTCTGGTTTATCCTTAATGAATTTAGTGCTGACTCTTTTTGATTCATTTCAGATTGAATATTTGAATTTTCTTCCGTTAATGAATCTGTCAGTTTTGTCAAAACAGCATGTTTAGATATAAATTCTTCATTTTTGGTGATTGCGGCTAATATTTCATCATCAATCCTTTCAATATTTTTAACATTATGCTTTATATCATATGAAATATTATTCTTTTGGGTTTCAAGGGACTGAAGAGATTTAATTTGAATATCCAGAGATGCCAAACTCTGATCAATAAATTTTATTAATTTGTTTGCATCGTTCTCGGTTTTTCTAATTTGTTGAGCGATCCGATTATTGGATCTCTCCAAAACAATAATATTTTTCTCTATTTCAGAAATTTGATTCTGTCTTCCAAGAGTTGAACCCTTCTTCTGAGATATTATTTTGATTGTGTTATTTGATCCAAAATATTCACCGGCAAGAGTGACAAAATCAATATGACAACCAAAAGATTTTCTACTTGATACAAGTTGAGCCACTGATTCAATTATTATCAGATCTTTCAGGAGGAAAAATATTAAAGGTTTATATTTATCATCACATTCGATTTTAGTGATTGCAGACTGATCATTATTATTTAATGTTGTTTGTTCCAGCGAAGGTATTCTATCCAGTGGTATGATGTTTATTGATAGATTCCCCTGTTCTCTTATAAAGTTTACAATATCGATGGCATTTTTATGTGTATCAATTAGAACATATTCAGATGTACTTCCCAATCCGATTTCAATCACTTTCCTATATTTTTCATCTACTGAGATAATATCAGAAACAGTTCCGATTACGCCATTAAATTTCTTTTTATTTGAAAGCACATATTTTGCTCCATCTGATATACCTTCATTTTTCAAGATTAATTCTTTAAAAAATTGAAGGCGATTATTTTCATTTTTTAAATCAACATCACTCTGCAATAATTTTTCTTTTTTCGAAAATAAGTCATCTTCATAAAGTGATCTTTTCTCTTCTTGGGATTCCAATTCAAGTGATATCGTTGAGTTGATTTTCTCCTGTTTCTTTATTTTGCCGGATATTTCTTCAAGTTCAAATTGTAGCTTTCCGAGTAAATCAATAGATTCTTCCTTTAAAACATGTTGCTGATTCATATGATCTGAGTTTAATGATAAATTTGTTTTCACTTGATTAAATTCAGCCTGTGAGGTATAAAGTGACCTGGTATTTTTATCTAATTGAAACTTTATTTTATTTTGTGCCTGATCATGTGATTTCAGATTATCATTTATAATCTGTAGCTCAGAAGTTAACTGGTCGTAATTGTCTTTATATTCATCAATTTGCGGTTGCAAATCCTTCATGGTATATTGAATATCCTGGATCTGTGAGATTAAAGAATTTTTTCTGTCTTCATTTAATATTTTTTCATCTGTTATTTGAAGAACTCGAGATTCGGTAGATTTCTTTTGTTCGGTCCAAACGAGTATTTTATCATTTAGAGATCTCAATTCCTGATCAGTATCTGAAATTTGCCTATTCATATTCTCAAGAATTAATTTCTGATCTTCAAATCGTTTCTTATTTTGAGAGATGAGTGATTCATCAAGGGTAAGCTGGCCAGAAAGAGTCAAATGTCTATTTCTAACATCATTTAATTTTTGATTTATTGGCTGTTCTGCTTCGTTCAAAATCTGTGTTTGAATTTGTGCAAGCAGAATTTCAGAGGATTTCAGTTTCAATGCTAATTTCTTATGACGCTCAAATCTTTTTAACTGTAATCCCAGGCTTCGGACCTTATCATTTACTTCATTAAGTATATCCTTAACTCTGGCTAAATCGTTTAGGGTTGTTTCAAGTTGACGAAAAGTTGATCTTCGCTGCTTCTTGTAATACTTTACACCGGCTGCTTCTTCAAACATGCTTCGTCTATCAGCGGGGTTGTAAGATAATATAGTGTCAACCATTTTTAATTCCATTACCGAATATGCATGTGCCCCCATGCCTGTATCAATAAATAGTTCGGTAATATCTTTAAGCCGACATGGTGCTTTATTCAATAAATATTCACTTTCACCACTTCGGTAAACTCTTCGTGTCACCTCTATTTCATCATATTCAATTGGGAGCACACCACGATTATTATGAATGGTTAGTGATACTTCACAAAATCCCAATGGTTTATGATTCTTGGTTCCGTTAAATATTATATCTTCCATTTTGGTAGATCTTAATACCGATTGTTTCTGTTCGCCTAGAATCCAACGAATTGCATCCACAATATTTGTTTTACCACATCCATTGGGTCCAATGACCGTTGTAATACCCTCACCAAATTTCAAATTAGTTTTATTTAAGAAGGATTTGAACCCATGTATATATAATTTTGATATGTACATTTTATTTATTAATTTACTCTTACAATTAATGCTAAATAATATTAGCCCAACTTATTTTCAATGTCTATGTAGAAATTTATATTATCCTGGTGGCCAGCCTAATCTCCGACCGCCTAATAGATGAAGGTGTATATGGTAGACGGATTGACCTCCATCTTTTCCTGTATTAATCACCCAGCGATAACCTGATTCATCGATGCCTTCAGTTTTTGCAATATTATTCGCCAATAATCCCATATCACCAAGAATATTAATATTTTCCTTGGTTAATTGAAGTGTACTTTCAATATGATTTTTTGGTATTATCAGAATATGTGTAGGAGCTTTAGAATCAATATCCCTGAATGCCAAAACATTCTCATTTTCAGCAATGATATCTGCAGGGATTCTTTTCTCAATTATTTTACAAAATAGACAGTCATTCATTGTCAACTCTTGCTAACCCCAATAATAGGTGAAATCCAAAAGTACATTGCCTTCGATATCGATTGAGGAAGGCACCGAATAGTAGCGAACTGAAATTTGAGATTTCTGTCGCTTAATATTGAATTCTGCTCCTGCCCCAATTGAAAAAAATTGATTAAATGAATATTTATGTTTAAAAGTATCACCAATTCTACCAGTTCCGGTTATAATCCCTAATTCCGCACATACCATTGGCCTGAAGCTACCATCCATCGAATCGTGAAATAATGTCCTGCTATAATCTAGAGATATAGGAATATATGTGGTTTGTTTTGTAGAAATTTCGACAATCCCTCCTCCCTGATTATACGCAAAGGATGATTTAGAATCTTCAAGATGAAACCCAATTCTTGCAGTCAGCTTATTTGCGCCATTATAATACATTAGCGGAGCATAGACAATCTCAGTCCCTTTAGTTGATCTCCTGAATGATATGCCATGCCTATCTATAATTTGCGATACAGATATTCCTACAAATAGTAGCAAAATGAATACTTTTTTCATATAGTTAGATTTTCCTTATTTACAATGGTCTTGACCTTGGCATACCCTATATTATTCTCATCATATTTATTCCACATTATCTATAAACCTTCTCTATTTAGTTTGGGTTGAGAAGCACATTTATTTTAGGGGCACCAGTTAAATCTTTATCTTCAAATTATTTTTCTATCGTATATATAAGCTCAACAAAACTTAAATATTTTATTCAACCATTATCACTTAGTACAATTTTTCCATATTGGCATCTATCTTCAATTCTAGAATGGGCATCCCTGATGCTCTCAAATGGGAATACTTTATCAATAAAAGGGAAAAATACTTTTTGATCTATAAGCCTCATCACCGTATTAAACGTGTTAATATCACTCATTGTAGATCCCAATATACTTTGCTGTTTCATAAACAAATGCCTGAGGTCAATATTTACTTTGGGACCTGTTGTTGCACCACATGTGACAATTCTTCCACCTCTTGCTAATAGTCTTAGGCTAGATGACCAAGTAGCAGCACCAACATGCTCAAAAACTACATTGATACCATTTCCCTCAGTTATACTTTTTACATTTTTAACCCAATTAGAATCATTATGATTAACACTGAAATCTGCCCCCATCTTTTCAGCATGAGGAATTTTATCATTTGAACCAACAGTAGTTATTACTTTTGCATTTAGATATTTGGCGATTTGTATGGCAGCAGATCCAACACCTGATGTGGCTCCGTAAATCAAAACATACTCACCTGCTGTCAATTTTGCTCTACGAACCAACATTTGATATGCCGTAATAAACACAAGTTGCATCGAAGCTGCAGCTTCAAAAGACAGATGTTTTGGTTTGGGATGTATATTTTTGGGATACAGAATTACCTCATTTGCCTGTGTACCGTTCTCTGTTTCGCCCAGAATACCATATGTTTGACAAAAATTTTCTTTCCCATTTTGACATGCTGAGCATCTACCGCAAAACGTATTTGGCTGAATAACAACTTCATCACCTGTTTTCAGATTGGTAACCTTCCGACCAACCTCGGTGATAATTCCGGCTCCGTCTGATCCCATGATCAATGGCATTGGCAATGAAATCCCATCGAATCCTTTTCTTATCCAGATGTCAAGATGATTTAGCGCCGCTGCTTTTATTTTTACTCTTACTTTATCATCCGGACATTCTTGAAATTTAATTTCTTCCCACATGAGTACATCAATACCGCCATGCTCATGAATCCGAACTGCTTTCATTCAATATCCTCATATTCAGCATCCTGAATGTCCATAGAATTTGATCGCTTTTTATTTGTGGATTTCTCCGCATCTTCATTTTTCATGCCTGAATTCTTGACTGTTACTTTTGAAAGATATTTAAAAATAACCCATCCGAAAAGAAATATCAGTATAACCTTAAACAATTTATCTTCTTTTGATTGGATTATAGAATTTTGTACCCAACACTGGTTTCCTTATAAATTCGATAATTTCGTTCAAATCTTCATTACGATTTACAAAATCTAAATCATTTGTGTTTATAATGAGCAGGGGGCTTTTATTATAACGGAAAAAATATTCATTATAGATTTGATTCAAAGCATCGATATAATTCCAATCAATTGACATCTCATAATCTCTCCCGCGATATTTAATATTTTCCATTAATCTGTCGGTGTCTGACTGTAAAAATATGACAAGATCAGGATAGATAATATTTTTTTCAAGTAAGTTTGCGACTGAATTATATAACGACATTTCTTTATCATCCAGATTTAATGATGCAAATAATCTATCTTTTGCAAACATGTAATCTGAGATGATTCGTTGTGAAAATAATTCGGTTTGCTGCAAATCGAGCTGCTGTCGATATCTGGATAATAAAAAAAATAATTGCGTCTGAAATGCAAATCTTTCAGGATCATTATAAAATTCGCTTAAAAATGGATTCTCTTCAAATTCTTCTAGTATAACCCTTGCATCAAGCTTTTCTGCAAGAATATTTGCGAGGCTTGATTTCCCAACCCCTATTGTACCTTCTATTGCGATATGATATGTGGTTCTCAAAATGTCACCGGTTCTTTATATTTATTAATTATCGAAGTATCACTGCACATTGCCAGTAATGATTCTATGGTAATATCACACCCGGGAAGTGTATAATGTGGTGATATCTCAGCCCAAGGAATTAGAACAAATTTTCTTTCAGCGATTTTTGGATGTGGTATCTGCAATTCATTTGAATTGGTTGTTAAATGTTGGAATGATAGAATATCAATATCAAGTTTTCTTGGACCATTTCTTTCTGTATTAAAATCACGACCTGCATTGTATTCAATATTCTTAATAATTCTTAGTAGTTCTTGACCAGAATACTCTGTATCAATATGTACAACCATATTGAGGAAATCATTCTGGTCTTGGAGATATTTTGGTTCTGAAATATAAACTGAAGAAATATTCAGGATATGTATGCCATCTGCATTGGTTAACTGATCAATACCGAATAGCAAATGACTCAATCGATCACCAAGATTTGATCCAAGGCCGAGATATACTTGATCATTCATTATTTTTAGTTCTGGTAATTTCAACTTCAATTTCACTAAAATGTCCTTCGATTGGAGCATGAGGTTTCCGTATTCTGACTGTAACTTCTTCAACTATTTTCAAGCTCTCCAACAATGAATCAGACAAAGCCATTGCTGCTGTCTCGATAAGATTGTAACTTCTCTTTTGAAAGTTTTCTTTTACTAAATTATAAACAATAATATAATCTACAGTTTTTGAAATATCATCAAGCTTGAGATCCACATCATTTTTAATTTTCAGTTGGACATCTAATTCATATTTTTGCCCCAGTTTCTTTTCTTCAGGAAGACAACCATGGTAGCCGAATAATTTAATATTTTTGAGATTAATTAGCATTGATATTAAGCGGAATATTTTTTTCTATGGCGAATATGTTAATTGCTTTAATTAATGCTCCATTCATAATAATCTTATAAGATAACTAAAATTTTATTTTGATGACCATTATCATTTGTTGACTATAGATTCCAAATGAAAGAATTTCAAAAATTTCATCTTTTCTTTTAACAAATAAATTAAGTAAATATTATGTCGACATTCCAACCTATTGTTAGAGAAAGAATTATTTATCCAGAAAATTTAAATCTTTAAGATGATTATATAATGATCGACTAATTTAAATTTGATAAATATTCTTCAATTAAGGCAGGTAAAAATAGACAATTCCCCGTGCTAATTGAAAATGAATTACGCATGCGGAATTGAAGTTGAGATGGAAATTAATTTTTATGGAGAAATTAGAAACGGGAATCCAATTAATTATGAATGATGGTAACCACCATCATTTAACAATGTCTCATAATCTAGAATCTCAAAGGTGATATTTCTTTATACTGTGTCATCAGTTATAGGCTCGCGGACTTGAAACAATCTTGTAAATATATTATCGTTATTGATGATATCCCCAGAGTGATTTTGAAAATCACCAATTCTATAACAGGTATTCAACAATTCATCATCAACTTGTAATGAAGAAATCGAGATCAGACCATCTATGTCTTCAATTTGAAAATCTATTTCTGTCAGTCGAACAGTTGGGTCAACAGAAGACAGAATTATGGGGTTCGTCCAGTTATTCTCCATCCCAGATAAATATCGTTATTGCCATATAACCTCACAAATCCTACTCCTATCTGAGAATCCATGTAATTGGGTTATCCGTTGTATCAAACTTGCATCCAATTCATTTAAATTGAACGCACTTAAAGACTGTCTTTCACAAGTATTTTCTGAAAGAGTGATAAATGCCAGAATGATGATAATTCTAGTTTTCATATGACGAAATCGATTTATTTGTTTCTGAGATATCGTCTATCAGATTTTTGATTTATAGAAGGAAACCTTGGCAGAATTTTCGTTATGGTGAGGATTTCAGAAACCTGTTTAAATGACATATCTTGAAATATCCTTAAAATGACAATATTTCTCTGCACCTTCGGTAATTATTTTACTTTTGCTATAAGGTTGATATCAAAATTTGATTTATTATTAATTGGATTATCACCGTTTCTCTTTCATTTAGATCAGCGTTAAACCAAGACATTAATTTCATCCCCTTGAAATAATTATTTAATTGATTTATAATAATCCTATACAGCCATGTTTTGAATTGAGACTGAAATCTGAATTTTCGGAGATTAAAGAATACATTGACAAAAATATCCTGGGCAAGATCTTCAGCATCTTGAGAATTATTATTAATTTTAATTATAAACTCAAATACCCAAGTCTGATGTTCGATAACTATTTTATCAAATGCGTTATATTCACCAGCTAAAGATCTATTGATTTTCCTAAAATCATCATTCATCTCGAAACCATTGAGTATTCAATAATCTAAAGGTTAACTAGTTTCTTAAATGTAAAAAAAAAGGAGGGAATATTCCCTCCTTCAATTTCATTATTTCGATATTATCTAATATAAAGTTACATTTTCAGCTTCTGCCCCACGATTGCCTTCTGAAATATCAAATTTTATCATATCCCCAATGCGGATTCTCTGGCCTTTTCTTATTTTTGAAATATGTAGAAAATACTCATATCCTTCTTCATCCACAACAAAACCCCATCCATCTGAGTCACTCCAAGTTTTAACCTGACCAATAACCATATATTCCCTTTGATTATTTCAGTGAAAATCCGATTTCTCTATCAAATTCATTTGGATAATCGAACCCTTTCCTATCGGGATAGTGCATAATTGTGAGAATATTATCCCATGTAATGATGAAATTTGCATTTAATTCTTCTTTTTGAATTTTATCTGGTGGAAATGGCACACCAGACTCATCTTCTCTTTTATATAATATCAATCCAGGATGGGATACCCATAAGCCATAATGATCAAATCCCTGGACTCTGAAGTGTCCGAGGTTATCCTTTAATCCTATTGAAGTGTATCTTTCAACATCCCTTAAAGCGATGAATACAACGTCTCCAATAATATCATCTAATTTCATCATAATTTTATTATCCAATAAACCGATTTTCCATAATAATTATATGGTTTGTAAAATAGAAAGAAATTAATATCAACCTAAGATTAAGTTTTAGATAATATTTATTTTTATTCAGGGTTTGTCAGGGAAGTAAGCGTTTCCTGAATAGCACTGATATCATCTTTTAAAGTTCTGACATCGTTTTGCAGGTCACGCATTTGTCGCTGATTTGTCCGCTTATAGCTATCAAATGTATCAGTAAAATCAGATATATCATTTTTAACTCCTCTGATTTCCTGATCTATCTTTTCATTTGTTTGCTCTATATTATATTTAACTTCTTCAAAAACCCCATTTATAGAGTCCATCTTTGCAACATAATTGTCATAGTGTTTATTAAATCTATCCTGAATAGTCTGCAGATGTTTTCCATGACCAATATACCTGAGTTCAAGTTTTCTTTCAGCTTCATTTACAACATTTATGCTATCAGAGTGCAATTCTACTCTGGCAGTGAGAGTTTTAACTTCAAGTACATCAGTTTCATGTATAACAAACCAGTAGTATGCACCACCTAGAATGATAAAAAATGTAATAATCCAAATTGCTCTTTGCATGTTCTTCCTTTTATTATTAATTATTGCTGTAGTTTATATTCCCATTCAGAA
>Ga0233430_1005868_pt1 | contig 10385 bp, 7 predicted proteins | sample SI_118_April2016_2_FD_179883 | JGI IMG/M metagenome (GOLD analysis project Ga0233430, IMG submission 179883) | Seawater microbial communities from Saanich Inlet, British Columbia, Canada - SI_118_April2016_150_MG | ecosystem: Environmental > Aquatic > Marine > Inlet | place: Canada: British... | reverse complement strand
TGCAAGAAGCTCTTTATGTGAACCTACCTCTGCCAGTTTACCATTCTTCAAGACTAGTATAATTCCAGCCTGCTCAGCCGCTGCGAGGCGGTGAGTGACAAAAAGTGTGGTTCTCCCCTTTAGCCGGCTTTTTAGATTAACTAAAATTCGGGCTTCCGTATCAGTATCAACTGCTGAGAGAGCATCGTCGAGAACTAGAATAGGCGGGTCCATCAATAACGCTCGAGCCAGTGTCAATCGCTGCTGTTGCCCTCCAGAAAGGGTTACTCCCCTTTCACCGATAATCGTATCATAGCCATTTGGGAGGTCTTCGATTTCAGTTGCAAAGCAGGCTGCTTCAGCAGCAGCAACAACCTCTGCATCTGTTGCTCCGACCTTGCCAATACAGATATTCTCTCGCAAAGAAGCTGAAAACAGGAAAGGGGTCTGATCAACATAGCCGATTTGCTTTCGCAATTCAGTAACCGGGAACTGCTCCCAGTTTTTACCGTCGATTAAAATCTTACCGCTCTGCGGGCTATAGAGACGAGGCAGCAACCGGACAAGGCTGCTCTTACCTGAACCGACCTTTCCGACAATCGCAGCGGTTGATCCTGCCGGAATCGTGATGTTTATGTCTGACAGTACAAGTGGTTCGTTATCGCTATATTGAAATGTGACACTATCGAACTTGATTTCAGGTGCGGTGTTAGCATCAGACTGATTTTCCCGTTCACTGCTGGAAGTACCTCTTTCTTCTTGGGTAAACTGGGGTTCGAGGGAAAGAATTTTCTGCAATCTCTGGTCTGATGCCTTACCCCTCTGGTACATATGCGTCAACCAGCCCAGGGCAATCATCGGCCATGTCATCAGAGACAGGTAGCTCATGAAGGCTACGAACTCGCCCAATGTCATCAAATCTAACGCAATCCGCTGCCCGCCAACCCACAATATTCCTACGGTGCCGAGTCCAATCAACATTGCCAGTAAAGGCATAAATATCGACTGCATTTTTGCAACGACCAGACTTCGCTTAAAATACTCACGGCAGATTTCATCAAACAGCTCAGCCTTACTCTCTTCTCGCACAAAAGCTTTAATAACCCTCATGCCGGTAATATCCTCTTGAACGTTACTGGTCAAGATGCTGTATGTTTCCTGTTGAAGTATGTTTGCACGATGCAATTTTCTTGCAACTAAGAAAACCGAAGTCCCTATTAAAGGTGCGAGGAGGAGAATCCACATTGCGAGGACTTTGTCGAGAATAAACATCATTGTCCCCGAAAAAGTCATTATCAGAACGGTATTAAAAGCGTACAGCAATGCCGGTCCAACTACCATTCGGACACGTTCAATGTCCTCGGTAGTATGCGTCATCAGATCACCGGTATGACTCTTGTCGTAATATCCCGGCGACATCCCGAGCAAATGACTGAAGAAATTGGTGCGAAGGTCGCTCTCGAAGAATCGAGATGTAGTGATAATGAGGTCCCGCATGTAAAATCGGAATACCCCCCCCACACCTGCAGCAAGAATCAATACTCCTGTCAAAATCAACAACACACTTGTAGACTGATTCGTCTGGAGGTTATCAATTCCCTCTTTGAGCAGCATCGGGCTGACCACATCAAAAGCAGCTGCTACTCCGGACGCACAGATCCCGATAATCAGTTTCTTTTTGTATGGATGTAATCCCCTGAGCAGTCTCTTGGGGAATTCAAATTTATCGTTGATGATTTTTCCTGAAACTACCGTGTTATTTACCACTTAATGCTAACGCCTTATAGCCCGTTTCGTGTCCCATCTGCTCAGCCTCTGACCTGTTGGGAAGCAGCAGGAATATGTGTTCTGAGATGCTGCTAAAGTCAAAATCACCGATTAATCGCCATTCATTTTCCGTGACCCAATTTTTCTCAGGAGGTGTATCATTTTGCCCGGTTTGCGAAGTGTTACGACCCGAGAATTGAAAGTATGGTTTCTCTTCTACGTTCAATTCTTCAAATCGATCATTGTCACCATAAATTACAGGCTTTGCCCCGATGTCCGCCAGTAATGATTTAGGAATTGCAATACCGTAAGGTTCATAATTCCAGTGGCCGAGTGCAGCACGGTAGCTGAGTCTCTTCATGGTCTCAGCAGGTGCAGATGCGGTGAAAGATATAGTCGGTTCACCTTCCCGAATCATCCGTCCCTCTCCGCGTATCACTCCCGACATTACAATTTGGTTTAAGGTGTTGTATCCATCCCGTGGATTGCCCGTATTGGTATTTGTGAGCTCTCTGAAATAATCCGCATGCGACTCACCCGGCCATGGACCATATACTCCCCTAGTCCAGTGAATCAAATACTCAACACCTGTATCTTCAAGAGGATTCGAACAGCCCTCTTTCAGGTTCACCCAACCGGGTTTCGACCTGACGGGATATTTTGTCTCAAACTGCCGGTTCACCCCCACGGCGTTTTGGGTTAATCTATTCCAGGAACTCCCCTTGCGCAGTGCAATGGGCATTCGTTCATGTGCGAGGTTGAAAGTCACCCTATCCCGTAGGTGCATGATGTATGCTTTGGGCAGGTTTCCCTCCGATAGAGGCTGCAAACAACTCGCCCGTGTTTCTTCAAGTTCAAGTCGACTGATTATACTCTCAATATTCCCCAATGTTCCGGAAAGTCGATCCGGCGGAAGTACTATCCAAATTGGGATTCCCCGATTTGCAGCATACCATGTGACATACTCCCAGCCCATCATTCCAACACTTGAGACAATAGTGTAATTTTGTTTTCCCGCCCAATCGACCGCCTCTCGGACAAATTGCAGCCATTCTTCTTCAGCACATGAGCGTTTAGGCAATCTGGAGAGAAGCAGCACACAGCGTCTGCTGTTTAATTCAGGTTCTGCCCCGGCAACTGCCATAGAATGTGCTGGTTTGTCGGATTTACCTGCATTATCCTCAGTTGGGTACGCCCAGAATTGTGAGCAATTGTCCCATGGAATGACTGTTATTGTCCTGATCATAATCATATAAAATATGAAAGTAAATGGGTTTAAGCTATGGATTCCGGTGGATAAAAAGAGACCGCAGAAAGTTTAGAGTTTAACCATCCGGCTGGATGGGAGCAATGGGTGCTTTGCTTGATAATTGTGAACTATTTTTTTACAAAATTCTAAAAAACAGGACAAGGAGACCAATCGCGCCAACAAACAATAACATTTTGTAGAAAATTGATAAATGATAATTCCCACCATAAATTTACAAAACGCATGGATGAATTGGAAGCTATTGAATAAATCTTGTAAAATTATATACATATACTTAGCTTAGTGTTAACAATGTCGGGGGTAGGTCAGACCTAAGAGACAAAGTTAGAGTTTCAGATATCAAATCAGTAGAACCATCCTGCTTTCTCACTCTACAATGGTGCAATTCATGGTTCAAATAAGGCGCATTTCAGCAATCAAAATACTTGTACCCATCCCCATTCAATCAAATGCTGTTGCATGTGAGATAAATTTTCTCTATTTTGTTCTTGTCCGTTGGGGTGCCTGCCTTTGTACTTCATTATCCGGTAAGGTCAGACAATATTAACTGGATAGGGAAAGGTGTTTCAGCGGTTTTTTTGTTTTAGTTATAAATGTCAGGTGAGTACACCTGATACCATTAGTGGACATTGGGAGATATACCCCAAAGTCTCCCCCCTGTAAATAGCATGCAGGGGAGTACTATTTCGCGCTGTCACACGCCCTCGTGTGATGGTTATAATAACGACTTAACTGGCAGACGAGGGCGTCTGTCAGTACGTTTAAGGTGAGCGTTCGAGTGAGTTCCGAGATAAAACAAATAGGCGTCGACAGACCACTACCGGAAGATGTGGACTACCTGAATTTCCGTTTCAAACCTTTCAAGGAAATGACGGATGAGGATTACGCATTTATCGGCTTCAGGTCGGGGCTTGAAATACACCAACAGCTTCTCACTAAAAAGAAGCTCTTCTGCCGTTGTCCGGCAGGTCAATATTCCTCCGAATTTGATGCGGAAATTTTGCGTCATATGCGCCCAACGCTCTCCGAGCTAGGTGAATATGACGGCACAGCGTTGATGGAGTTTAAGACACATAAAGAAATACTCTATCATATTAACCGTGACACTGTATGCACATATGAAATGGATGATACTCCACCGTTCGAGCTCAACGAGGAAGCACTCGACAATGCGCTCGAAATCGGACTTCTCTACAAATGCTCTTTAGTTGATGAAATCCACATCGCACGAAAGCAGTACCTCGATGGATCCATCCCAACCGGATTTCAACGGACGACGATAGTCGGCTTGAACGGGTCAATACCGTTCAAAGACAGAATTGTCGATATTGTGCAACTTGGTCTGGAAGAAGACTCATGTCGCGAATTCTCAGACATAGACCACCGCAGAGTTTACCTGACAGACAGGCTTGGGATACCCCTGATTGAAACCGTTACAGCACCTCAAATGATTACTCCGGATGAGGTTGCTGAAGTAGGTGAAATCCTGCGGAAATTGACACGGTCAACCGGGAAGGTCCGAACGGGATTAGGTGCGGGACGTCAGGATGTGAATGTCTCTGTTCATGGTGGAACACGAATTGAGATAAAAGGCGTTCCTCGACTTCCGAGCATCCCTCGACTCACATATAACGAAGCAATGCGTCAGTTCAATCTGCTCAGGCTGCGAGCTGAGCTGAACGCCAGGGGAGTTACACCGGAGACATTCTCTTCTCAGACCGAGGACGTGACCCGAATCGTCAGCAAAACCAAATATCAACCAATTCACGATGCCGTTAAGGCGGGGAAAATGGTTCGTTGCGTGAAGTTGTCCGGATTCAAAGGATTGCTGAACTGGCAAACACAGACTGACACCTATTTCAGCCGCGAAATTTCCGACCGCGTCCGTGTGATTGCCTGCCTGACGACTCTTCCGAACATCGTCCATTCTGATAGTATGACAGACACACTAACAACAGCCAAGTGGAAAGAAGTTCGCAAAGCCATGAATGCTGAAGAAAACGATGCTGTCGTGTTAGTTTGGGGTGATTCTCGCGACACTGAAACAGGTGCGAAAGAAATAATTATCCGGGCTCAGGAAGCGACTGTTGGCATTCCTTCCGAAACCCGCCAGGCACTTTCAGATGGCACAAACGGGTTTGAGCGAATTCTTCCCGGAGCTGACCGGATGTATCCTGATACGGACCTGCCCCCAAAGAGAATTACGGATGACAGGATCTCGACATGTAGCTCCGAATTGCCGGAATATTTCTGGAAAAGACAGGATTGGTATCGTGATCTGGGAGTACTTGAAGATTGTATAGATTCGCTTTCAATTTCACGTTTTGCGGATTTATTCAAAAAGTTGGTTGAGGAAGATCAGATTAATCCTAAATTCCTGGGTGTGGTTTTTGTACAGTTTATGAAGAGACTTCGTAAGAATAATGTGCCTCTCGAAGATCTTACCGTTGAAATGGTGGAGAAAGTTTTACTTGCACATAAAACTGAAAAGATTGCACGTGAAGGGCTCCTTGACATGCTGGCATTAATTGCATGTAAGGGTGATGTATTAGAGGAAAACTTGCCGAAAATCCCCTCGGAAGAGGAGGTTGAAACAGTTGTAACTGCTTCCGCTACAGAAGCTGTGAAGCTGACACCGGATGTCGATGGATCACGCCACAGGCTGGCAATGAGATTAGCAATGGCGTCACTTAAAGGGCGTTATTCGGGAAACAAGCTTGCGACCCGAGTCGCAGCAGCACTGCGAGGGTTGAACTGATGACGAATAACGACAATTACAAAGGTTACAGAGGCGAAGCACTCGCCACATTGAAACGCTTCAAAGCTATGGTCTGGAGCGATGTTGAGATTAAGACAAGCACGGGGACGTTTATAGGAATCGTCCTCCCCCGTTCTGAAAACGCCGATCCGCTTCACGTCGTAATTAAAGTCCGCTCCGGCTATAACATCGGCATCTTATCAGAAAAGATTACAGACATCAAGATCACCGGACGCAAAGAAGCGAATTATAAAATCCCGGAAAAAGAATTTCCTTACTCACCCGGAAAGCCGATGGTCAAGTTGTTCGGCACAGGTGGAACTATCGCCAGTCGGCTTGATTACCGTACCGGGGCCGTTATTCCGGCATTCTCACCAGGTGAGCTTTACGGTTCTGTCCCCGAACTTGCTGATATTTGTAATCTTGAAACCGAGAAACTCTATGGTGTCTTCAGTGAGAATATGGGACCGGAACAGTGGCGCGGAGCTGCTGAAGCTATTGGTAAAGAAATTGAAAAAGGAGTTGCCGGAATCGTAATCGGTCACGGAACAGACACCATGCACCACACGGCAGCAGCGTTGTCCTTTATGGTTCAGGACTCACCGGTTCCTATCGTTATGGTGGGATCACAGCGTTCCAGTGACAGGCCATCATCTGATGCTGCACTCAACTTAATGCACAGTGTAAAATCCGCAGCTGAGTCAGACATCGCCGAAGTTACAGTCTGTATGTTCGGAGGGACTTCCGATGTGTATGGACTGCTCCATCGTGGAACACGAGTCAGGAAGATGCACTCGAGTTACCGTTCGACATTCCGTACAATCGGCGATATCCCGGTAGCGATGGTTGACCGCGACAAGATCACCCCGATACGGCAGGATTACAAACGGAGACGTGATGACAAGAACGTCACCATAAACACCGCATTTGAGGAAATGGTCGGCATAGTCTACTACTACCCAAACATGCGTCCTGATATGATTGACTCAATGATAGACAACGGCTACAAAGGAATAGTAATTGCCGGAACCGGACTCGGCCACGTCAACAAACCACTCTATCCTGCACTCAAGCGAGCACAAGAAGCGGGTGTTGCAGTTTACATGACAGTCCAGACGTTATGGGGATATGTGCAGATGTACGTATACGACACCGGTCGCGACATGATGGACATCGGCGTCATACCAATGGCAAACATGCTGCCTGAAGTAGCATATGTCAAACTCGGCTGGGCGATGGGACAAACACATGACCTAGATGAAGTAAAAAAGATCATGCACACCCCAATCTCAGGCGAAATAACCGAACGTGAACCGTCCAACGGCTACCTGATCATGCAAGGCGGCGTCCCCGAAGTTGAAGAGTTCATAAGCAAGTACAGAAAGTAAAGACTTACCCTCTTGCAACACCCTCTCCCCCTGCTATTGCAGGGGGGATCAGGGGGGTCCACCTGACAAAGTCCGGTTCAAACATCCAAACAATAGTGAACTAAGTAGCCGCGATCCCTTGTGGTCGTGGGAAAGACACCCTTTCTCTCAGGTCCACATGACTTGCAACCTCAACGTTCAGCATTATGGAAACCTCCAAAAAATAAACAAAAACCACGCACTGCATGAAACCATACAGTGATGAGGTTTTGTTGAAAAACAACACAAGTGTGCCGTAAAATAATAAAGTTTTATTGATTAACGATAAAAAAGTATTGACAAACGGAAATATTATTGGTATGTTATTATCAAATCAAATTTAAAACAAGGAGATCATAATGGAAAAAAACACAACCGTTGTTTCAACTTCGGTAAAAATTCTGAAAGTCATTCTGGATATCACATGGTATCTGAGTTGGGTTGGTGCTGGCTTAGCACTGATCCTGATTATTGTTGCGCTGAGCGGTGTGAATCTGGATCAACTGCAAGTGACAATCCCGGCAGCAATTGACTTTTACCCTGAAAATACAACTTCTGAAATCCCCTACGCGGACCGCCCTGTTATTTCAGAAATTGAGGGAAAGGCAAGAATCCTGATAAATCCGGAAAGAGCATTCTGGAAAGTGTTGGTCTGCATATTTCTACCCACCATAATTGCAGCATTTATCTGGGGACTCAAACACCTTCGGCTTTTCTTTTTGAGTATTAAAAAAGGCAATCCCTTTGACGAGGAGAATCCTAAAAGACTGAGGAAGTTAGCATATTTAATAATGATCGGGGGACCATTCACCGGATTAGGATTGATCTTTCAAAGTCTCTTCATTTTGGATGATTTATCAGTACCAGCCGGTGAAATTGAATTGCATCCTGACCTGTTTCTGGAATATGTAGTCGGAGGACTCATTATTCTGGTGATTGCCGAGGTTTTCGATGCTGCTGTGAGAATGAAAAAAGAACAAGACTTAACCATATAAAAGGAGTCTCACATGCCTATAATCGTTAATCTGGACATGCTACTCGTAAAACGAAAAATGTCGCTTACAGAATTGTCAGAAAAGGTTGGTGTCACAATAGCAAATCTGTCAATCCTGAAGCAGAACCACGCTAAAGCGATTAGGTTCTCGACGCTGGAAGCAATCTGTGAGGCTCTGGAATGTCAACCCGGAGACATTCTGGAATATGAAAGTACTCATAAAGAGTGATATGATTTTTTGTCTGGGGCTAGCAATCTCGTAGGGGCGAATATTCATTCGCCCTTGCAGGAATAATTGATTTGGAATCAATCCTCAACATCACACCGTCCTATTTCTCATCGTGAGTTTTTTCCTTTTATTCTTGTAATTGAAATATAAAAATGCTACTATAAAAATTATCCTAAAGTCTCTGACTACTTAAAGCCCAGGGTCGTGTGTGGTCATGTCACTGAAGTTCAAAGACTTTCCTGTTGTTTGATTTTTTGTCAGGCAGGGACGGTTGACGACGAGCAGTCATTTTATTCTTCCTCAAATTGTCAGGAGGAGATCTATGCGAATTTGGGCTGATAATTGTTCGCCCTTACTGGGAATTTGTGTTGCAAATTTTACCATCACGATCTCTTTAGTTTTTAGACCGGGAGAGGGTAAAGAACAGTCAGGTATCTTATAAAAGGGCATTGGAGGGGAAATGGCAATCATACTAGTGGGAGTTGTAGCTGGTGTGTTGGGAACTTTGGTGATGGATGCGTTGAATTCTCTTTTCTCCCGAGCCGGAGTGATTTCTAAAATCGAAATCGGAATGCTTGGAAGAATGTCGGCTGGGTGGTCAAAGGGGCGTTTACTGTATCGCCATCCTGATGAAATAAAACCAGTTGCAAACGAGAAGCTCCTCGGTTATATAACGCATTACTCTATAGGTGTGGGATTAGCGGTAATCTACATGCTCGGTTGGGATTTCCTGGTTGGAGGACCTGCCTCAGCGATATGGGCAATAGTCTATGGTATCGCGACAACGGTAGCGTCCCATTTTCTGGTTTATCCTTCTATGGGGCTGGGTGTCTTTGGCAGGAAGTCTCCCGAAGGATTGAAGAGCACCTTTTCCAGTCTGGCAAACCATATGTTTTTCGGAGTGGGTATGGCAATCGCGTTTGCAATATTGTGAGTAACAAGAGAGTTGGTTCGGTGTTTGTGCCCCTCATAACCCGTGAACCTTAACAAATTCCGCATTGTGTTTTTTTGAAAACAGAAGGCTTTGGCGAATTTCAATTTGAGCATATAATGCAGATAAAAGGACATGAGATTAACATTAGTCTGACAGTTACCTTACCCCGTCTATTTTTATTAAACAGTTGCAATATCGAGGAAAAGGTCAGTATCATAAGGTTATCTACTTGCAAAAAAGGAAACCTGATATGAAGGCGATGATTACCATTCTGGCAGTCGTACTTGGCGTTTCATACTGTTTAGCTGATATTATCAACATTCCGGATGATTTTGAGACTATTCAGGCGGGAATCGACAGTGCCGAGGAGGCCGATACAGTACTGGTTCAACCAGGTGTATATGTTGAAAATATTGACTTCGATGGGCATAATATTGTCGTTGGAAGTTTGTTCATAACTACCGAAGATACAGCTTATGTTGACCGGACGATTATCGACGGGGACTCTTCAGATAGTGTTGTACAGTTCGGCAGCCGCGAGACAGAAGCTGCCGAATTGAGCGGCTTTACGCTTCGCAATGGTTTCGCCATTTTAGGTGGTGGAATTTTTATACGGGATGCCAGCCCGACCTTGTCACATCTGGTTATTAGCGGAAACTGGGCGGGAGATGACCGGGCTGGATATGATGGTGCCGGAATTTATATGGACAGAAATGCTGCGCCAAACCTCCGAAATGTTATAATAAGAAACAACCGCACCCAAAACTTAGGTCATGGCGGTGGTATTTATTGCAGGGAGAACGCCATCCCAGAGCTAAGGAATTGCACCATTATCAACAACTGGGCAAAATATGGTGGTGCCCTGGTTGCCGACGATGCCTTCCCAACATTAATAGAATCAGCAATCCTCAACAATACCGGTGATGACAAAGCCGGGGGCATTTGGACGCTCAGCCACTCGATCGTAACCCTGGAGGACGTGGTAATCTCTGGCAACCAAACCGATGATGGTGGCAGAGGCGGCGCGATATTTAACGACCTTGGATCG
>Ga0233430_1005867_pt1 | contig 10385 bp, 7 predicted proteins | sample SI_118_April2016_2_FD_179883 | JGI IMG/M metagenome (GOLD analysis project Ga0233430, IMG submission 179883) | Seawater microbial communities from Saanich Inlet, British Columbia, Canada - SI_118_April2016_150_MG | ecosystem: Environmental > Aquatic > Marine > Inlet | place: Canada: British... | reverse complement strand
GTCTTCATCCCGACCGCCTGCTTCAATATGGACGTCCACGCCTTCTTCACTCGCTGGCTGCGCAATCTGCAAATCGAACAGCGGGAAGATGGGCAAGTCCCCGCCACCGTGCCGTATTGGCGGAGTTATATCGAGATGTTCACGCCCATTCAGGGCGGGGCGCATACGTCGGCGGGATGGGGCGATGCCTGCATCATCATCCCGTGGACGCTCTATCAAAGCTACGGTGACGAGCGTGTGCTGGCAGAAAATTACGCCACGATGCTGCGCTGGTTGGATTATGTGCGGCAGGAAGCCGAGAGCGGCATCCCCGAACGGCTCGGCGAGTTGAGCGCAGACGCTCGTGAGCGCCAAAAACATCTCTGGAATACGGGCTTTCACTTTGGCGATTGGCTCATCCCCAGCCTGACGGGCGGTTACAGCAATCCTTTCGACGCCGCCAACGCCACCAAGGAAGTCGTCGCCAGCGCCTTTTATGCCTACTCAACGGAACTGATGACACAGATTGCCGCCGTGCTTGGCAAAGAAGATGACGAACAGCGCTTTGCTGAATTGAACGAGAAAATCCGCTCCGCTTTTGCCAAAGAATATCTCGGCGACGATGGCAGTTTGCCCGCCCATTATCAGGGCATGTATGTGATGGCGCTCAAAATGAAGTTGATGCCCGCCGAAATGCGACTGCCCGTCACCGAACAGTTGGTCGGCTTGATCGCCGAAAACGGCTATCGGCTGGACACGGGTTTTGTCTCCGTGCCCTATCTCTTGGACGTGCTCAGCGAAAACGGCAGGCAGGATGTTGCCTACAAGCTGCTTTTCCAAACCCAATGCCCCTCCTGGCTTTACGAAGTCGTTCGGGGCGCCACCACCATCTGGGAAACCTGGGATGCCATCGCCCCGAACGGCGAAGTCACGCTGGCATCCTTCAATCACTATGCCTTTGGCGCAGTCGGCGACTGGCTCTATCGCCATGTCGCAGGGCTAGACAAGGCGCAGGCAGGCTACAAACATATCGTCATCCACCCGCATCCCGATGAACACTTGACGCACACCAAAGCGACCTATCAATCCGTCTATGGCGAGATCGTTTCTGGATGGGAACTGGAAGACGGGCTGCTGCGAGTGGATGCAAAAATCCCGCCGAACACGACCGCCACCTTGCGCTTGGTCGGCGCCAACGGACAGTTGGTTGCCAGTGAACTTCCAACAACCCAATCTGGCAACGACCTGCTCGTGGAAGTCGGCAGTGGAACGTATAGATTTGAATACCCCTACTCTGTCTAAATCAAAAACAACATAGGAAAAGACAAAATGAACAAATCTGAAATTATCAAGGCTGCCATCATCGGCGGCGTGATGGGGTTACTGCCCAGCTTTTTACTCAACTATTTTCTCATTCCCATGCCCGAAACCGTGTTGGCAAATGCACTCGGTAACGGGGTAAGCGGACTGATCAGCGGGTTTATGGGCGGCTTTATGGGCTTATTTGTCTATTTCAAACAAACGGATAAAAGAAAATAATCTTTTAGGAGACGAGCATGACTACATTCACCTTCCCGAAAAACTTCTTATGGGGCACCGCAACCGCTGCCCACCAGGTCGAAGGCAACAACATCAACACCGAAAGCTGGGTGCTGGAACATTTACCTGAAACCGTCTATGCCGAACCATCAGGTGATGCCTGCGATCACTACCATCGTTACCCCGAAGATATAGCCCTGCTGGCTTCGCTGGGGTTCAATGCCTATCGCTTCTCGCTGGATTGGGCACGCATCGAACCCGAAGAAGGCGAATTCTCCTATGCTGAACTCGAACATTACCGCCGCATGTTGGCGACCTGCCACGAGAACGGCATTCAACCTGTCGTCACCTTTCACCACTTTACCACCCCTCGCTGGCTGATGCCCTACGGTGGTTGGGTAGACGAAGGCACGCCAGATCGTTTTGCCCGCTACTGCGAAAAAGCCGTCAATCATCTCGGCGATTTGATCGGCGTGGCTTGCACGGTCAACGAACCGAATATCCCCGTTTTGCTATCAAAGATACTGCCCTTCAAAATGCAGGATACGCCCTTCTGGCAAAATGCCGCTCAAGCCTTTGGCGTGTCCCCAGAACGGCTCGGTCTTTTCCAGTTTGCAGGCACGCCCGAAGCACGGAATGTGATCCTGGCTGCTCACAAAAAGGCGCTGAACGTCATCAAAGCGGGTCCTGGCGATTTTCCCGTTGGGCTGACAATGGCATTGGTCGATGTGCAGGCAGCCGAGGGCGGCGAAGAAAAAGCCGCCGAATATCAATATGAGATGAACGACATCTTCCTTGAGCAGCTCGAAGGCGATGATTTCATCGGTGTACAGACTTACTCCCGTATGCTCGTGGGTCCGGATGGCATCATCCACCCCGGCGATGATATTGAAAAGAACCAGATGGGCGAAGAATACTATCCCGAAGCGCTGGGTGGCACTATCCGCCACGCCGCCAAAGTGACGGGGCTACCAGTTATCGTGACCGAAAATGGTTTCTCCAGTGAAGACGATACCCGTCGTTTGGAGTATTTCCAGCGGGCACTGCGTTCTGTCACTGAGACCCTGCAAGAAGGCATCGACGTGCGTGGTTATTTTGCCTGGTCTGCTTTTGATAATTTTGAGTGGGTCGCAGGCTACACACCCAAATTCGGCATCGTTGCTGTAGATAGAGCAACGCAAAAACGCACGCCCAAACCGAGCGCCTATTGGTTGGGGAAGATGGCAAAAGAGAATCGCTATCAATATTGAGATCGGTACAAGAAACAAACGGTTTAAGGAAAAGACACTCCCCGCTTCAAAATGAAACAGGGAGTGTCTTTTTGTCTCGTGGATTTATATGGAATTGCCCCCTTTCAAAGTTCGTGAAATAGAAACGGGGGAAACTAATAAGATACTCTCCATAGAAAAACCGCCGGTGGTTTCTGACTAGCGGTTTCCAAATTACGTCTGTAGGTGAGAAAACGCCTCTTTTTTGCCGCCTACGTTGCCGCCAACGCTAGCCGAGGACGAAATTTATACCCGTATACACGATTACTACCGCACCGGATTGATTTTGGCGACTTTGTAACTTGTTTGCCTACTGGAGCTTGAGATAATGGATATAAATCTTGATTAGATATTACGTCCGTTGTCTAATATCAACAGGCGGATACAACATTAGCATGGTTGGGACAACAACCGGTATACTTTTCTATCAATTGAGAGCATGGAGTTATTGTACCTGCTATCTCAATACCGTGGACAATAGCATCATATATTGTTTGGGCGTGACTATAAAAGCACATCACTGTATTACGGAATAAGGTGGGAATTTATACCCACATACACGATTGCTAACGCATTGAGATTGTCATGACTGTAGCGTAGTGTTTTTTTATCCTCTTGTTTCGCTTCACGATATAACTCACAATTTCGTTTACGCTGACTGAAATGGGAACTGTTATCGCCATCTCTGGCTCCTCAAGCGCGTCGAACTGACTCTGGAGCATCTCTGGCTTCATATAGTGACTGCTGCGTGCCTGCATCCGCGACAAGATCAAATTGAAACTTCCCTTTAGATAAACAATCTGCACGTTTTCGTTATTTTTCAGCAATATCTCACGATAACTTTCCTTGAGCGCCGAACACGCCAAAACGCCAGGCTTTCCCTTTTCAAGAGAAGTAGAAATCAAATCATGCAGAACCACCAGCCAGGGATAGCGGTCAGCGTCATTCAGCGGTATCCCTGATGCCATCTTGGCGACATTTTCGGGCGGATGAAAATCGTCGGCATCGTAGAAATTCCAGCCGAGGCGCTCTGCCAGTGCTGTACCAACGGTCGTCTTTCCACAGCCAGAAACGCCCATGACGATGAAGAATTTGGTGTCCATGCTATTGCCACTCTGTGTGGAAGGAGCCGTCTTTATCCACACGCCGATAGGTATGGGCGCCGAAATAATCTCGCTGCGCTTGTGTCAAATTAGCGGGCAGACGTGCGCTGCGATAGGCGTCAAAATACGCCAGCGCCGAACTGAACGCTAATGCAGGGATGCCATTTTCGGCAGCCATCGCCACGACTTTGCGTAAGGCAGACTGTTTCGCATTCATCAGCTGTGAAAATTCCGGGTCGATCATCAGGTTTGGTAGACCGGGGTTGCGTATGAAGGCATCTCGAATATCGTTCAAAAAACGGGCACGGATAATGCAGCCGCCCCGCCAGATTTTTGCAATTTCGCCGTATTTCAGTTTGTAGCCATACTCTTCGCTCGCCAGTTTCATTAGCCCAAAGCCTTGAGCATAAGAACAGATTTTTGCGGCATAAAGAGCATCTCGCACTAAGTTGATAATTTTTTCTGGTTCACCAGAAATTTTGGTTTCGGGTCCTGTCAAGATTTGAGATGCAGCCACACGCTCATCTTTATAGGCTGAGATAATACGACTTTCGACCGCCGCGTTGATCGTCGAGGTCGGAGCGCCCAGATCGAGGGCGTTTTGGCTCGTCCACTTGCCCGTCCCCTTTTGAGCGGCTTCGTCCAGAATCAGGTCAACCACAGCCGCACTGGTTTCGGGATCTTTTTTGGCAAAAATATCAGCGGTGATCTCGATCAGATAGGATGCGAGTTCGCCCCGATTCCACTCGGCGAAGATTTCATGCAGGCGAGCGTTCTCCAAGCCAAGCCCACGATGGAGGATGTCGTAGGATTCGGCGATGAGCTGCATATCGCCATATTCGATACCGTTATGCACCATTTTGACGTAATGCCCGGCCCCGCGTGGACCGACATGCGCCACACACGGCTCGCCCTCAACCTGGGCGCTGATCGCCTCGAAGATGGGTCTAACGAGCGCCCAGGCTTCAGCCTGCCCGCCTGGCATGATGGACGGTCCCCAGAGCGCCCCTTGTTCCCCGCCGCTAATACCAGCGCCAATGTAAATGATGCCTTTGGCTTCAAGCGCCTGCGAACGGCGTTCGGTATCCATAAAATGAGTGTTCCCGCCGTCGATCAGCAGGTCGCCAGAGAGTTTCCAACTCCGCCACATCCAGGGGGCTATCGTGATAAAAAGAGTAAGCACCAATATCAGGGATGCCTTTAGAGATTTTCTCCATTCTTTTCCAAATATAAGCATAATCCCGGCGATGATTGCAAAGGGCATCGCGAGCGTGTTATACCTGACCATGATTAAAACCCCAAGAATGCCGCCCAAAGGCAAAGCGTAGGCGAAATTCTTGCCAGACTCGCTATGCTCGCGCAACCAGAGAAATAGTAGCAATATCAGCGCAGCCATGCCTATTTTTGTTGGGAATTCGCTCAGGAGAAATCTAGAATGAGATAAATTCAGCCAGCCCCCAGAAGCAATCGCATTTAATTCCTGAATAATGACCAACCCTGCCAGGAAAATGCCTAAAAAACGACCGTGCATTATTTTTCCAATAAAAAATACAAGCACGGGGAAAATTGCAAATAAGGCAACTTGCAAACCCACCAAAAGCGCGTAATCTTGCCCCGCTAATAAATGCAGGAAGGCTAAAAACCCTATATAGGCGTTATGCCCCACAGAGACATCCCCATTTGCAATCCCTTGTCCGATCAGCGCAAATTGGGCATAGATATCAAAAGTGGCGGCATCAGAGTAGGGGAGATAGGCATTACCGGGAGGAAAAGGACCCGGTGCCCAAAAAGTATTTCTAGGCATAGGTGCTTGATTCCATAGAAAAGCTGCCAGCCCCCATATCCCTGCGCCCAACAGGATTATTAGCCATTTTGAGTGTTTTTCCTGGATGACAGAATATTTTCGCAAAATCCATGAAATCAGATGGGAGACTGCTGACGCGATGATGCCAACAAAAAGCATCTGGATGGCTAAAACCGGCACCCCGGTCTCATACCAATACGTCCGTGTATTGGGCTGGATACCAATTCCCGTGCGTGAGATTAGTCCCCAAATTCCCGCAAAAACCGCCAGGCAGCCTCCGCCAATCCACAGAGTTCTACGATGCGCGATTAATTCCCGCTTAAGAGCTTCCCAATCTAGGCATTGATTTCTACGCAAGAAAATGATCGTCTGAAAACTGATTTGAGCAATATAAATCGCAAAGGGGCGCAGACGTTCAGCAAAGACCACAAACCCTGCAAATTGGTTAGAAGGAATTAGCAAAAATAGCCCAAATATAAAAAAGACTATGCCTGAAATGCTTAATCCCCATAAAGTAGTTTTTATCTCGCCGAAGAGCAATCTCTCTGTTTTTTGCGCCCATCGCAGATTACGCCAAGATTTTAGTGCGAAATAGGCTGTGCTAATAATCGCGACGATGAAAAAAAATATCAATCCAAGCCGCGATGAAGAGTACCCGAAAAGAATCTGGTTTTTGGGGTCAGATGGGATCGTCAATAGGTGATTTAACCCAACTAAAGCACCCAATGATGCTAAAGAAAAATACCCAAAAAGGTATTTTTGAAATGAGATTTTGTTATTTTGGGGTTCAGGCACTTATAAGTTATCCTATTGCTTGAAGTAAAGGGGTCTCAAAACTTGTTCAACGATGAATATAAATTTATCACAATCTGAGTTTGAAACTTATTTTACTGCAAATATATGTCGCACAATATTTATTAAGACGACGGGCACAGCCTAGATCCTCAAAAACAACATTTATTGAGAGAACACATTCCTCTAGTAAAACCTAAATTCCCTTAGTAAACTCCTAAAGACAACCAAATAGCACTGCCTTTATCTCACCTGCGGAGGGGCAGGGAACTTTTGCGTTCCTTGTCCCTTTTGTTTTAAGTCTAAGGAGAAATCTATGTCCTGTGGCGGCAACCGTCATCACTATTTCATCCACCAAGTCCAAGCACAAGGTGGGCAGAACCCGCTCATGGCAGCATTTGACAATAACGAAGGGAATATCTATTTCACCCACCATTTTTACAAAGACAATATCATGCTCGAAGCCGATATTTACGTCGCATATAAAAAGTAGAGCTGCATTAAATGAAGAAGCCGCCCAACTATGGGCGGCTTCTTTGTAGTTGCGTCCAATTTATTTCACACTCACCAAAACAGCCCTTACAGCCCGCCTGAAGAGATACTCTCCTGTGAAAGGGTTATAGAACTCGCAAGTGACGAGTGTAATCCAATCGTAATCTTCAGACTGAAAGGTTGTGTTGACATTTTTCTTTGTGACGAGTTTGGACTCGCGCACTTCGTAGGTGTAGATCTGGCTCCACGCCCGGATTTGAACTTGGTCGCCGTATTTCAGGCTTTTGAGTTCAGCGAAAGAACCGGGCTGGTTGTACGCATCCCAAGCATGGCCGGTAATGACGGTGTTCCCTGCCCAAGTGGGAAAAGCAGAGCCAGATAAATAGCCCGCACTGTTGCCGAGCCAAGTCACATCCCAGCCATCTTCTGATTGCGGCACGCCGATAATGGGTATATTCACACCGAGCTTGGGGATTTCGAGCAGCATCGCTGTTGCGGTGTAGGCTTTGGCGGCAGGCTGCTTGGGGAGCTGGGTAACTTCGCCATGACGGAATCCAGTTGAGGGCAAGGACGGTGCGGCAGGCTGCTTGGGGAGCTGGGTAACTTCGCCATGACGGAATCCAGTTGAGGGCAAGGACGGTGCGGCTGTCTGAACGGTGAAGTTGAGCGGGGAATCGCTGGTTCCACTATTTAATTTATTGCCTGAGAGGTCTTCTATCGATGTCGTTCCACAAACAAATAAACGGTATGTGCCAAGGGGGAGTGATGTGCCATCGTTAATTGCTAGAGTGGTTATAAATGGATCAGAATCATCATAGCTGGCTGTGTTGACGCTGATTTTTGTATCATCGGCTGCTGCACCAATTAAAGGTGGCTCTACTGATCCAAAATACGAGAAGTAATGCAGATTTTCGTCATCATCATCATATGACGTAACACCAAGGCCATTACCTTCTAAGGCAATTAGAGAATTGTAGTAGCCAATATCTCCATCCGAAAGCAATATGCGGGGTTCCTTCCAAGAAGTCCCATCAACATCAGAGGCTTGGATCAATGCCAATTCTTCAGAATTGCGCTGATACGCAATGGTTGGATAGCCATCGATCACGGCCAGCTCATGGTAAGAATCTACATGATCATTTTCTCTCACCACAACACGAGTAGCCCAGCTTGTCCCATCTGCGTTTGTTGCTCGAATATAATACATAATCTCGTTGTCGTCATCGTAATAAGTCACTGCCGGATTTCCATTGACGATTGCCATAGCCAATTCGTCATATTCTGTCAATGTATCCAGCACTTGCGCTGATCCCCATATATCTCCATTTGCATCATTTGCAAGAACATATTCTACTGTGTAGTTATCATGATCAAAATAACTGATAGCTGGCTTTCCATTTGCTACTACTATTTCAATATCATCACCGCGTACGCCACTCACAAGCACTGGGCTTCCCCAGGCAGTCCCGGTGGCATTTGTAGCACGGACAAATAACACAGCATCATTATCATAGTCTTGGTAGGCGATAGCAGGGTTCCCGTTGATAACTGCCATGGATAATTCATCCCCTGTATCATCACTGGAGCAATCAACACAAATAGGTACCCCCCAATTTGTGCCCTGAGTATCCGTAGCTCTAATGAAATACAGGTCTTCTTCATCATCATCATAAAATGCAATTGCTGGATTTCCATTCACGACCCGCAACTCAAGCTTAGTATAATATTGTTCAATATCATCATCATCTAAATCAAGTGTTTGTGGTGCTCCCCACCTTTTCCCTTGAGCATCTAAGGCTCTAACATATTTTATTTTATCAGAATCATGATCTTCGTAAGCTACTGCAGGGAATCCCTCAACAAGAGCCATAGATGTCCATCTTCCCACATCTCCATTCTTATCAACAATGGTGGAAGATTCGATACTTGTTGAACATGCGGTTGTATCAAAAACACCGTTTTCTCCTGCTTCTACCAGAAGGTAGTTTTCTTCTAACTCGGCTGATTCATGGGTGATGTTTTCGCTGAACTCGATAGTAATCTGCGCAGGTCCTGTTGTGAATCTGGCTCCGGTCGCAGGGAAGGTATTTGAACCATATATTACTGAAGGTGGTTCTGTGTCTGGATCTATTGACCCGAAGTAAGTGAAATAGTAGAGATCTTCATCTGTACCATCGTATGTTGCAACCCCAAGACCATTTCCAAGGGAAATCATGGTGTTGCACATTCCGATATCCCCTGTCGAGAGCAAGGTAACGGGACCTTTCCAAGATGTTCCGTTTGCATCAGTAGCTTGGATTAATGCCAAGTCATCATCTGTTTGGTCTTCTGAATTGCGCTGGTAGGCAATCGTTGGGTAGCCATCAATCACAACCAGATCATGATACGAGTCTACTTCGTCATTTGCTCTAACGACCACACGCGAGCCCCAACTGGTGCCCTCTGTATTACTTGCCCGAATATAATGCATAATCTCGTTGTCTTCATCGTAATAGGCTACAGCCGGATTGCCATTGACGATTGTCATCGCAAGCTCATCATAAGTCCCCATGGTGTTATCTAAAACCACCGGTGCCCCCCATGCTGATCCATTATTAGCGTCAGCAATCACATATTCGACATTATAGTTATCGTAGTCAAAATAGGCGATTGCTGGTCTTCCATCGGCAATTACAATTTCAATATCATATCCATTTACCCCACTGGCTAGTACCGGGGCTCCCCAGGCAGTCCCGGCGGCATTTGTAGCACGAATAAATAGCACTGTGTCATTGTCATAGTCTCTGTAGGCGATAGCAGGGTTGCCATTAACTATTGCCATGGATAGTTCTTCCCCTCTATCATCACTAGAGCAATCAACACAAATAGGTGCCCCCCAGTTGGTGCCCTGCGCATCTGTAGCTCTAATGAAATACAGGTCTTCTCCATCATAATCATAAAATGCAATGGCAGGGTATCCATCTACAACGATTAACTCAAGCTTGTCTCCATGCTGTTCAATAGACCCGCCTAAAGATAAAGTTTGGGGAGTTCCCCACGAATGTCCTTGAGAATCTAGTGCCCTGACATACTTGAGCTCACTTGTATCATAATTTTCGTAGGCAATCGCGGGGTATCCATCTACAATTACCATGCTTGCCATTGCGCCTACATCCCCAGCCTGGTCAACAATGACAAAATATTCAGAGTTTGCTGCGCCAGCTATTGACAGCACTAGAAAAATCTGGACAATTATGCTTAATAATAAAATATAACCGAACTTTTTTGACTTGAACATAAGCCTTTTCCTCTATAGTGAACCCCATTGTCACTGGGCGTTCGCTCATAAAAAAATCAAAAACACGGATTAGGGTACTGGCTGATCCAGAAGAGGCTGAAGAAGCTAGAGATTAGTCATCAAAGCAGTAA
>Ga0233430_1005854_pt1 | contig 10405 bp, 10 predicted proteins | sample SI_118_April2016_2_FD_179883 | JGI IMG/M metagenome (GOLD analysis project Ga0233430, IMG submission 179883) | Seawater microbial communities from Saanich Inlet, British Columbia, Canada - SI_118_April2016_150_MG | ecosystem: Environmental > Aquatic > Marine > Inlet | place: Canada: British... | reverse complement strand
CCCTCTACGGTTTTAATCCCGGCCAGGCTTTTGTGAACAAAGAAATGGGTATCGGTTTCGGTCAGTGCCGAGCCATATTCAAGATATTTATTGCGTTCATCATTAAAGAAAAGACCCGCATGAACATCGGCCTCGCCAGCGCCAACCATACGCAGGGTCTCTTCCCACGATGCCGCCTTGAATTCAATTTCAATGCCGGTTTTCTTCGACCACAAACGCCATATGTCGATGATCAGGCCATCGGCCTGATTCTGATCGTTCTGGAAATGAAACTGGACACAATCGATACAGTGGACGACGGAAATTTTGTCGGGCTTGGCTGCACTTGCCGATGAAACAGTTTGGCCGAAAACAAGCAAGGATACGGCGAAAACATAAAACATGTTGAGAATTCGTTTCATTGGTTTTCCTCGCAGCAATCAGGCGCCTTGGCATTGGTTACGGCGCAATCCCGACCTTCGGCCTTGGCCCGGTACAAGGCCTTGTCAGCACAGATGGTCAAGGATTTGCTGCAATCCGGATCGGCAATGGCGATGCCGATGCTGGCAGTAATCTTAATAATTCCGTCTTTTCCATCAGGAATTTCCAATTTCCGGGTCGCCTCCAGCAAGCGACCGGCAACAACCTCGGCCTTCTCCCTGTCCGTATGGGGCAGAAAAATCAGAAATTCCTCACCGCCGATGCGGCCAAGAACATCGTGAATGCGCAAAACCTCACTCCAGGATTTGGCGACATTTTCTAAAACCGCGTCACCCCTGTCATGGCCAAAGCTGTCATTGACCGATTTAAAATGGTCAAGATCAAGGGCCAGCAAGGCGTAATCCTGTTTATAGCGTTCGGCCCGGCTAATTTCCTTTTCCATGACCTCAAAAAAATGACGGCGATTGAAAACGCCGGTCAACGGATCTGTACTTGACAAGCGGGTCAATTCTTCATTGGCAGACAAAAGCTCACGACGAGCGCGGCTAAGCTGCAGGTGGTTGTTGACCCGGGCGCGGACGATGGAAGCGACAATCGGTTTATAAAGATAATCAACGGCGCCAAGGGAAAGACCTTTTTCCTCTTCTTCAGCCTCGTCTTTGGAGGTCACAAAGATGATCGCAGGTAACGGTTCTTTGCCGGACTCGACTGTCCGGCGGCAAATTTCAAAACCGTCAACATCAGGCAGCATGATATCAAGCAGAACAACGTCGAAATCCTCCTTACCCATCATTTCAAGGGCTTGCGTCCCCGTTGATGCAATGCTGACAGGGGCCAGCGATGACACTGCCTTTGACAGGATCTGGGCATTAAACCTGGAATCTTCGACGATCAGGATTTTCTCGTCGGGATATTGCATCAAAGGCCCCCATTTCTTCTTGCCTGAACGGAATAAACATTAATCGAACGCCTGTCATGTGGCACGGTTTTTTCTGAATGGGAAGATTGAGGCTAAAGTTAATATTTAACAAATACAGTTTTCCCATATAAACTATTGATTATGGCAATAAGTGTAGCACACCTTCGCGCCTTCCATGGTGTCGCCATGGAGGGCGGTTTTTCAAAAGCGGCGCGGGCCCAGAATATCTCGCAATCAACGCTCTCTCTGCATGTTTCCGCACTCGAGGAAGGATACGGTGTTCAGTTGTTTGAACGTCGGGGACGTAAAGTAACCCTAACAAAATTCGGGGCCGATTTACTACCGATCACAGGCAAACTGTTTGAAAGCATGGAGCAGGTGGAAACGCTGCTGACCGGGGCGATGGATTTAAAAGGCGGCTATCTTTTGCTGGGCGCAACCGGCCCTCATCAGCTCATCCCCTTTATGAAAGCCTTCAAGGACCAGTATCCCGAACCCCGGCTATCGCTTTTCCTTGATAACAGCGAAAAGCTTCTGATTTCCCTGAAAGAACGCCATATCGATGTTGCCGTCCACTCAGCACCGCCGCGGGGCGAGGGTTTCGGAGTCATTCCCTTAAGCATCGATCCGGTCGTCGTTTGCCTTGCCCCGGACCATCTTCTGGCAAAAAAGAAAGCGATCAAGCTGAATGACCTGATCGAGGAGACCCTGATTGTCAGAGAGAAGGCAACCTATATCCGTGGCTTGATTGACGACGCCTTGGCCAGGACCGGGCTGCAACCAGCAGACATTTTGGAAACTGACAGCTGGCAGGCGGTCCATGAACTTGTTATTGCCGGCCTTGGCGTCAGCCTGATGTCCGTTGCCGATGCCGGTTCGGATGACCGCATCGTGCGGGTGCCACTCAATGATCCGGCACTGGAAATCACCGAATACCTGATCTTTGACCCCCAAAGGCGGCGTTTGAAAACGGTCAGGGCATTTCTTGACCTGGTCGAGAAAATAACCGGAGAACCCTGGTACACATTGTAGTAGATTAGTTTGTAATTATTACAAAAGGTGACGAGACTTATGACCGGGGAAAACAACAAAATTCTTATCTGCGACTGTGACGCCAGTATGAGTCTGGACGCCAAGGCTCTTTCCAAGGCCCTTGATGACGCCCCGGTCTCCTCCCACACCAGTTTATGTCGGGCCCAGATTGAAAACCTGTCCAGGGAACTGGCGGGAGATACACCCGTTACTGTGGCCTGTACCCAGGAAGTGCCGGTATTCCTTGAAGCCATCGACGAGCAGGAAAAACCCCCGGCGGTGACGTTTGTAAATATCCGCGAGCGCGCCGGCTGGTCCGGTGAAGGCAAGAAAGCAGGCCCAAAAATTGCTGCCCTGATCGCCGAAGCCGCCGTCCCGGTTAAACCGGCAATCAATCTGACCCTTGAATCTAATGGATCCGTCTTGATCCTTGGGCGGGACGAAATGGCGCTAGGGGCGGCCATACGTCTGTCACAACGCCTTGATGTCACCCTGGTTTTTCAAAACACGACCAAGGAATCCGTCATGCCGCCAGCATTGATGGATTTTCCCGTGTTTTCGGGCGCCGTTGAGACCGCGAGCGGGCACCTGGGCAATTTCGAGATCGCTTTTTCAGCCCTCGCCCCCAGTCTGCCTTCATCAAAGGGCAACTACACATTTGGGCAACCGGGTTCGCCAAACCCGTTGAAGACCGATCTTATTCTCGACCTGAGCGGGTCAGACCCCCTGTTCACCGGATCAGAGAAACGCGATGGTTATTTCAATCCGTCGACAAGCGATCCGGTCAGCATCGAACGCGCCTTGTTCGATCTTGCCGATATGGTCGGAGAATTCGAGAAACCCCGTTATGTGGACTATGACGGCGCCATCTGCGCCCATGGTCGCAATGGTATTCCCGGCTGCACCCTGTGCGTTGATCTGTGCCCGACCGGCGCCATTACATCAGCCGATGAGCGCGTCGCCATAGACCCCTATATCTGCGCTGGCTGTGGAAGTTGCGCCGGGTCCTGCCCGACCGGTGCTATCGAGTACGCCATGCCGGGTGGCGTTGATACCCTGGCGCGTCTGCGCACGTTGCTGGCAACGTATCTTAAAGCCGGAGGCAAGAATCCTGTCCTTATGATTCATGACCGGACATTCGGTGATGAAATGATCGCCACAATAGCCCGTTCCGGCAAAGGACTACCGGCAGGAGTTTTGCCTTTCCTGCTGAACGAGGTCACCCAGGCCGGAATTGATACCCTGCTTGCCGGCATCGCTTACGGGGCATCTCAAATTCTGGTTATGACGCCACCCCACAAGCAGGACGAACAGGATGGCCTGAACCAGCAGCTCGCCACATCCAACGCTATTTTAAAGGGCCTGGGTTACGGGGAGGATCGCCTGTCCCTGATTGATCAGGCCGATCCCGAAAGTGTCGAAGCCCGCTTATATGCCCTGAGCCCGCCCGCATCCGTTGGCGCTGCAACCTTTATGGCACTGGGTAACAAGCGCCAGCGCCTGAACCAAATTCTCGAAAGTCTGCACGGCCAAGCGCCCGCCCCCGTTGATGTGATCGAACTGGAACAAGGCGCGCCATTCGGGGCCGTCGTTATTAACACCGAAGGCTGTACCCTTTGCCTGTCATGCGTTAACGCCTGCCCGGCAAAAGCCCTTAGAGACAACCCGGACGCACCGGAGCTGAAGTTCCAGGAAAGCAATTGCATTCAGTGCGGATTGTGCAAAACCACCTGCCCTGAAAATGTCATCAGCCTGAACCCGCACATCGACTTCACGACGCTGAACGCCCAGGCGATAATCTTAAAGAAGGAAGAGCCCTTTGAGTGTATCCGTTGCAGCAAGCCGTTCGGGGTCAGCTCGACGATTGAGAAGATGATCGAGAAAATGCGTGGCCACAGCATGTTCCAGGACCCCAAATCCCTGGACCGGTTACGCATGTGTGACGACTGCCGGGTCATCGATATGGCCGAAGGGGAAGAGCACCCCTGGGCATCAAAACAACGTGGCACGAAAACCACGGAGGATTATCTGAAAGAGCGCGAAGACCTGCGCCAGCAAGCCGCCGAAGCGATGGAAAATGACAGCCCTGATGATGATTAAGCTTTTTCCAGCTTGTTAAATGACAAAATAAAATCGGCGACGGCGCTGACATCATTCAAATCAATCAACGGCACACTTAAGCCCTCAATCGGGCCGTCACTGGCAACGGCAATAATTTTATCGTCACCGGGGGCCAGTAATTCCTGTTCGTGATCGTGGCGGAAAACTTCCAGCTTGGCATGACTTTCGCGCTTGAAACCTTCGATCAGCAACAAATCGACCGGTTCCAGTTTTTCAATGAGCTCCCCCAGCGTTGGTTCGGGGGCATCGCGCAGTTCACGGATAAGCGACCAGCGCCCGGCAGAGGCAACCATCACTTGCTTGGCGCCGGACTTGCGATGGCGGTATGAATCCTTGCCCGGTTTATCGACTTCAACATTGTGATGAGTATGTTTGATGGTCGAAACCCCGACCCCCCGGGCCGTTAATTCGGGGATCAGCTTAACCAGTAATTCTGTCTTGCCGCTGCCGCTCATGCCGACGATGCCAAAAATTTTCATTTATTCCTCATCGTCTCTTATCCCGGGCAAGGCCTCGACCAATGAACAGAATGCGTCACCATCACCTGAACCGCAACCGGGTGCGAAAATAACCACATCCCACGCCCCTCCCTGTGCGGCTTGCACGGCTTTCTCTAAATTATCACACGGCCGGGTCCGAATGCTTCCCTCTAGGGCTTCGGCCAGATCCTTACCGGCCTGACCGAAAAGATAAGCTCCTTTGATGCGATCGGAAACTGCTTTAAGACCATCTATTGACCCGCCAATTTGATCACCACCGCCGATCCAGCAAATATCATCATAACCCTGGAAACTGCTGGCCACGCAATCAAGGGATGTTGAGGCGGCATCGTTGATATAAAGAACGCCGTCAATTTTCCCGATCTCCTCGCGATGATCAACAAGGCCCGGAAAACTCTGAATGGCCGCCATCGCCGCGTGCGGCTCAACACCAAGGGCACGCACGGTGGCAAAGGCCGCGACCACGTTCGCCTGGGCATGGGGTCCCGCGAATTGTCGGATCGATGATAAATCCATCACCACCACCGGCTCACCACCATCGAAACTGTCATAGAGCGCTCCATCCTGAACAAAGGCGCCACCCTTAATCACTTGTTTTGTTGAAATGGGGAACACCCGTTGTTCAGCGGCTTTCGATAATTTCTTAAAAATCGCCTGCGATGCTTTATCGTCAATACTGATGATGGCGGCCCGCGGTTCGGTCTGGCGATGAAAAATCTGCAAGGCTTCGGCACGCTTCATTGCGCTATCCATGTTCAACAGCACCGCAACATCGAACGTGATGGAAACCGTATGGGCGACCCTGAAAGGCGTCATCTCGGCAACATAAACCCCTTCGACCCCAAGCGGATCGGTGTTCAAGGCGGACGTGCCGGACAATCCCGCCATTTCCCCTTCACGGCCTGTAACCTGCAACAGGTAGGTGACAATCGCCGCCGTTAAGGATTTGCCGTAAGCACCCGATATTCCAACATAAGCCGCCTCGCGCTGGGTTCGCGCCAAAAGCTCGACATCGCAAATGACTTCCACATTCTGCTCAAGAGCCCGGGCTGCAAGATCTTTAGCCGCCGGATCGGTTTCCCATGCATGGGCGGAAACCACCAGCGTCGTGAACTGCCGAAGATCGTCTGCTGTGAAATCTTTAGTCGTGATGCCGCCTCCAGCGGCGTGTGCCCGATTATCCGGGTCGCTATCCCACGTCGAAAGTTCGGCCTGTCCCGCGTGCAGGGCGCGGGCAGTATAAAGCCCGGCCTCATCAAGACCGTACAAGGCTACGGGGTAGCCGGCAAAAGGGAAGACATCTATCAAGAGTTAGTCATCGAGGTATTCGGCCACCAGTTCAGTGAGTCCCAGAACGGGAAGGTCCATCCCGAATTCGTCGATGGCCTCTTCCAGAACATTTCGGCAATTACCACAGGCCGTAACCAGCGCTTCGGGGCCCACCGCATCAAGTTGCTTCTTCTTGGCCCCAAATGATTTAATCCGCAATTCTTCGGCTCTTGAATTGGAACTGACGCCACCACCGCCGCCGCAACAAATATTGGCGACGCCATAATTTTCCATCTCGATGAAATTGTCACTTACCATATGCAGAAGGTTTCTCGGTTCATCAACGATACCGCCCCGGCGGACGATTTGGCATGGATCATGGAAAGTGACCCGGCGTTGATCAAGCTCGCTTTTGGTTTTGATCCGGCCTTCACGGACAAGTTGGTCGAGCAACTCGAGAATATGAATAACTTCAAAATCATAATTCTTGCCGACAAGATTAGGGCCTTCCCAATTCAGCGCCGAATAGGCATGGCCACATTCCGGACTGACAACGTATTTGACCTGCAGTTTTTCAGCCGCATCAACGATACGCTGGACCAATGTTCTGGCGATTTCCTTGTCGCCCATCTGGATACCGACATTTGTTGCCTCATAAGCTTCCGTCGATATGGTCCAGGTCACACCGGCCTGTTTGAAAATGCGCGCCAGTGCACCGATCACTTCATAGAAGTTCAGAACTTCCATCGCTGACAGGATAATCATGTAGTCAACGCCGACCTTATTAAGTTCGATAGGGATGCCAACTTCTTCGGCTTGTTCGCCGACAATCTTGGCCATGATTTCAGGTTTAATACCAAGTGGGCGGCCAATTTCCAGCACCCGCTTGGCGGCTGCGTTCAGGCCTTCAGGCACCAGCCCTGCGGCGACCATCGCTTCACGGGATTTGCGCACAAGACCCGCAATGTCGATGCCCATAGGACAAACAATGGTGCAACGCCCACACAAGGTGCATGAATCATAAATCAGCTCTTCCCACTCTTTAAGCATATCTTCGTCGACTTCATCAGGAACCAGGCCAAACATCTTCTTGATGCCTGAAAGCGGAGCTTTATGGCGTTTGTAAACACGCCGCATGGGTTCCAGCTTCCATACCGGTGTGTAGCGCACATCGCCGGTCGTCTCATAAAAATGACAAGCCTGGGCACACTGGCCACAATGAACACAAGAATCCAGATAGGCCGCGGCAGAGGCATCAATATTATTGACGAAAGTTTCGATAGCGGCTGAAACACTCATGGCACGACTCCCCGGCGACCAAAGAAGGCGCCTGTATAGCCACGACTGAAGACAAAGGTAACCGCGTGCATCAGGCGGCTAAACGGGAAGTATATAAGCCAGATTTCGACGCTCAGCATGTGAAGGGCGCGCAAACTGTCGTGACTTTCATCCAATGCAAGGCAGCCGGTCAACATGGCAAGGAACGTCAACCATGATGCAATATGATCATCGGCATCGGAAATTTGAATCATCACCGGATCCGAGATGCGCCTGATCCACAGCAGGATCAAACCGGCAAAAGCAATTTCGGCGCTCAGGATAAAGCCCCAGCGCGGCATCGTCACCCAATCGAAGCCAACGACATTTTCTTTCAGGAACAACACATGTGGGGCCGCATAAATCAACAAGGCGAAAAGTCCCAGATGGAACATATAGCCCGCGACCAGGTGATAGCGGGTACGGAAAGAAAAACCACCGTGGGGGACAAAGTGGAGGAATTGCCCCTTGATCGCACCCATCAGGGCCGACGCACGAGGAATTGAAATATCCGGTTTACGGCCAAACCGGATGATACCGATAATCCGCCACAGGGCACCGAGGACAAAAACGCTTGATGCCAACACCCACAGCGGACCTTCTGTAATTTCAAGAAATGTCATTCGCCTCGTCCTTCTTTTCGTGACCGTTTTAATTTATGCGATCATTCCGCTGGCATGTTGTCTGGTTGACCAGCCTGCACGGCGCCTTCTACAACGTCCTCGCCTTCAGCCATCGCCTCTTCGGCCCACCAGCCGTGATGTTCCTGGGCCCACTTTTCATCGACATAACCTTGTGTCATGCCTTCAAGCGCCCCTTCAACACCGATGGTGCCCAGATAGATATGAACAAGCGAGACGGCGATTAGAATAACCGCAGACCCGCCATGTATCAGGTGCGCCAGTTGCAACTGCTGGACGCGCTCCGCCAGCCACGGGAAATCGAGCAATAAGCCTGAACCCGAAACCGCCAGCCCGGCAAAGAACAGCAACCAGTACCAGAATTTTTCGCCCAGATTGTATTTCCAGCTTGGCGGATGCCCCTTGGAGAAGAAGCCGCCCTGCATCACCCAGGTCAAATCACCCTTCTGCCAGATATTATCCTTCAAATAGACGCCAAGCATGATGACCAGGGCGACAATAAAAAGTGGGCCCAGCAGGTTATGGGCTTGCATCGAGGCGCTGGCGACGGCTGACCAGGCGTCTTTGCCGATGATCGGCGAAATCACATAACGCCCGAACATCACAAACAGGCCACTGAAACCAAGCAGAATAAACAGGCTGGCAATAAACCAGTGTATCCATCGTTCCGGTTGCGAGAACCGGGGAACCGCCCTGCCCGTTCGCCCACCCGTCATCTTGATGCGGCCATGAACAAGGAAGAACACGATAACAAAAACCAGGGACACAAGGATTAATAGACCGCCCCAGTAGGAAAGTGGGCCATTTCTTAATGACCGCCACTCTTCCCCCGGCGTCTGAATAAGAACCTGCATCCCGCCCGGGGTGCCCGAAAGGTCAAAAGGCTGGCCACGACGCAGCTGGCGCCAGAAATCAGAATCGCTCTGATTGCCCAGGGTTTTTCCCGGAACATTGCCACTCGTTTGCGCATAAGCCTGGGACTTAAGATCAAAAGACCCGGTCATTCCAGCGGCAAACACCCAGACAAACAACATCATGAAACACGCCATCACGGTCAGGCGTTTGAAGGGCAGTCTTTTTTTCATCGACTTATTCATGGCTATTGTCTTCCCGACTGAGACCAGGCCCTGATACGCATGGATTGCAATTTCGCCCTGTTGATAGAAGCAGAGCCGGATATTTTCGCCCCACCAACCGGTCTGGAAGAGCCGGACTGATGAACCATACGGTTACGTAAACTGGCCAACTGATTTCGGCTTAAGGTTTTGTCCGGATTTGATCCAAGAAATTTACCCGCTTGTAGGCTTAGCAAGCGTCCTTGTTCCTCATCGCGGCAAGCGCCAAGGGATACGGCGATCAATGTCACCATTCCCAAGAACAGCACACGCTTATGCAAATCGGCCATACTACAGTCGCTCCTTTGAGAAGGTGTCTGCCCCGTTCGTGCGAGGCAGACTTGCCTGCTCAACCTCCGCCTTTTTTCTCGTAGGCCGTTCCCCAACCCCAGGCACCCGAGCCGAAGCCGCGGGACACAACACGCTCCCGGTAAATGTTGGAGACTTCATTGCCATCACCACCGAGCAAGGCCTTGGTCGCGCACATTTCTGCGCACAACGGAAGCTTTCCTGCGGCCAGGCGATTGGCGCCGTATTTGGTTTTTTCGGCCAACGAGAAATCTTCTTCAGGGCCACCGTTGCAGAAGGTGCATTTGTCCATCTTGCCGCGCGAGCCGTAGCTGCCGGCTTGCGGGTATTGCGGCGCGCCAAACGGGCAAGCGTAGAAGCAATAACCACAACCGATGCACAAATCCTTGGAATGCAGGACGACGCCCTGTTCGGTGTCGTAGATGCAATCAACCGGACAGACCGCTATACACGGTGCATCCGAGCAATGCATACAAGCCACCGAAATGGATCGCTCGCCCGCCCTGCCGTCGTTAATGGTGACGACCCTGCGGCGGTTGATGCCCCAAGGAACTTCGTTAGCGTTTTTACAAGCCGTAACACAGCCATTACATTCGATGCAGCGTTCGGCGTCACAGAGAAATTTCATACGTGCCATTTTCTTGCTCCCCTTATGCTGCTTCGATGCGACAAAGTGTCACTTTGGATTCTTGCATTTGCGTCACCGAATCATAACCGTAGGTGCCGCACATATTGGCCGCTTCACCAAGAACGTATGGATCC
>Ga0233430_1005853_pt1 | contig 10405 bp, 8 predicted proteins | sample SI_118_April2016_2_FD_179883 | JGI IMG/M metagenome (GOLD analysis project Ga0233430, IMG submission 179883) | Seawater microbial communities from Saanich Inlet, British Columbia, Canada - SI_118_April2016_150_MG | ecosystem: Environmental > Aquatic > Marine > Inlet | place: Canada: British... | reverse complement strand
CAATCATTATTTTTACAATCAGATCTGAATTTCTCATATGATCAATTTGATACGGGTAACAATGCCGCAAATAATATTGCTACTGGCGCAAGGCTTGCTTCTACCCCAAGCATTTCATTTCCGATAAAAACAAGCTTTGGATTCTTAAAGCCAAAGGTGATGGCCAATCTTAGGCATTATGATCTTGATGATGCAGCTACCTCACAGAAGAGTTTAGCTATTCCAACCGTATCCCTTGATTCAGGTTTATACTTTGATAGGTCTTTTAAGCTTAGTGAGCATAATTTTACCCAGACACTTGAGCCTAGAGTTTTTTACACATACACACCTTATGAAGATCAATCTATGCTGCCAATGTTTGATACCTCTTTAAATGAATTAGACTCAACAACAATTTTCCAAGAAAATCAGTTTTCTGGTAAAGACAGGGTAATGGATACCAATGCCATTACAACAGCTTTAACCACAAGAGTGATCGATGATTCTGGCTATGATTGGATGTTATTAACTATGGCTCAAAGATTTTATTTGTCAGATAGAAAGGTTTTAGATGAGCAACGATTTGATGGCTCATCATACAAAGGAGATACATCAGACTTTTTAGTTAGCGCTCAAGCAAACTTAACAAAAGCATTAAGATTGACATCTAATTATGAATATAATTTTTCTGATGATACAACCAATAAATTTACTACGGCAGCAAGATTTACACCTGAGCCAGGTAAGGTTTTAAATGCCTCTTATCGTCAAGTTAGAAATCCATCATCTGGTACTTATGATGTCAAACAATATCTTTTATCAGGTCAATGGCAACTAAGCTCAGGGTGGTCAGCTTTGGCAAGCTATAATTATGATATCTATGAAAGACATGATACTGAATCAATGATTGGAGCTGAATATGATGCAGGTTGTTGGTCAGCACAGATGATGTTTCATAGGTTACAGCTTGCAACCTCAGAGGAATCTACAGACACATTCTTCTTGATGCTTGAAATTGGTGAACTTGGGTCCTTTGGTCAAGGTGATAAATCAAGTTTATTTGAGACAATGAATAGAACGGTGCAGGGAAGCGCTTTTGCAAGTGATCTGCCTAACCAATACCGTGAGAAAAATCTCGATTAATGATTGCTAAAGTTACTATAGTTTTTGGGTTAATCGTCTTACAAAATATTTTTTTTATAAATTCAGTTTTTTCTGCCCAAAATTATATCGAAGTTGATAGCATCGTTGCTATTGTAGAAACAAGGACAATAACAAGGCTAGAACTCAATAACAAGAAGGAGAAAGTGAAGCAATCATTCTTAAAACAGAAAGTAGATTTCCCTAGTGACAAGAAAATAACAAAATTAGCTCTGGACCAGTTGATTACAGAGAAATTGGTGTTTGAATTTGCTTCAAATCAAGGCATTAATGTTAGCCCTGAACAACTTAATAATGTGATCAACAATATTGCCAAGTCCAATAATTTATCAATAGAGGAGCTTGTTGAGCAAATAGAAAGTGATGGTACGAGTTTTTCTGATTTCAGAGAAGATATTAGGAGGCAATTAATCTTTGATCAAGTAAAAAAAAGACGTATAAGTATAAATTTAAAAATCTCCGAATTTGAAATTGACAACTTTATTGAGCTCCAAAAAGAAAGGACGCCCACTCAATATAATATCTCACACATTTTTATAGAATTTATTCAAGATAATGAGACCGTTAATATAGAAAAAGCAAATCTAAAATTGGTTAAGGTTATAGATGAGCTTAAGAAAAATATGTTTGATGCAGTAGCAATTAAATTTTCCGATGGTCCTTTGGCAAAATCAGGTGGCTTAATGGGATGGAAAGTGGCTGATGATCTTCCAGATATATTTTTAGAACCCATAAAATCAATGAAAATTGGAGAAGTAAGTACGCCAATAAATGGAGGCAGTGGTTTTCATTTATTAAAATTGAATGATATGAAAGAATTTGAAATGGAAAGCGTAGTTGTTAAGCAATCAAAAGTTAAACAAATTTTACTCAAGAAAAATCAGATTGTATCTGAGAATGAAATACAAAAAAAATTAGAGCATATTAGAAATTTAATTATCGAAGGTATGAGTTTTTCTGAGGCTGCTGAAAAGTACTCAGAAGATAGTTCTGCTGCTAATAAAGGAGATTTAGGCTGGCTTAACCCAGGCGCCACCATTCCTGAGTTTGAAAAAATAATGGATGAATTAGATTTAAATGAAATTAGCCAACCTGTTAAAACTGCACTTGGGTGGCATCTAATCCAAGTAATAGATAGAAGGGAAAAAGATTTATCAACAGAATCTTTAAGACAAAGAGTGAGAGAGATACTTCTAAAACAAAAAACTGATATAAGGTTCAATGATTGGGTTAAAACCTTGAGGGAAGGGGCTCATGTAGAAATCTGGCTTTATGAAAACTAATGACAAATTACCTAACCTTGTTATAACATCTGGTGATCCAGCAGGAATCGGCTTAGATCTCTGCGTAATGCTAGCATTTAAAAAATTTCCAGCTAGTATTACAATTATTGGTAATAAAAATGCCATACTTTCAAGAGCAAAACAACATAAAAGGAATCTTATTTTTACAGAAAAAATACGTTCTCACCCAGGGAATGGAGAGCTTAAAATAATGCATTTAGATTATAAAAATCCAGTCATTTGTGGGAAGTTAGATAAAAATAATTCATTGCAACAGCTAAAAGGGTTAAAAAAATCAATTGCATTATGTTTAGCTAATAAATTTGATGCCTTAATTACCCTACCCATTCATAAAAAAATTCTAACAACAGAAAAAAGTAAGTTTACTGGTCATACGGAGTACATTGCTAATGCATGCAATGCTAAAGGGAATGAGGTGATGTTATTGGCTAGCAATCAATTAAATGTAGCGCTCGCTACAACGCATATCGCACTAAAGGATATTCCAAGGCAGATAACAAAAAAAAGGTTGTGTCATACAATCAACACCCTTCATGATGAACTTAAAAATAAATTTAATATTAGTCAGCCTAAAATTACTGTTACTGGACTAAATCCGCATAGCGGTGAGGACGGGGAGTTTGGCGATGAAGAAATAAGAATAATAAAGCCTGCTGTTGATAAAATGAAAGGGTTGGGTATTTCTATTAAAGGTCCAATCCCAGCAGATACTGCATTCACGCCAAAATTAATAAGTAAAACTGACTGCTTTCTTGCCATGTATCATGATCAAGGATTATCAGCCTTTAAGGCTCTTACATTTGGTAAAGGCGTTAATGTAACCCTTGGATTGCCAATTATAAGAACGTCAGTGGATCATGGAACAGGCCTAGATATTGCTGGATCTACTAAAATTGACCCAAGTAGCTTGTTCGAATCAATTAAATTAGCAATCAATTTAGTAAACAACCAACATTGAAAGCAAAAAAAAAATTTGGACAAAATTTTTTAATTGATAGCCACTATGTCGCTAAAATTATTAAGGAAATTAATCCAAAAGAATCTGACAATATACTCGAAATTGGACCAGGTTTAGGGGCAATAACTAACCCAATATTAAAAAAAGTTAGACACATCTCAGTTGTTGAAATTGATCCTGATATGGTAAAAATTTTAAATAGCAAAATTAACCCTGAAAAAATAACAATATTTTCTGAAAATATATTAAATATAGACGATTATTTCTTTACAAAATTTAATAAAATTGTTGGAAATTTACCCTACTATATTGCCACTGAGATCATATTAAAAATTACAAAAACATATAATTCAACTGCTGAGCTTTATTTTATGGTTCAAAAGGAAGTGGCTGAAAGAATAACAGCTAAACCATCAAACAAATCTTATGGAAGGCTGTCAGTCATCCTTCAGTATTATTTCGATACTGATCTTTTATTTGAATTACCACCAACGGCATTTTCACCGCAACCAAAAGTCACTTCAGCATTTATTCGATTAGCCAGAAAAAAAAGAAGTGTCCATAAAATCATTAATAAGGATAACTTTGAGCTGGTCATTAAAACAGCTTTTTCAAAAAAAAGAAAAACAATTAAAAATAATTTTAAAAATATTTTGTTTGATCAAGATTTTCTAAACCTTAAGATAGCGCCAAATGATAGAGCTGAAACACTACCAATAGAGCAATTCATAAATATAGAAAATTATGTTACACAAAATAAAATAAATTTTTATTGCTGATATAATTCAACTGTTTTTTTAGGAGTAAAAATGAAAATAATACTAATTGGTGCCCCAGGAGCTGGGAAGGGAACACAAGCCGCATTCTTAACAAAAGAATTTGGAATTCCCCAAATATCTACTGGCGATATGCTTAGAGCAGCAGTAGGAGAAAAAACTGAACTAGGACTTAAAGCTAAAGATTTTATGAATCAAGGCAAGCTTGTCCCTGATAACTTAATAATAGATTTAGTAAAACTAAGAATTAATAAAAGCGACTGTAAAAATGGGTTTCTCCTAGATGGCTTTCCTAGAACAATCCCTCAAGCACAAGCAATGATAGATGCAAAAATATTTATTGATTACGTAATTGAAGTCTCTGTTCCAGACAATGAAATTATTAAGAGGCTTACGGGCAGAAGAACTCACCCTGCTTCGGGAAGGATTTATCATATTACATTTAACCCACCTAAGAAAGATGGGGTTGATGATGTAACAGGCGAGTCACTCATCATCCGTGACGACGATAAAGAAAGCACTATAATTAAAAGACTCAAAACTTACCATGAACAAACGGAACCGCTTGTTAAGTTTTATTCAGATCTGTCAAATCAAAATACGATAAATGAACTCATCTTTATCTCAATTGACGGCCTAGATAATCCAGATAATATAAATGCAAAGATTGTAAAAAAATTAAAATAAATTATGCAAGAAGAATACCCATTTAAAAAAATAGAATCTAATATTCAAAGTTATTGGGATACAAATCGATCTTTCTCATCGGCAGAAGACTCAAATAAAACAAAGTATTATGTGCTTTCAATGTTTCCCTATCCAAGCGGAAAGCTACATATGGGTCATGTAAGAAACTATGCAATTGGTGACGTTATTTCAAGATTTAAGATAATGAATGGGTTTAATGTTATGCAGCCTATGGGGTGGGATGCTTTCGGACTACCTGCTGAAAATGCAGCGATTCAAAATAAAACTGAACCAGCAAAATGGACATACCAAAATATTGAGCATATGCGAGAACAGCTCAAAGAGCTTGGACTGGCGATTGATTGGCAAAGAGAAATTGCTACTTGCTCAGTTGAATACTATAAGTGGGAGCAGTGGCTTTTCTTAAAGCTCTTTGAGCAAGACATGATTTATAAAAAAACATCAACGGTCAATTGGGACCCTGTTGATCAAACAGTTTTAGCTAATGAGCAAGTGATTGATGGGAGAGGTTGGAGATCAGGTGCACTGATTGAAAGAAAAGAAATTCCACAATATTTTATGCGTATTACAAAATATGCTGACGACCTTCTTGACGGCCTTAATAAATTGGATGACTGGCCAGAACAGGTTAAGACAATGCAAAAAAACTGGATTGGCAGAAGTGAAGGTTGTGAAATTGAATTCGAACTTGCCCCGAAAAGTAATTCAACAATTAGAAAAATTAAAGTCTACACAACAAGGCCTGATACCTTAATGGGGGCAACATTCTTAGCAATTTGCCCAGAACATAAATTAAGTCGAGAAATTAATGATACATCCATCCAATCATTTATTAAAAATCTCAGTAATAGCGTATCAGAAGCAGATATAGCCACAGCAGAAAAGATTGGAATCTTTACTGGCTTATATGTATTGCACCCTATATCCAGGGAAAAAATACCCATTTGGATTGCAAACTACGTGTTAGCAGGATACGGAGAAGGAGCAATCATGGCTGTTCCAGCACATGATGAGAGAGACTATGAATTTGCAAAGAAATACAAACTGCCCATCAAGCAGGTAATTAAAAATGATATAGGAGTTGATGAATTTGCATTCACAGGCGAAGGTACATTAATTAATTCAGATGAATTTAACGAAATGGAAAGCTCTAGTGCTCAAAAAGTTATAACTGAAAAAATTGAATCCTTACACAAAGGAAGAGGAAAGGTTCAGTACCGCCTAAGAGACTGGGGTATTTCAAGGCAGCGTTACTGGGGCTGTCCTATTCCAATGGTTCATTGTCAAACTTGTGGGGATGTCCCAGTTAATGAAAAAGACCTTCCAATAGAATTGCCTGAAAATATTAAAATTGATGGTCATGGGTCGCCTTTAAAGAAAATGGTGGATTTCATAGAGTGCAAGTGCCCGAATTGTGGGGGCAAAGCAAAAAGAGAAACCGACACACTAGATACTTTTTTTGAATCCTCATGGTATTTTGCGAGATATGCTAGCTTTAATCAAAATAATGCAATGCTTGATGAACGAGCCAAACACTGGCTACCGGTAGATTATTATATCGGAGGCATTGAGCATGCAATCTTACACCTATTATATGCACGTTTTTTTAATCGTATTTTATATGATATGAATCTAGTTAATAATCCTGAGCCATTTAAAAAACTATTAACGCAAGGCATGGTATTGAAAAACGGTACCAAAATGTCAAAATCCAAAGGTAACACAGTGGACCCTAATGAGTTAATTAAAAAATATGGTGCCGATACTGCCAGACTTTTTATCATGTTTGCTGCCCCAGCTGAACAAAGCCTTGAGTGGTCAGATAAGGGTATTGAAGGTTCTCATCGATTTCTAAAAAAACTTTGGTCATTAACTTTCATTCACCAAAATAATAGCGAAGATGAAGGCAGCATAAGTGAAAAGGAAATTAACAACTTACGCTTCAAGCTTCACTCTACAATAAAAAAAGTAACGGATGACTTAGATAGGCGCAATAGTTTTAATACAGCTATATCTTCAATTATGGAGCTTATCAATGCCTACACAAAATCTAATAATCTTAGGGCATTGTCCTATAAATTGAGACAGGAAATGTTTGAGAATGTCATATTAATGTTAAATCCTTTTGTACCACATATCTCTAAAGCTTTATGGGAAAATCTGAGACCAGATAGCCCAATCGAGAATGCTCAATGGCCCCACGCCGATGAAAATGCTTTAATCAAAGATGAAATTTCAATTGTGCTTCAAGTGAACGGAAAGTTGAGAGCAAGTATGCTAATATCAACTCAGGACACTGAGGAAGAAATAAAAGCCAAAGCTCTTTTGCAAGAAAATATAAAGAAATATACAAATAATAATAAAATAATAAAAATGATATATGTTAAAAATAAATTAGTGAGTATCGTAATCAAGAATTAGCTATGGAAATTACCCTCAAAAAATTAACTATTGTAGGGCTTATGCTGATTATAAGTGCTTGTGGCTTTCAGTTAAGAGGTAATATTGAAGCAAATTTTGGTTCAATTTCAATTTCAGGGGGAACTGATAGCTTTAACAAAACTCTTCAAAGGAAATTTAGGCAGGCTGGAATTTCTATTAAAAGTGCTTCCAAAGCAGAAAAAATTGTCCAAATCATAAAAAATAATTACACAAAAACAATCTTAACTTTGACAGGCACTGGAGCGGTAAGTGAATATCAACTAGATTATGAGGTTACGTATAGATTCAAAAACAAAAATAGTCAATGGAATGAACCCCTAACAATTGAGGCCTCGAGATCTTATACTTATGATGATGCAAACATTTTAGCTAAAGATGAGGAGGAAAAAAGGCTAGCATCTGGCATGGAAGACCAATTAATTAAAACAATGACCACACAGATTTCGCTTTCAAAATAAAATGCTAGCAAAATTTGCACCCTCTAACATACTTTCAAACCTTAAAGAAAATAATAAAAATTGTATGGTTGTTGTTGGAAAAGAACCGATGCAGATTAGCTCAGTAAAAGATGATATCAATAACTCATGCCACAAAGACAGCGTCGATAAAATTACAGTAAAAATTGAAAATAGTTACGATCTTAATGATCTTGATCATGCCTTAAATAGTCAATCACTTTTTAGTTCAAAAATGTTATACGAGATTGAGGTTTCTGATGGCCTTATAAAAAAAGAAATTAAAGATATCTTGGTAAAAAATATAAAGGCAAACGCAGAAGACTATTTTATTTTCTATTTTAAAAAAAGTTTTAAAGACTATAAAAAACAAAATTGGTTTGAATTACTAAAAAACCTAAGTCTTATGATAGAGGTCGATGAACCTAACAGTGAGCAACTTACGCAGGCTGTAGAGGATAGAATCCAACTTCATAAAATTAACCTTACAAATGATGCTAAAAAACTCCTTATCAATTACTCTTTGGGTAATTTAATACAAGCTGACAATGATATACAAAAAATAAAACTAATTTATAATAAACAAGAAGTAAATGAGTCATTACTCGCAGCGCATATTACCAATGGATCAAGATATGATGGTTTTAATTTTATTGAACATTGCATCAATGGAGATCTAAAAAAAACAAACGAGACTTCAAACTATCTTGAACAGAAAGGCATTCAGCCTTTGATGATTAATGGATTATTTGCTTGGTTTTTTAAAGCTGTTTCTCGAATTAAATTATCTAAAAACCAATCAATCAATTCAAACATTTTTATAAAATTAAGAATCTTTGGAAATTCACAGAATTTAGCTTCTAAAGCCATTAGAACATTAAGTGTAAAGCAAGTAGAGGCTTGTCTTAATAAGATCCAAGAAATAGATCAAATAGGCAAGGGTTTAAAAATGGGAGACCCATGGTTAGAAATTAAAAGATTTTCAATAGGAATTGTAAAAATGATGAATAAAAGAATAAACTTAAAAAATGGATGAATATATGCGAAACCTTGGAGTTAATGCAAGGAACGCAAGCCATCGACTCTCTTATGTAACCTCAAAACAAAAAAACATGTTTCTAGAGCTTTTAGCAAAGTCTCTCGAAAAAAATCAAAAAAATATCATAAAAGCGAATTCGTTAGATTTGCTGGAGGCTAATAAACGAAAATTAGATGCCGCTTTCATAGATAGAATGACATTAACAGAATCTAATATTAGAAGCATGTGTGATGGTTTACTTCAGGTTAAATCGCTTGAGGATCTAATTGGTAAAATTGTGAATAGAAAAAAAAGGCCGAGTGGAATAGAAGTTTGTCAAATGAGAGTTCCAATAGGCGTTATTGGAATGATTTATGAATCAAGACCAAATGTAACTATAGATTCGTCAGCATTAACAATAAAAGCTGGTAATGCAATTATTTTAAGAGGTGGGAGCGAAACCATAAACTCTAATAAATATTTAGGGAAACTAATTACGCATGCACTTGTTGAGTCAGGCCTGCCTGAAAAAGCTGTACAAATTATTGAATCCACTGATCGAATGCTTGTTGATAAATTAATTACAATGGATGAATTTGTTGATGTAATTATTCCAAGAGGGGGTAAAAGTCTTATTCAAAAAATAACTAATAGTGCAACAATTCCTGTAATTAAACATTTAGATGGAAATTGCCATATTTATGTAGATGAATTTGCAGATATTAATAAAGCAGTTTCTATCGTGGATAACTCAAAAACGCAAAGGCTAGGAACATGTAATACTCTTGAGTCACTTGTTGTGTCATCTCAAGTTGCTGAAGATTTTCTTCCTAAAATTAATGAGATATTTAATCAAAAAAATATAGAAATGCGTGGATGTAAAAAAACAAAAAGTATACTCAATCAAATAAAACTTGCTACCGATGAGGATTACTACGAAGAATATCTTGGGCCATATATTTCAATCATTATTGTCAATTCACTTGAAGAAGCCATACAACATATAAACAAATATTCATCTAAACATACAGAGGCAATAATTACAGAGAATGAAACTAATGCTCTTGAATTTATTAAGGCAGTTGATTCATCGAGTGTGATGATTAATGCGTCAACAAGATTTGCTGATGGCTTCGAATATGGGCTTGGTGCAGAAATTGGTATCTCAACAGATAAGATTCATGCAAGAGGGCCAGTCGGGCTTGAGGGCCTAACATCTTTAAAATATATAGTATTTGGCCAAGGTGAAATTAGGCAATAATTATAAATCTATGCCTCTTATTGGTCTATTCGGTGGAGCCTTTAACCCCATCCACAATGGCCATCTGTTGATTGCTCATGCCCTGATCAATAAATTAAATCTAGATGAATTATTCTTCATACCGACTGGAATTTCAGCTACAAACAAGAGCTTAGCGCCAGCAGACCACCGATTAAACATGATTAAACTTGCCCTAGAAAATAAGAAAATGAATGCTTGCTCTTATGAATTAGATAGAAGTCTAATTAAAAAAAAATCATATACTTTCAATACGCTAAAACACTTCTTTGAAAAAAATAATGCGATCAATTTTTTTATTATTGGCAGTGACAATTTCTTACAA
>Ga0233430_1005852_pt1 | contig 10405 bp, 11 predicted proteins | sample SI_118_April2016_2_FD_179883 | JGI IMG/M metagenome (GOLD analysis project Ga0233430, IMG submission 179883) | Seawater microbial communities from Saanich Inlet, British Columbia, Canada - SI_118_April2016_150_MG | ecosystem: Environmental > Aquatic > Marine > Inlet | place: Canada: British... | reverse complement strand
CCGAATATGTTTTTTGCGGATACAGAGAGATATCTATTGGAGAGGGTATAATTGTCACATTTTGCGTGTACGGAATAGTATTTTGCTGTAAATACTCATTTCCAGCTATAACGTGGTCAGAAGCATTAACCATGTTCTTAAACATCTTAACCCGTGTCTTTGACTCATGCCTAAGATGCTTGGAACTACGGTGCATTACGGAGTCATCAAAATCGTAAACGATTTTTCTCGCATTCTTCCTGATGTACTTGAGCCAGAGAACGGAAAATCTCTTTCGCTGAATAAACAGAATATCGTATTGGTTTACACTCTTGAATACTTTCAACTTAGCAAAGACACCTTTCGGAAAAGGTAGGACGGATGCCTGGATTCCATGCTCCTTGAGATATGGCAAATATTGAAGCACTCTGTATCTGCTTGCCGCCACATCAAGACCTTGAACCAAGAATAGTATCTTCATGTAATTATGCTACCACTTCTTTATATATTTCTATAATTTCTTCACAGTTTTTCTCTGCCGGATATTTCTCCGCTTTTTCCCGCGCGGCGATTGATGCCTTTTGTCGAAACTCATCATCAAAGAAAAGGCTTATCTTTTCTGCCAATGCCTTATAATCTTTTGGATCTCTCATAACAAAGCCGTCCTTACCATCTTCCATTATGCCGCTTGCACCATCAAACACTGTTGTAATAACCGGCAGTCCACTTGCCAGAGACTCAGTCGTCACAAGAGAGCATGAATCGTAAAATGTAGGATGCACATAAAGATCTGATGCCGCGTAATACTTTTCTATCTCGCTCACATGCCCCAGGAATATCAAATTATCAAGGCACCCTAGTTTTTTTGCCAGTTTACAATATGGAGCTTCATTTCCTCTTCCTATTATCAGAGCTTTAAAATCCTTTCCGGATTTTTTAAGTTCCCCTAATGATTTGATCAAAGTAAGAAGTCCCTTCAACCGGAAGTTATTACTTATATACAAAATAACAAGCTCTTCACCCAGAGATAGTTTCTCTCTCATGGCTTTTCTGTATTTGTTTTTGTTATTCAGATTGAATCTATTGAGATCGACACCATTATAGACTACATCTATTCTCTCAGGTTCGATATTATGGTATTTGATAATATCATTCTTTATCATGTCAGATATGGCGATAATCCTGGAAACACCTTTACCCGTATATTGCTTTCTATCCAGCCATAAAATGAAATTTTGCCTGATACTGAAAAAACCGGACATCTGTTTTAAGGCCCTGGAAACAGGACAACTTATTGACTGATAATTCTGTTTCAGCCATGCCTTTTCAACTCCACAGTGTGGATTAAAAACATTCATTCCCAATGCCCTGCCGACAACGTGTACAATGTCAAATTCTTGTTTAGCCATCTCTCTTCGGCTATTTATGACAAATGAAACGTCTTTAAGGAATTTAGGAAATCTTATTGAGGGAATTGTGTGATAATGTATCTTATTATTATTACTCTCGCATTTACTGGCAAAAACATGTACTTCATGCCCTCTCTCTGCAAGCTGACTTGCAAAATTAGCGAGATACCCCTCACCACCCCCCTTTTTTGGTAAGTATTTATATATATTTAAAGCGATTTTCATAGGCTATACATATTTGTATAATATTAATGGAGTGATCAGGTCTTGAAAGTCAGGTTGCTGGTAATTCGTTTATAAAATGGCAAATAGCTAAGTGCTTCTTTTTGATATTCCTTTGACTCTTCCAGTTTGCCCTGATGATACAGACCTTCTGCCACTTTCATGCTATATCTGGCAATTCTTTTCCTAAGTATTTTTTTCTCAACTCCGTCAAGGTCTGTACAATTATTATAAACCTTCTTGTAAACGCCAAGGTTCTCATTATCAAAAAGAAAATCATTATTAGACGCATTGGTATCATGTACCCTGTACCTCGTAAGCCCTTTATCAATAAATCCGCATTGGAATTTTTTTGATATTCGCAAGAACATATCATATTCATCTCCAAGAGAAAATGTTTCATCATACGGCCCAACGGCATCCAGACATTCTCTTTTCACCACCACGGTTGAAGTCTGAATAAAACTTTTGGAAAGAAGTTCTTTGAATATCCAACCACTGTATCCCTTCTCGGGTTTTGTCCTCAGCTCTTTACCATCCCTGAAACTGGTATACTTAGCATAAACCAGTCCCGCCTGAGGATTTTCGTTAAAACATTCCATCTGTATCTTTAGTTTATCAGGTACCCATAAATCATCATGGTCAAGGAACGCGACAAACTCTGTTTCAGATAAACCTATACCCGCATTCTTAGCACTCGCAATCCCTCCGTTCTCCTTGTAATGATACCTTATTTTTTGCATATATGGTATTAGTGCATCACGAGTACCGTCCACTGAACCATCATCAACAACGATAATCTCATAGTCCTTATATGTTTGATTCAGGACAGACTCTACAGTCTCTGCTATGAACTTCTCGTTATTATAAGTGTGTATTATTACGCTTAAGGTTGGCATTTAGCTTTTCCTACCGGAATTTGCAATACTGGCCTTTTTATTGAGCAAGGGAAAGATTAAGTGATATAAACAATAATAATCTGTACTGTGAACCACCAGCTACCAGGCGATACTGAGTAATGAGAGAAAACATTTACCCGATCGAATGAATGATTCGTACTATAGAAATTCCACTTTGACGACCGCCCCCTCTTTTGAGGGTTCCAGTATTGTGTTCCTCTCGAAAGAGATGAATATATCCTTTTTCCACATTATAATTTGACAATGAGGTACTCATTGGTAGACCTGGTTACTTCATACTTATTTTTAAGATAATCCAGCACACTGCTCTCAATTGCATCCATTTTGGTCGTAACAAAATAATCTGCACCATTCTGTCTTAACCGTTCTAAGGTCTCTATGCAAAATGCATTTGCATTCATGATCCAGCCTCTCCTATTACTATAATACAAGAGTTCCGGCCCACCCCATAAACAGCCTATTACAAGGTCGTTCTCACGTGTTGTTTCATCTACTATCTTGCCGGCAACCTGAACAGGGTAATCCTTTTCAAGCCGTTTGGTTTTGTATCTCCCTGTAATTTTGTGGTAGCTGATAAGTGGAAGAGCTACAACCATAATTATAAATAATAACTGTAAAACTACTTTCTTTATGCCTGTTATATTATTTTCCGTTATTAATTTGAGAGAGTTACTAATGGCATATCCGACAAATATAGATGCCGGAACTATTATTGGTATAGTGTAGTAAGTGTGCCACTCAACCTCTTTAGCCGCTAGAAAAAAGTATATTATTATCGCGAGCAACCAGTAATGAATGTATCTAAGTTCTTTCCTCTTTAGAGTGGAAATTATACCCAGAACAAAAAATACACCCCCAATATATATCAAGTCCTTCTCAAATACTTCAGAATAGAATACCTTTTCATAAAAATGGAGGTTTGTTAAAAAGTATAATGAATACTTCATGTAATAACTAAAGCTTAATGGGTTCAGACTAATACCGCTTATGGTTCCTACATACTTGGAATGTTTGTTCCACAGAAGAGTAAGCGTGAGACTCAGAACAGCAAAGAGCCATAACTTCCATTGTATTAAAAAAATAAGTTTGTATTTTTTAATACAAAGATACAACAAAGGCAATCCTAAACAAATCGTAGGGAATTTTGTAAGAAAGGCAAATGTGGCACAAAACGTCATGAGAGCAAATTGCCACCACCTTTCTTTGTCTATCCACTCTGAGAAAAAATAAAGCATGGTGATAGAGAAAAATAACATAGTTGATTCCGGCTGAAAAGATCTTGAATAAAAGAAGATATAAGGATTAAATGTATAAAAGAGCAAAGTTATCAACCCGGTTGTACTACCAGCATATTTCCTCGTCAGTTTATATAGAAAAAATGCACCTCCACAGAAAGCTATTATTGAAACCAATCTACCCAAAGACTCATGTAAACCAAAGAATTTATATAATATTGCAACCACAAATGGGTATATGTTGAACTCAGTCCCACCAACGTAGCCATCCGTATTACCACTAGCCAACACCTGAGGATAGAAGATATTCATCCCATTGTAATAATAATTACGCGCTATAGAAGCAGTAAAACACTGCCTCCAACCGGCGACCTCAAGAATAGGTTGCGTTATATTTATCAGCCTTGCCAGGAAACCCGCAAAGATAATCAAAATTGCATATACGGTATTTTTATTTAACATGATATATTTAATTAAATTAAAGTATTTTTATCAAACAGCCTCTCTATTTCCAGAATGGAGTTTTTATTCTCTCTCTTTCTCTGGAGGTAGTGCAGTGAACAAAAAATCAGAGTGTAATAAAGGCTTTTTATTGAATCTACTGTTAAAGAAGCTATCAGATATGTACATACTAATTATAATACCTTATAGAAATATGTTAATCGCAGTCAATATCAACCAAGTTAGAATTCTGATGTAAAGTCTCCATATCGTCGTTTCCAGAGATTAAGAATAGCTTCCACTTTTATCAGGTAAAATGATTGAAAAAATTGATTTTTATCATTATGATTCAGATTAGAAAAATTTCAAGTTATTTATTGGAAATTCTTTGAGCAGAAAGAGTTAGTAATCTTTCACGTTTTGGATTTTACTTGACAATAGCCAATATTAGAGGTTATTTAACCCATAATTAATAATACCCTATACGAGTGATTTATACCTCTTAACGTACATACAAAATAGTAATATGGATTATTACAAAAACAAAAAGATATTAATAACCGGTGGCCTGGGTTTTATTGGCAGTACGCTGGCTCAACGGCTTGTGAAGATGGAAGCAGACATATGTCTTGTCGATTCTCTGATACCGGATTATGGAGGGAATAACTTTAACATTGAGGGCATAGTAGACAAAGTAACGGTAAATATTGCTGATGTAAGGGACAAGCATAGTATGGACTACCTGGTAAAAGAGAAGGATATCATCTTCAATCTTGCGGGTACGCTAAGTCACATAGACAGCATGAGAGATCCGTTTACTGACCTGGAGATTAACTGTAAAAGCCAATTATCAATCCTGGAATCCTGCCGAATAAACAATAGAGACGTCAAGATCATTTTCGCTGGTACGAGAGGGCAATACGGTAGAGCTGACCAGCTGCCTGTAGATGAAAAGCACCTGATGCACCCTACTGACGTCAATGGTATTAATAATATTGCGGGAGAGGCATATCACATACTATATAACAATATTTATGGAATAAGAGCTGTTTCCCTCAGGCTAACCAATACATATGGGCCGAGACATCAGATGAGACATCACAAGCAGGGAATAATTAACTGGTTTATCAGGCAGCTCATAGAAGGCCAGACGATAAAGTTGTATGGTAATGGTAAACAGATTAGAGACATAAATTATGTCGATGATGTTGTAGATGCCCTATTACTGGTAGCATGCAGTGAAAAGACCAACGGTGAAGTCTATAACATTGGAGGAATTCCAAAAAACCTCATAGAACTGGTAGAAACTATGATAGGTGTCTATAATAAGGGCAGTTATGAATTGATCCCATTCGATGAAGACCTTAAGAGAATCGAAATAGGAGATTATGTTGCAAATTTTGAGAAAATAAAGAGTACCGTCGGGTGGGAGCCAAAGGTTTCATTAGAAGAAGGGCTACAATCGTCATTTGATTACTATGAGAAGCACAAAAAGCATTACTGGTAAAGATAATATAATATGAAAATCCCTGTTTTTGACCTTAAAAGGCAGTATGAGTACCTCAAAGCTGAGCTGGATAACGCTTTTACAAACGTTTTCGAAAGTGGAAATTTTGTTCTGGGCGAAAATGTCAGATTATTTGAAGAAGAATTCGCAAGCTATCTTGGTGCCGGATTTGCCGTAGGAGTAGGTTCCGGTACGGAAGCATTGCATCTAGCCTTAAAAGCTTGTGATATCGGATCTGGAGATGAAGTAATTACTGTTCCAAATACGGCAGTCCCAACTATTTCTGCCATATCTGTTGCAGGTGCCAGACCGGTACTTGTCGACGTCACGCCGGATACCTACACAATAGACACAAAAAAGATAGAGAAAAAAATTACAGATAAAACAAAGGCAATAATGCCTGTGCATTTTTATGGCCACTCTGCTGAAATGGAACAGATAATGAAATTGGCAGAAGCGCATAACTTAAGAATCATTGAAGACGCATGCCAGGCCCATAGCGCACAATATAACGGCAAGAATGTGGGCACTCTCGGCGATATGGGTTGCTTCAGTTTTTATCCCACAAAGAATCTGGGCGCTTATGGTGATGGAGGGATAGTAGTTACGAACGATGATGAGTTATATAACAAACTCATTATGCTCAGAAATTACGGTGAAGTAAAAAAATTCACTTCAAAGATTGAGGGATTCAATTCGCGACTGGATGAAATACAGGCCGCTGCACTCAGGGTCAAGTTAAAGCATTTAGATACATGGACGAACAGACGAAGGGAAATAGCCACACTGTATCAACAACTACTCTTTAATTCAAACGTACAGCTCCCCTGTGAAAGACAATGGGCAAAACACGTGTACCACCTCTTTGTAATAAAGACAAATAAAAGAGATGCCCTCAAGAACTTTCTCCAGGAACGTGGAGTCGGCACACATATACATTATCCAATCCCAATCCATTTTCAGGAAGCGTATGAAAAACTAGGATATAAAGCAGGAGATTTCCCCATAAGCGAGAGAAATGCTGGAGAAATACTATCCTTACCTATTTACCCGGAACTGACAACAGAGGAAATCGAAGAGGTTGCCAGTCTAATCATGGAGTTCCAAAACTGAGATTTATAATTGTAATTTATAGTTAACACCAGGAGTAGCATAATGACCAAAGCCAGGGTTTCGGCATGTGTAATGACTTTTAACAATGCTGACGTGATTAAAGAGTGTATGGCGAATATAAAGTGGGCCGATGAAATCATCGTTGTAGACTCCTACAGCACTGACAATACTGTTGAAATATGCCGTGAATATACAGATAAGATTAATCAGAGAAAGTGGCCCGGTTTCAAAGATCAATCTAACTATATAGTCAGCCTTGCTAACTATGAATGGATTCTCTTTATGGATGCCGATGAGATAATCTCCCCCAAACTTTACCTGGAAATTCAGTCGCACCTAAATAATGATTCTAATAACTGGGATGGGTTTTATTTTCCGCGTAGAACACGTTATCTTGGAAGCTGGATTAATCATGGAGAGTGGTATCCTGCGTACGACCTCCTTCTCTATAAAAAAGATAAGGGTAAATGGGTAAAGGAACCGCATGCGACTCTGGAGCTGGACGGCAAGGCAAAATATTTAAAGAATGATTGTTATCACTATACGTATAGAAATCTTTCACATCAGCTTGATACCATCGACAAGTATACAGATATGAGTGCTGCAGAAATGGAGAAGGATGGTGTGAAATTCCTCACTTTTCAGCTCTTGTTCAGGCCATTTTTCAGATTTATCAAAGGATATTTTTTCAAACGTGGATTTCTTGATGGAGCGCCGGGTCTGGTAGCAGCGTTAACGACTTCATTTTATGTCTTCATGAAATATGCAAAACTATGGGAATTACGCATTAAGAATCAACCGCAAATCGGCACAGATAAAAACGCATACAAATAAACATACTTCATCTCTTCATTGATTGGAAATGGACGGTACCGGAAGAGATACAAAGGACGCAAAGAAAAAACTACAGCAAAACCCAAGAACCATAGGAAGCATTTTTTACGCACTCTCTACAAAACAACTTTGCAATCTTTTGCGTCTCTGCGGTGAGAAAAATTTAAATAAAGGGAAACAAAATGGAAATAAAATTCATGGGAACAAGAGCCGGAAAATTAATGTGGATATTAATTAAGATCGCCATAATGGGTTTAATTATGACGGGAATAATACTCATTAATAGGAAATATATGAGTGATGCAGAAGGAAGTGAAAAGAATGGTCAGAGAACATCGATAGAAAGATTGGTGGATTTTAATTTCAACAATAATTGATATTTTTTCTTTTCATTTCTTTGCGCCCTTCTTGTCCTCGGCGCCTTTTGTCCGGGGAGCGTCTCTGCGGTGAAGGATAACAAATTGGGAACAAGATTCGTAGAATTACTGAAGATATTAATTAAGATCGCCATAATGGGACTAGTTATGGCGAGTATCATATTAATTAATAGAAAATACCTGATGGAAAGAAACGTAATTTCAGGCACGTTTTCCATGCCGATGAACATCTCAATGTATACCCTGATAGTGATTATTATCACTTCATCAGTTCAATCGGTTTTCGGAGTTGGGATTTTACTGTTTGGCACACCATTACTCCTTTTACAATATGAGAAGCTCACCCTTGTACTTCCAATCGTCCTGCCGATATCCATTGCTATTAATATTTTCCAGGTTGTCAAACACTACAAATATATAGATACCGGTTTTTACAAGAGAATACTTTTCATAACCATACCCTTCGTTATAGTTTTCTTAGCCCTGGTACTGTTCCTGGAAGCTAAATTCAAAAATCTGTGCATCGGGATTTTCGTCGGGCTGTTCATGTTATTTGTAGCCTTGAAGAGTTATTCCAGAAGGATAGAGCAGATATTAAAGACATTTGTGAAATATGAGAAAACATATTTCATCGTTATGGGTATCATTCACGGACTGACAAACCTGGGAGGTTCATTGCTGACAGCAATCGCACATGAGAAAAATTACCCGAAAGACACAACCAGGGTTACTGTTGGGGTCTCCTACGGAACATTTGCGCTATTTCAAATGTTGACCCTATTATTAGCCGTTATAGGCATTATCAGCATCCCCGGTTTTGCCGCTGATAATATGAATATCTCCTTCAGTAATGTAATATATCTGATTGTGGGAGTGGTTATTTTCCTATTAACGGAAAAATTTCTGTATACAAATATAGATAACGAAAAATACAATAAGATATTCGGTATTTTCCTGTTTGTATCCGGTGTATTACTCATCGTGAAGTCTCTGTAGATTGTTATTGTCTTTGATAAACTATTAACTTTCACACTAAGACACAAAGATCACAAGGGAATTTACAATAATAACGTTCAGGGTAAGTGGCAGCGCTTTTTGCTGCCCGCTTGACCCACTGTTATGCCTTCAAATCCTTATACTCTTCATCCAAATACTTCATCTTACCTTTTTGTGCCTTATATTCATCTTGTGTAAGCAAGCCTGCTCAATAGTTTTGCAATAGAAAAGTTTGCGCATCAATATTATTTTTCTTAGTGTTACACGATTTACATGAAGAAACTAAATTATATTGATAATTATGTCCACCTTGAGTTTTTGGAATAATATGATCTAAATAGAAATCATCTCTCGGTAATTCACGAAAACAATAAAAACATGAATAATTATCTCTTTTTAATATTTCTATTCTTTTGTCTTGGTCAGTAAAGTAATCATTTCTTGAATCATCTACAAATTCATTAAGCTGTTCTTTGTCTTTCTTTATCATATCTTGAACTTCTCTGAGTTCTGAAGGTAACCTTATTTCATATTTATTTACTTGACCTGGTTTTATTGAGGAACTTACACCAATAATTTTTCCTTGTATAAGTTCATTAATTCCTTTTCTTACAGTATCATTTGACATTGGTCGTCCTAAATCTGAAAGCAAACTATTACTAATCTCTGATGCTTTTATAGAAACGATTCTCTTTCCATCTTCAAGATAAGCTTTCTTGAATAATAGCAAATACATTACTAAGGAACGGGCTTTCAATAATCTTGAGAGATATCGAGTTGCATAATCAAATTCAGTGATGAATTCTTTTATTGATATTGACTCATAGCTCGGTTCTTTTCCAGTAGCTATAAGTTCATCTAACTTGCTATTCAAATACTGCTCTTTCATAAAATTATTCTTGAAACACAACAGTCAGGATAAATGGAAAATTTTCTATTTATTGCCTTTATACAACGGAAAATATTACATCTATTGCAATATTAAGTAATAAAACATGGAAAACAAGATCGAGTATCACGTTTCATTATAATTACTTCCACACCAGATAATCTTCTATCGCAAGATAATCGAGACCACAGCCGAAGAAGGTCATTATGGCATCGCGGGGGGTGCAGACAATTGGTTGTCCGGCTACGTTGAAACTGGTATTGAGAAGTGCCGGGACTCCTGTTATCTTTTTGAATTCGTTGATTAATTCCCAATACCGGGGCGCAACCTCTTTTCTTACAGACTGCACCCTTACAGTATTGTCTACATGTGCAGCGGAAGCTATTTCAGAAACCTTTTCTTCAATAGCCTGAAAGGCAATTATCATGAATGGGGAGTTGTAAGGCTGTTTTACGTAATCGGCATAATCTTCTGCAAGGAATG
>Ga0233430_1005847_pt1 | contig 10414 bp, 10 predicted proteins | sample SI_118_April2016_2_FD_179883 | JGI IMG/M metagenome (GOLD analysis project Ga0233430, IMG submission 179883) | Seawater microbial communities from Saanich Inlet, British Columbia, Canada - SI_118_April2016_150_MG | ecosystem: Environmental > Aquatic > Marine > Inlet | place: Canada: British... | reverse complement strand
TTCCCCCAAGGTGAGTTGGGGTATCTGGAAATCCTGGATGAGAGTGCGCGTGTGCCCTACGAAATGGTCGGCGCCAGCGGCACGGCTGACGATGCTACGGCTGATGAAGTCGCAGTCCCCTCTGCTTAAGGTTTGAAATCTATGCGCTGCATCAGGCGCGCTTGAACACCGCCCCTGCGAACCAACCGGCAAACAACGCCAGAGCCAGGGCAACGATCCCGTAAAGTGCGGAATGGCTGTGGGCAAAGGCGAATGTCTGAGCTCCAAAACCAATCTTGGAGACAACAAGCGGCGTCGTCTGGGCGGAAATAACCTTGCTGTTCCGCATAAGATAGACCGTCACATTATAGGTTCCCGTGGGCACGTTCGAAGGGAAGTAGATATCGCTTCGAAACAGCCGGTTCCCCAACAGGGTAATCTGGCCATAAGTTTCGGGATATAAACCAAGGCGTTGTTTATTGCGGATCAGGGCATCGCGAAAATCTGACAAATTGCCGTTGGCACCATCGGGATTTTGCAGGCGAATATGATCCAGCCCAATATCATGGCGCGCCAAAATACGGTCGGAGGCGATATTTTCCAAAGGCTGGCTGCTGGCCAGGTGGTAGTAAGCGGGCACGCCGCCGAAAACCAGTTCGTGGCGATTGATCCAAATACCGCCCAGACGCTCTTTACGCCGGACCACGATTTGCTCACCCGGACCGCGGACAACGACGACCACATCCGCCGCCGCCCCTTCGATGGCCCCGAACAACAGTAATTTCGCGCCGGCGAAGCCCGTGGTCACCGCGATCAGATGATCCGACAGATCAGCCACCACCGCCTGGGCCAATCCGGGCGCGGCGAAGCCCGAGGACAGGGTCAAAGCCGTTATCATTGCAAAAAGCCATCGGCGTAAATTGCGACACGCGGTTGCGGCGATGTCAGCTAGCCGGAACATTAACCGTGCCCTATGAAGGCACCGATGGAATACAGATCATCGGGCCGGACCAGCAATTCATAGGCCAATCGGGCGCAAACCCCCAAAACGATCAGCGCCAACATGCTGCGCAATTGTTCCCCCGGCAGCTTAGCGCCCGCCCGCGTGCCCAGTTGGGCACCGATCACCCCGCCGGTCAAAAGTAACAGGGCGAGAAAAATATCCACGGTCTGGTTCTGCCAGGCCTGTAGGAAGGTGACATTTGCCGTGACGAAAATGATCTGAAACAACGATGTGCCCACAACCATGGCCGTGGGCATGCCCAGCAGATAGATCATCGCAGGCACCATAACAAAACCGCCGCCCACACCCATGATGGCCGCCAATATGCCGACAAAGATGCCAACCCCCAAAGGCAACAGGGCTGAGATATAGAGCTTGGAGCGGCGAAACCGCATTTTGAAGGGCAGACCATGCAGCCAATTGTGCTGGTGTAATTTACGCCGCTTGCCGCCGGGTTTGCGCTGTCGGGATATGGCGCGGAGGCTTTCGACCAGCATCAGGGCACCAATAATGCCCAGAAACACCACATAGGATAACCGAATGACCAAATCAATCTGGCCCAAGCCTTGCAAAAAGCCAAAGACCCAAACACCAATTGTGGAGCCGATAAAGCCACCGATCAGCAGGACCACGCCCATTTTGACATCGACGTTGCCTCTGCGCCAATGCGCCAGAGCACCGGAGACGGAGGATGCAACAATCTGATTTGCCTCTGTCGCGACGGCAACGGCGGGCGGTATTCCCGCGAAGATAAGCAGCGGCGTCATTAGGAAACCGCCGCCGACCCCAAACAGGCCCGATAGAAACCCAACCCCCGCCCCCATCCCAAGAAAGAGGAAGGCGTTTACAGACAGTTCAGCAATCGGAAGGTAGATCTGCATGCAACAGGCACATCGACTTAAGTTACATTGAATAGGGCAACATCAACGTGGTGAAATAAAATGCGGGCGCTCTCCCGAAAGAAAAGCGCCCTCATACGATGCATGGTGCATAGCGTATATTTGCCAGTTATGGCAAACAAAACCTGTAGAATTCGAAAGAAAATGCAGGAATTTGTCGACTGACCACAAAATGTTCCTGCTGATCGACGCAAATACTGCCCCTATGTCTCGTGCGCACTCAGATCATGAATACTTGGTGTTTCGCCGCAAAGGGCGCAATTGGCGTCAGGCTTGACCCGTATGGTTCGCACATCGCCGGCGAGGCCATCATGGATCAACAAACGTCCCGACATGCTTTGCCCAAGCCCCAAAACCTCCTTCAATACCTCGGTGGCCTGCATGGTACCCATGATCCCGGCCATGGCACCTAACACGCCACCCTGGGAACAGGAAGGGATGGCCCCTTCGGGCGGGGGTTCGGGAAAGATACAGCGATAGCAGGGATTGGGCGGGCCCAGGTAGGCCTTATAGGTCGAAAGCTGGCCATCAAACCGCAGAACAGCGGCTGAGACCAAAGTCTTCTTAGCCAGATAACAGGCATCATTAAGCAGGAACCGGGTATCAAAATTATCAGAGCCATCGGCAATGATGTCATAGTCAGCCAACAGATCCATAACGTTGCCCGGGTTCAATCGCATCTGATAGGGCACTAAGTTTACGTCCGGATTCAATTCGGCAGCGCGGTCCCGGCCGCTTTCCACCTTTGGCCTGCCAATATCCGGCGTGCCATGGGCAATCTGACGCTGCAGGTTGGAGAGCGAGACAATATCATCGTCGACGAGACCAATCGTACCAATGCCCGCGGCAGCCAAGTACATCAACAGCGGAGAGCCAAGACCACCGGCACCAACCACCAAGACCTTCGCGCCGAGCAATTTTGTCTGGCCGGTCCCGCCCACTTCCTGCAGCACAATATGTCGGGCATAGCGTTCGATCTGGTCTTCTGTTAGCCCGGTCATGCCATACCCTCAAACAATGGTGTCGACAAATAACGTTCGGCGAATGACGGCACAATGACAACAATGGTCTTGCCCTCATTCTCCTCTCGTTCAGCCACTTCAATGGCGGCGGCCAGGGCAGCGCCTGACGATATGCCCACTGGCAAGCCTTCCAACGCGGCAACCCGCCGGGCCGTTTCAAATGCCGTTTCATTGCCGATGGTCAATACTTCATCCAATACATCACGGTTCAAGACGGCGGGCACTATTCCCGCGCCGATACCCTGTATCTTATGCGGCCCGGGCTCTCCGCCCGACAGTACGGGGCTGTCCTCGGGCTCCACCGCCACCATCCATAAATCCGGCTTGTGATGTTTCAAAATCTCGCCAATGCCGGTGATGGTGCCACCCGTGCCAACACCGGCAACAATAATATCCACTGCGCCTGCCGTATCGTTCCAGATTTCCTGCGCCGTTGTATTACGATGAATTTCGGGATTGGCTAAATTCTCAAACTGCTGGGGGATTGCGGCGTTCGGCAGATCGGCGACAATTTCCTCGGCCCGCTTAATGGCACCATTGATGCCATCCTCGGCTGGGGTGAGAACCAGTTCCGCCCCAAGCAAAAGCAGCATCCGGCGGCGCTCCACCGACATGGACTCGGGCATGGTCAGGATGATGCGATAGCCCTTGGCGGCGGCCACAAAGGCCAAGGCGATACCCGTGTTGCCCGAGGTAGGTTCCACCAGTACCGTGTCGGGATTAATCACGCCGGCCTGTTCCATGGCCTCTATCATGGCAACGCCAATGCGATCTTTGACCGAAGCCAGGGGATTAAAGAATTCCAGCTTGGCCAGAATTTCCGCCTTCACCCCCGCATCCGACTGCAGGCGCGAGAGGCGCACCAGGGGCGTGTTGCCAATGGTGTCGATAATCGAGTCATAGACCCGGCCCCGGCCTGTCGTCCGCCTTGTGGTCAACGGCGTGGTCATATTGTTTGAATTTGTCATGGCGTGCCGGGCTATCAACCTATCAAAATATCAGATATCAAAGTCTGCGCCGCGTTGTTGCGGGCCTGCGACACCAGGAGCTTTGATGCCTTCCACAACGCCGGCCTGTCGGGCCTGACGAAACAGATCTTCCACACTGACCCCCTCCAGACGCGTCAGCATCTCGTCATGCAGTTCCTGCCACAGAGGTTGCACCACCGCCCGCCCCAGGGGGGAGCCGGCAAGGTCCGCCAAATCCTCCTCCGCGCCGTCCAATCCTTCCATCAGCCGGATAATTTCCGCCACCGTTATGCGCCGGCGTTCCCTGGCCAGGCGATAACCGCCTCTGGGCCCACGCACACCGCGCAAGATGCCCGCGCGCACCAAATGCTGCAATGCGCCCTCCAGATAGCGCTGGGGGATACCTTGACGTTTCGCGATATCCTTGGATTGCACCGGATCGGGCCTGGCATAGCAGGCGACATCCAAAACCGCCTCCAGCACGTACATGGTTTTTCGTGACAATCGCAACATCACAAAGCGCCCGATCCTGTGGAGCCAAAACCACCCGTGCCGCGTTCGCTTTCAGAAAGTTCGGATACCTCTTCCAGAACCGCATCCACAAGGCCGGCAATCACCAATTGGGCGATACGCTCGCCCCGGCGCACTGTAAACGGCACCTCACCATGATTGATCAAAATAACACCAACTTCGCCACGATAATCCGCATCAACGGTGCCGGGAGAATTCAATACGGTGACGCCATGCTTCAACGCCAGGCCGGAGCGGGGGCGCACTTGCCCTTCATAGCCGGACGGCAACGCCAAACTTAGACCGGTCGGGATCAACGCCCGTCCCCCAGGCGGTAGAACCACAGCATCACCAACAGCTGCCAACAGATCCATGCCCGCGCTGTCCATAGTGGCCCGGGCAGGCAGGGCCAGGCCGGCGCCGTGTGGCAAACGTCGAACGGGGACAGTAATCGCAGATGAATGGGGCATAGGTCTATTCGGCGTCGGAATTCGCGTCGAAATCAGCATCAAAACCGGCGTCGAAAAATTGGGCAATACGCCGCGCCAATGCGATGGCGACTGCGTCCTTGGCCATGGTGGGCCAATTTTCCTCACCCTGGGCGGTAATCAGATGAACCGTATTCTGATCGCCCCCCATGACGCCGGTGCCGGCCCCCACGTCATTGGCCACAATCCAATCACAACCTTTTCGCGCCCGCTTTTTCCGGGCGTGCGCGACGACGGTTTCGGTTTCAGCCGCAAAGCCTACGACAAGTCCCGGTCGCCCGCCGTTCAACTGGCTCAAAGTCGCCAGAATATCAGGATTTTCCACCAGGTTCAGCGCGGGAGGCTGGCCGCTGCCGTCTTTTTTCATTTTTTGTTCCGCCTCACCCGCTACGCGCCAATCGGCAACGGCGGCGGCACAAACGGCAATATCCGCCGGCAATGCGCTTTCACAGGCTGCCAGCATCTGGTCGGCGGATTCGATATCTCGCACTGTCACGCCCGCTGGGTCCACCAGACTATTGGGCCCAGCGACAAGCACGACCTCGGCCCCCAGATCGGCCAGGGCAGCGGCAATGGCGTGCCCCTGTTTGCCTGACGAACGATTGGCCAGATAACGCACCGGGTCAATCGCCTCGTACGTCGGGCCGGAGGTGACAATGGCCCGGCGTCCCTTCAACGGTGCATCCGTATCGGATAAGATGCCTTCGATTGCGGCAACGATCTCCAACGGCTCCGACATGCGACCGGAGCCAACCTCGCCACAGGCGAGATCACCGGCACCGGGACCGATGGCGTGTAATCCGTCCTGCAATAAAGTCTGAAAATTCCGCCTTGTTGCCGGATGGTCCCACATGCGGGTGTTCATGGCAGGCGCGATCAAGACCGGCTTATCCGTTGCCAACAAAATTGTCGAGGCCAGGTCATTGGCGTGACCATTTGCCATCTTGGCCATCAAATCAGCGCTGGCGGGTGCAACGACAAGCAAATCAGCCTCGCGGGAAAGGCGGATATGGCCCATCTCGCTCTCATCCTTCAGGGAAAACAGGTCCTGATAAACCGCGTCTTCCGACAACGCCGCCACAGACAACGGTGTCACGAACTGCGCACCGCCATCGGTCAGGACACAACGCACGGAGGCACCACGTTCCTTCAGACGTCGGATAAGGTCCAACGATTTGTATGCGGCGATGCCGCCGCTGATTATCAATAGAATGCTTTTACCGGTGATCATGGCCGGCAGTATATCACGTCAATATGGTGTGAATACCCCAAGACCACATTCGCAGGACATAGCTCCCTCAATCCATGGCCATGCCGGCTTCGGCATAGAATTCCGCGTTGTGCTCCCCCAAGGCAGCGACCCAGGGCCGGACACCGACATCCCCGCCGACAAATTGCGCCGGGCAATCGGCGACCATATAGGAATCGTCCATTCCACCCATGGGAATTGACGAACCACGGGCCGCGGTTTGTGCCGTCGCCATGGATTGATCAAGCGTCAGATAACGGGTGCAGGGACAGCCCATCTCCATGATCGCGGCTTCACAGGCATCTGTCGTCATGGTCAGTGACCATTGTTCAACCTCTGCCAGCAACAAGGCCCAGTTCTTAACCCGCGCCGCAGGTTCGGCGAAACGCTCATCCGCCAGCAATTCGGGACGTCCCGCCGCCTTGGCTAAACCGGTGAAGTTTGCCGGGCTGACCGGAGCCACCATGACAAAGCCATCGGTGGTGCAGATTGGTGAGAAAACGATGGGGCGATCAGGGTTTTCCAATTGCGCTGCCTGATATTCATAGGCCAGCATATTGTGCATGGCATCCATCATGGCAACGTCGATGTGCTGCCCCCGCCCCGTGCGCAGACGCTGAACCAGGGCCGCATTGATGGCACCAAATGCATGCGTGGCACCCAGGATATCCGCCACGGTGGATCTGGTTGACGGCGGTCGGTCGGCATCGCCCTGATAGTGCATCATGATCAGATCATAGCCGGAGGCGGCATGAATGATGGGCGCAAACGCCGCCTTGCCCGCATCAGGGCCATTTTGGCCATAGCCGGAGACGGAGCAGAAGATCAAATCCGGCTTAAGCGCGGCCAGGCTGTCATAGTCCAGGCCCAGGCGGGCCATGACGCCGGGGCGAAAATTTTCCAGAACCACATCAACATTCTTGACCAGGCGGCGGATCAATTCCTGCCCCCCCTCGCCTTTCAAATCCAGCTCCAGGCTTTTCTTGCCGCAGTTCATATGTCCAAAATAGGCACTGTGGCCGCCTCTGACCGGCGGGGCGTGGCGCAAAAAATCGCCTCCCGGTGGTTCAACCTTGATAATCTCCGCCCCCATATCCGCCATCAGCCGGCTACAATAGGGTCCAGCCAAAAACATTGAAAAATCCAGCACCCGAATACCATCCAGCGGTCCTGCTATCGACTTCGGCATCGCTGCGCCCGTCACATCAGTCATTGAAATTCCACCCCTTCATTTCTGCGACAGGTTGTCACTTAAATTGATTATAGGTTTTCTTTGCCGTCCCCGCCGGTAGTTTTCTTTTTTTGTTAACCAACGTCCAATATGTTTACAGCACATGAAGAATATGACCCTCTGTCCCACAGGGTCAATGAAGCGGGAAAAGCTATGCAAAATAAGTTCTTAAGCACCACGGCCATGGTTGCCACCACGATGTTACTGGCCAGCACAGGTGCCCATGGCGCAGACAAAATCAAGTTGGGCCTGGGCGGATATTTTCATGCGTATGCAGGCGTGGGCAGTCAGGACGACGGTGCCGGCGAGCCTGGTGCCGGTCTGCGCAACCACAAAATTGTCCGGGAAAGTGAAATCCATTTTCTTGGTAAAACCACCCTGGATAACGGCATCACATTCGGCGTTAATGTGCAGCTTGAGGGCGAAACCTGCACGGATCAGATAGACGAAAGTTATATCTATATTGAAGGCAACTTTGGCCGTGTCAGTATTGGCGCTGATGATCCTGCATCGGATTTGATGGCCTATTCGGCACCGCAGCCTATTTCCGGCGTCGGCATACTTTCACCTGATGTGACGTTTATAACGATCGGCAATGCAGTGGGCACGCCGGATGCGGCCACATCAATTTCCGGCGACTCCGAAAAAATCACCTATTTCACGCCGCGCCTGAGTGGCTTCCAACTTGGCCTGTCATACACACCGGACAGTTGTGAAGAAGGAGCCTGTGGCGGCACATATGCCGGATTTCAAAGCGACGCTACCGCTGCGCAGCAATCTGAGATAATCGAAATCGGGGCGAATTATTCGCGTAAAATTGGCGGCGTAAATATAGCGTTGTCAGGCGGCTACGGCCGCGGCGATTTAGAGGTTGCAGCGGCCGGGTCTGAGGATCAGACCCAATGGAGCCTGGGTATGGAGCTGGGCTTTGGCCCTCTGACATTCGGCGCGGCCTATCGCAACGACGATCAAGGTACTTCCGGTTCAAACACGGACCGCACCGACTATGGTATGGGTGTCACCTATGCCATGGGTGATTGGACTTTCGGTGCCGCTTTCGCCCATGGCGAAGCAGAGGCCGGCGCAGGCCTGGGCCAGGATGAAACCGATGGCTATCAGATCGGCGCAACTTATAACATGGGACCAGGCATTGCGCTCACCGGCGGCGTCACCCATTGGGAGGTGGATGATAACCTGAACGCGGTAGCTATCGAAAATACCGGCACGGCCCTTGTTTTTGGCACCATTCTGTCCTTCTAGACCACATACACACTCCCCCCTTGACGTTTCTTTGATCCGGGCTTCCCCATTGGGAAGCCCGGATTAGTACGTCTGCAGTCAACATTACAAAATCACAAAGCAATTGCTTTCATTTTCCGGCAGAATGTCTACTACCAGGCAATGGCAATTGACGAGGTTGGACGATGGTCAAGATTAATGGGGAAAGACTGCTAGGCGATTTGCGGGCCTTGCGCGCCATGGGAGCTATTGGCACAGGGGTCGTTCGCCCGGCTTTTTCCGATATGGATATGCAAGCCCGCCGATGGCTGGCGGAAAAGTACGAGGCAGCCGGCCTGACCGCGACCATCGACGGCGTCGGCAATGTCCTGGGGCGGTCCTCTAATCCCGGCCGGGCGCTGTTAATCGGCTCCCACTCTGACACCCAACCGACGGGCGGTTGGCTGGATGGTGCCTTAGGCGTCATCTATGGCCTGGAAGTGGTCCGTGCGATGGCCGAGGACCCGGACACGAAACACCTGCCCGTCGATGCGATTTCCTGGCAGGACGAGGAATCCCGTTTCTATGGCTGCATGGGCAGCCGGGCCTTTTGCAATCAATTTCCAAAAGAGGCTGAGGATGGCCTGGCGGACAAAGATGGTATCGCCCTGGCCGATGCCCTGGCCCATGCCGGCCTGAAAGATGTACCCCGCCTAACGGCGGAAGATCACGACTATCTTGGATTCCTGGAAGCGCATATCGAACAAGGCCCGCATCTGGAGGCCGATGGCCGGCGTATCGGCATCGTACAATCCATTGTCGGCCTGGGCGGCATGGTCTTTACCTTTACCGGACAGCAGAACCATGCCGGCACCACGATGATGGCCGGTCGCAAAGATGCCACCACGGCCCTTTATGCCCTGGCCCATGGTATCAACGAAGAATTTCCCAAAGTCGCAGGCGTTCGTTCGGTGTGGACCATGGGGCGGGTCCTGATCCGCCCCGGTGCGCCGTCCATCGTGCCTGGCTATGCGGAATTGGAACTGCAATACCGTGATGTTGACCCCGCCGTTCTGGATAAGTTCGAAGCCGTCGTCCATCGCCTGGTAGATAACATCAACAGCAAAGATGGCGCCACGATCGAGGCAAAACCTTCCCGGGTCCGTATCGCACCGGCCCATATGGACACAGGCTTTCAGGAACATCTGTCGCGGGCGGCAGAGGCGCATGCGCCAGGCAATTGGGCGGCCATGCCGTCCGGTGCCTTTCACGACGCGGGCGTGGTCTGCACCGTGATGCCGTGCGCCATGTTGTTCATCCCGTCCATTGGCGGTATCAGCCATGATTTTGCCGAGGACAGCCACGATGATGACATCACCCTGGGCTGTCAGGTTCTGGCCGACGGTGCGGCGACAATTCTGGCTGCGGCATCAAACTAGGAATGGCAAAATAATCCATGGACAGCTTTAACGGTTTATGGCGGGAAGTCGTCATCGTCTGGAAGACGGCGGTGTTCGGCATTGGGGTCGGCGAGTTGCTGTCGGCAATTGGGATATTCCTGTTGTTCCTGCTGCTGCGCGGGGTTTTCACCCGCATGGTACTGGGCACATTGGGCGGTATTACCAGGCGGACGAAGAATGAATTTGACGACGAATTGATCGCCGCGTTGGATCAACCCTTACGCTTTGTTTTCGTCATTATCGGACTTTATGCGGCGACCCAGGTGGTCTCGTTCCCCGAACGGGTGGACGAATTCCTGGGCCATCTCGTCCGCTCCTTCATTGCCTTTGCCATTTTCTGGACCTTGTACCGTTGCGTCAGCCCCCTCTCGTTTCTGATCGACAAGG
>Ga0233430_1005841_pt1 | contig 10427 bp, 5 predicted proteins | sample SI_118_April2016_2_FD_179883 | JGI IMG/M metagenome (GOLD analysis project Ga0233430, IMG submission 179883) | Seawater microbial communities from Saanich Inlet, British Columbia, Canada - SI_118_April2016_150_MG | ecosystem: Environmental > Aquatic > Marine > Inlet | place: Canada: British... | reverse complement strand
GCTTCTTTAATATTCATATACTTAATTCCTAAAAACAGTCTTTCTTCTGTTATCCCAGAATGATTTATAAAAAGAGGTCTGCCCCTGAACGATATGAAGGATTTGCACAGGGGCAGATGAACATGCAATTTATGTGTAAATATGCAATGGGTTAATTTTTGTAATAATTATTACTTAAATTTGCGATAGCTCAAATGAAAATATTCTATATCATACTATTTACTGGACTTACATTCTCTCAATCTGTTATTGGCGAAGGTTTAACAGGAATCCAGCTTTTAGAATACCTTCAGGAAAATTATACTCCACAAAGTACAATGGGCTACAACACAGCAAGAGACACTATGTATGCTGTCATTGACCTTAAGGAAGGAAACCAACTGTCAGGCGTATATAGTGGATACACAATAACCCTTGACCTTAATCAAGACCCAAGCTCCAACGCTTATAACCAAGGAATCAACTGTGAGCATACCTTCCCCCAAAGTATGGGAGCAGGGGATGAACCTCAAAAAAGTGACATGCATCATCTCTTTCCATGCAAATCTAATGTCAACTCATCTCGTGGAAATGATCCCTTTGCTGAAATCCCCGATGAAGACACTGACAAGTGGTATAGAAACGATTATTACATCACTACGATCCCGACTGAATACATTGATGAATACGCTGAAAAATACAATCCATCTAACCAATCAGATGAAAGATTTGAACCAAGAGAAAATCATAAAGGTAACACTGCAAGAGCAATGTTCTACTTTAATGCTATTTACAATGAAGTAGCCGATCAGAACTTTTGGGAATTACAAAAAGATGATTTGCTGGATTGGAATTATTTAGATGAAGTTGACCCAGATGAACTTGAAAGAACTTGGGAAATTGCATCATATCAGAACAATCCAAACCCATTTGTATTAGATAACTCTTTAGCCTTGAGAATTTGGTTTGAAGATCAGATTATATACGGGTGTACTGATCCTAGTTTTATAAACTTTAATCCTGATGCGAATGTTAATGATGGTTCGTGTATAAATATTCTCGGTGACTTAAATACTGATGAAGCCGTGGATATTCTTGACATCGTTATTATGGTTGACTGGATTTTAAGTTCTTACATCCCTACTTATGAACAACTCGCTGTAGGAGACCTTTCTGGTGATGGGTCGATTGATATTTTAGATGTTGTATCTCTTGTTTCTTTGATACTCGGATAATATGATTCGCCTTGTAAAGCTGTAGAAATATCCCATAATCTTTGTTTGATTAATTGAAGGATAATCATGCAATTCAAAGTCCACGAAGAATACACACTCGAACACATCAAACTATTTGCCAAAAGTAAGGGTTACTCCCTCACGATAGAAGAAATTCCTTATCTTGACATGTACTGGGGTTATTTAATAGTCCCTCCATACATACATATATTTGATAAAGATGTTCTAATCTATAGGTTTGAGCAGTACTCCAAAGATTGGGAATGCATATCAAGTAAACATATATAGATAAATCTCCTTCAAATCATTATTATTTTGTAATTTCATGTTCGTTTTTGAAGGATATTAATCAATATATAGACATGAAGATACATTTACATATTAAAAAATCAAACCCATTGGCGAACTGCGGGTTTTTTAATGGAGAAAATTATGAGAAGAGCATTAATCGTATTATTCGTTTTAACAAGTTTTATATACACACAACAAGTAATTATATTTATTTCAGACAATAATGAAAATTCATTTGATATATATATGGTAAGTACTGAAGATGTTTATGGTTTTCAATTTTCAATTAATACTGAAGAGTTAACAGGGGTCGAAGATCTCATTTTTGAAGGTGCAAGTGGTGGATCTGCAAATGAGGCAGGTTTTATAGTAAATACAAACTCTTCAGGTGTAGTATTGGGTTTCTCTCTTACTGGATCTTATATACCTGCAGGAGGGGAGATCCTAACAACAATTGCTTGGAATGCAGATTTGGATGAAATCAGCGGATTTCTTTCTATTGATGTAACTAACATTGCTGGTGCATCAGGAATTGCACTATCATGGGAGGTTGGTCAGCACTATCAAATTGGTAATGAAGGATGTACTGATAATAATGCATGTAATTATTACTCAGGGGCACTCAATGACGATGGAAGTTGTTGGTATTCAAATATTGGTTGTGAGTGTGAAGAAGGAATTGGAGCATATTTAGATGATTGTGGAGTGTGTGATGATAATACACTCAATGACAATGAATGTGTCGGTTGTACTGACCCCAATGCAGATAACTACGAACCTGGTTATACAATAGAAGATGGGTCGTGTGCATATTCAATTAACGGGGATGTAGTGATAAATGAACTACAAATATCTCCAATTAACCTAGATTTTGGTGAAGAGTTTAGTGAGTACATTGAACTTGTTAATAATAGCGAGCACGTTATCGATTTATCAGGATGGACATTATCATCAGTGAGTGGCAGTTTTTTTATTGATGAAACAATAACATTTGAACCCGACTCAATTATAATACTTTCCATATCTGATAATTCCAATTTGAACTTAGGATTACCAGTTGACTATGCATGGGGGTTCGGTACCAATTTTCAATTAGATAATAACGCCGATGACATACAGTTATTTGATCCTACAGATGATCTAATTGACGAGGTGAATTATAATCTGGATAACTGGCCAATTAGTTCCGGAAACTCAATAGAGTTAAATAATCCAGAAATGAATAACAACTCGCTTTATAATTGGAGTTCCGGAATACAAGCTTATGATCTAGAAAATAACATGGGTACACCAGGGACGCAAAATTCTAATTTTACTTACGTGCCTGAAATATTAATCGATCCATCCGAATTAAATTTTGGTGTAGTATATCTTGGAGATAGTGCATCTGCCTCAATAAATATTTTTAATCCCGGTGGATCAGATCTGATAATAACAAATATTAGTGGAAATGCGATAGAAACTGAAGAAATATTTTATTATAGTTACACCTCCCCACCCTTTACTATTCCACCAGGAGATTCAGCAGAAGTCAATGTGACATTTCATGCTATGGAAGAATGGCAATTTTATCAAGATGTAGTTTCCATCATTAGCAATTCCCCAACTAATCCCAGTATAGATGTACCTATTATCGGGGAAGTGGGTTCTCCAATGATATTAGCACCATCAGAACAAAATGTCGGAGAAGTTTACATCCCAGGATATTTAGAGCATTCAATAGAAATAATTAATATTGGCAATTATACAGCTATCATTGATACAGGATATCTTGAAATAGGGACAGCATATTCGATAGTTTCTGACCTACAAATCCAGATAGAACCTGAAGAAATGGGGATAATTATTATTGGATTTGAACCAACAGAGGCATTTAATACTACAGACGTATTACATCTATTCACCAATGATATAACATTTCCAGAAATAGAGATAATTCTCAATGGGTATGGATATTCACCATCTATTGAAATAGATCCAGATACGTTATATTTTCCTACAATTCACGTAGGTGAAGAGACAGAATTAAATATATCGGTTACAAATACAGGTAATGGCAATCTAACAATTTCAGAAATCCAAAATGAAAGTCCATTTTTTAGTTTTCCAGTTCAAGAATGGACAATTTCTGAGGGAAATACAATAGAGATACCAATAACATTTAGTCCGGATCACATTGGAGAATATGCTGCAATTTTAACCCTATTAAATAATGATCTCAATTATAGTCAAATCCCCATCCAAACTTTTGGGAATGCGGTCTCATCTACAATTATTTCTGTACCATTTGATTCACCCACTATACAAGGTGGAATAAATATGGCAGGAGTAGGAGATACCGTACTTGTTGATCCGGGGATTTATAATGAATATATCAATTATAACGGACACAATATTGTACTTGGTTCCCACTTTATTATGACTGGTGATACAGCATATATTACCCAAACGGTCATAAATGGTACCCCAGAATATCATGGCGTTACAATTGCAGATATTCCTGATTCAACTACATCTTTGATAGGATTTACAATTCAAAACTCTAACAAAGGAATTAATATAACAAATTCGAATCCTAATATAATAAATTGTATAATTAAAAGTAACTCGAATTACGGTATTAAGATTTATAATAGTACAATTTCATTAATTGATAACTGCACAGTATCTAATAACTTATGTAGTGGGATTAATGTGAATAGCTCTGGATTAAATTTATTAAACTCCACAATATCAACAAATTATTCAAGTACTTACGGAGGTGGTATTTATATCCAAGGTTATGGGGAAAATTTATTTATTGAGAACTGCTCCATTACAGGAAATATTGCTAATAGCTCTGGTGGGGGAATTTATACTGAGTATAACCCTCAGAATAATGTTACCATTGAAAACAGTTCTATTAATGGGAACTCATCAGGTAGCTCTGGAGGTGGCATCTACACAAGTAGACATACAAATATAAGCAATACTTTAATTTATGAAAACATAGCACAATTAAATGGTGGCGGAGTTTATAGTTATCATTATGAATTGGCACTAGAAGGATGTAACATCAGTAGTAATAATTCTCAAAGAGGGGGTGGTGTATATGGTCGCGATGTATCAGACATTATCTTCCAAAACGTTACAATTGATCAAAACCATGCCACCAACAAAGGTGGTGGAATCTATTTTTATGGTACTAATGATTCATATGAACAATTTTCATCATCACCTGTCATCTTCAATTCAACAATTGTTAATAATTCCTCCGAAATTCTTGGAAGTGGATTGTATTGCACTGGTCATATAGACCCTATTGTTCAAAATTCAATATTTTGGGGGAATCTTGCGGCTGATGGTGTTCAAATGCATCTTCAAGATGGTTCTGAGATTTTTATTACTTATTCAGATATTGCCGGGGGACAATCAGGTATTGTTGGGTTTGATGATATTATTTACCAGAACAATATAGATGCTTATCCGGATTTTGTATCGATTGATGACGAGGATTATCACTTATTGATTACTTCCCCTTGTATAGATGCTGGTAATCCTTATGCACCCTTTGATCCTGATGGTACAATACCTGATATGGGTGCATATTATTTCGAACAAGACGGCATACCTAATATTGAAACGTCAAATCAAAATATTGACTTTGGTGGTGTACCAGTAGAGGATTTAGGACAGCAATTCATCAGTATACAAAATGAGGGGTTATCGGATCTTAATGTGACCGGCATTTCAATTAGTGATGATGAGTTTTCTACTTCAGACTCTATCTTTACGGTTCCATCATTTTCAAGTTATGAGGTGACAATGAATTTTGTTCCCAGCTATGAAGGGATATTCAATAGTTCTATTACATTTTTATCAAATGATCCAGATGAAAGTGAATTTACTGTAGAATTGCATGGTGCTGGAGATGCATTAAGCATCATTGATATTTTAGATGTCCCTAATGACCAGGGCGGAATGGTCGGTGTCCATTGGCACCGTAATGTATTTGACGGTATAGACTCCTCAGATCACATTATGAATTATCGAGTTTGGCGTGAATATGATGCTTCAAGATTTGAAGATGACCTAGATGGTTCTATCAATGAACAAAACCTACAGATTTGGACGAGAGAATATGTCAATCATGATGATCAGCTTCGTAGTATCGCCTGGGAATTAGTTGGAGATATACCAGCACAACAATTTGAAGAATATGCCTTTAGTGCCCCAACAATAATGGACTCTACATCATATGGGATACCGTGGACCACTTTCCTGGTAAGTGCTCATACTGAAGATCCGTTGGTTTTTTACGAAGCTATCCCAGATAGTGGGTATTCGGTGGATAATCTTGCTCCAGCTGCACCCTTTAACTTATCAGGTAGCATGGAGGATGATAATTTTATCTATCTTGAATGGAGTGTAGATGAGATTCCAGACTTCAACTATTTTTCAATTTATCGGGATGATGAATTACTTTCAGCAACCTCAGATACAACATTCATTGACATGTTGCCTCCTCAAGAAGATCAGGTGAATTATTATGTAACTTCATCAGACTTCAATGAAAATGAATCAACCCCATCAGCAATAATCTCTTTAACAGTGAATCTTACAATAGATCAAGATATTGTACTTGAATCATTAAGGTGGAATAACATTTCTTTTAATATTGAATTACCAGATTACGAGGTCTCGACTGTTTTTGGTGATCCAAATGTTTTCCTTGTCAAAGATGACTCAGGGAACTTTTATATCCCCTCCATTGATATAAATACAATCCAAAATATCGAGACCGAAAAAGGATATTACATATTTTTGACTGGTTCAAATTCAATAGATTTGTCTCTCAGTGGATATGACATTGATCAGGGTCAATATCCGATTGAGTTATTGCCAATAAGATTTAATAATATATCCTATTTACCTTCAATACCGTTAAGTATTGCGAATGTATTTGAAGGACTACCAATACTTCTAATAAAAGATGCTGATGGTGGCTTTTATATACCTGAGATAGATATTAATACAATTGATCTTGCTGGCGGAATGAAGCCCGGTCATGGTTATGAAGTATTTCTATCAGGGATGGAAAATGCCACCCTCATATATCCCGATGAAAATCAACTTATTCGTTTTGATCCACCTGAGATTGACCAGAACATTCTAAGCGAATCTGCCTCACTGCATTACGAGATTACAAAAACTGGGATTTCAGAACCGATAATAATTAATTCTCTCACAGGCCAAGTTCAGCTTGGTGATGAGCTTGCAGTTTATGCCAATGGTTTAGTAGTTGGAGCTACTCGAATAAGAGACTTGACTACACCTGTAGTAATATCTACTTGGGCTGAAGTTAACGAATACGGTATAGAGTTACCTGGTTTTGAAGCTGGAGCAGTTATTGAATTGCGTTTATGGAGCGTTGAAGATAACCGTGAATTAAAAGTTATTTCGCAATTGGACAATTATCATTTTGGTCAAGTACCAATGACAACTGGATCGATAATTGTATCAAGACAAGATGCAATACCTCAAAAATTTATGCTATCCTCTGCCTATCCAAACCCATTCAATCCAGTAACAACTTTTAACTATGGGATTCCCTACGATGCTTATGTTGTGATTAAAGCCTTTGATGTTAGAGGAAAAGAGGTTGTAGAGTTGGTAAATGGACAGATTAAGGAAGGATATCACGAAATTGTTTGGGATGCATCCAAATTAAGTTCGGGAATGTATTTTGTCAGAATGACCTCAGGAGATTTTAAAGCTGTTCAGAAGATTATGTTTGTGAAGTAACCTGATGAAATACTTTTTTAACTCTGTTTTGATTTACGTAGTATGTATAACTAATGGATGCGACTCTTCAACTGAACCAAAAACTATTCATGGCTGTTTAGATAGCCAAGCTTGTAACTATAATCCATCAGCAACAATAGATAATAATAGCTGCGAGTATTTAGATAATTGTGACGTATGCGACAATGACCCATCTAATGACTGCGGACAGGACTGCAACGATGAATGGGGTGGAACAGCGACTTTTGATGATTGTGGAGTTTGTAGTGGCGGTAGCACGGGACTTGAACCTAATATTGATGAACATGGTTGCGGATGTTTTAATCCAGGACCGTTGACGTATTGTTTTGATGGAGACGATGATTCTCAAGGCTCAATTGGTTCTGATGTCGAATATTGTCTACAGGACCTACCAGATGGTTGGGTAATTGACTGTACTGATGAAAACGATGCTTGCATGTCCAACACATATGATTGTTGGGGCGATTGTTCGGGTAATGCCTTCATAGATGATTGTGGAGTTTGTAGTGGTGGGAATACTGGTATTATTGCAAATTCAGATATAGATTGTGCTGGTGTTTGCTATGGGGCCTACCAATTAGATAACTGCGGAATTTGTGATGACGACCTAAATAATGATTGCATTCAGGATTGCAATGGAGAATGGGGTGGTACGGCATTTCTTGATGTGTGTAATATTTGTTCAGGTGGATCAACCGGACATATTGCAAATAGCGATCAGGATTGCTTTGGAGAGTGCTTTGGCAGTGCAGTTGAGGATTGCACTGGTAATTGCAATGGTACAGCCTTTATCAATGCATGTGATTTTTGCGTCGGCGGTGATACTGGATTGGACGAGAATGATTGTGAAGAAGTAGTTGATTACGATGGTAATATTTATGAAACAGTAGCTATTGGGGATCAAGTTTGGATGGCAGAGAACTTGAATGTTACCCATTATTCTAATGGTGATGCTATTCCGAATATAACCAATAATTATGAATGGGGAAGCTTAACAACCGGCGCTTATGGGAATTATAGCAATGACCCGGGCAATTCAGATATACATGGAAGACTTTATAACTGGTATGCCGTAGATAATGGCAGTGGAGTCTGTCCCGAAGGTTGGCATGTACCATCTGAAACAGATTGGACCCAACATGAAAATGGGGGTAAGTTGAAAACAACTGGTACAATAGAAAATAGCGATGGACAGTGGCACAGCCCAAATACGGGAGCAACAAATGAGACTGGCTTTGCTGCACTCCCCTCCGGGTACCGTCTCAGCAACAGTGGCAACTTCGGCAGTATAGGCTACTATGGTTACTTCTGGTCCTCTACTGCATACAATAGTAATAATGCGCTGAGTAGAAGGTTGAATTATAATAACTCAGAAGTATATCTGACAGCCCACAATAATAAAACAGGGTATTCAATTCGCTGTATTAAAGATTCTGAATGATAATTATGAATTGCAATACTCTCAATAAATCATTCATACAACTTTTAGCATTCTTTGGAATACTATTGTTATTCAGTTGCGACAATTCAACTGAACCAAAAGATTGTGCTGGTGTGAGCGGAGGAGATGCATTTATAGATGATTGTGGTGTTTGTATATCTGAGGAATCTGGATTAATTGAAAACTATCTTATGGATTGTGCCGGGTTATGTGCCGGAATATCTCAATTAGATAATTGTGGTAATTGTGATGATGACCCAACTAATGACTGTGGACAAGACTGTAACGATGATTGGGGTGGAACAGCCAGTGAAAATGAATGTGGGTGTGTAGAAGGCAATACTGGACTTGCGAATGGTTGGTGTTATGGATGTACAGATTCAGAAGCTCTCAACTACAATTCCGAAGCCACAATTGACAATGGGACCTGTGAGTATCCTGCATGTGAAACCATTATAGACCTTGATGGAAATGAGTACGAGACGGTATTATTAGGTAGTCAATGCTGGATGGCAGAAAACTTGATGGTAACGCATTATAGAAACGGCGATATAATACCCACTGGTTACAGTGATCCTGATTGGACAGATTTATCAACAGAAGCTTATGCTATATACCCTTGGGATAATGACGATATATCACATAACACTTGTGAGGGAGATTGTGCCGGAGTATATGGCAAATTATATAACTGGTATGCGGTAGGTGGTACCCGTGATATCTGTCCAGATGACTGGCATGTACCCTCTGATGATGAGTGGATGGAGTTGGGAGTTTATCTGGGTGGTGCAATCAACGAGAGTGGCTTATATGCCATTTCAGGTGGTCGCCGCTATCACAGTGGTAGTTACGGCGAAATGGGCACCGCCTGCTACTTTTGGTCTTCTACGGAGCACAGTAATGACAGTGACAATGCTTATGCGAGGGTTGTTTACAACGGTTATTATGGAGTAACCTGGGGCCATTCAGACAAGCGTTTTGGATACTCTGTACGTTGTCTTAGGGATTAGACTAATCGGTAGAATGGTAGGACTGATGTTTCTCAATTAAATTATTTTCAATTCATGATATACCATAATTATGCACTCAAACGGGACACATGATGGACACAGTCATTTATACCCGTCGGAATGCAACGGACTTCTAATTCATGGGTTAACAGCAATTGTCAAAAATTGTTATATTGAGAATTCATTTATAACAGTCAAATACCATTGCACTTATTAACCGAATATAATCGTTTCATTATATAGTCAAATTTAGCATGGTAAATATTTGATAAAGACTTTCCAATATACTCAATAATAACAACGTGGGGCGCTGTTCTTAGGAACCAGCATCTATAGTCCTACGAATCCAAGTCCCCACAGGAACTCAGATCCAAAGTTTCCAAGAATCTTCCCGACAAGTACAATCCACTAAGAAATGACTCCCAAATTCAGACAATTTCTCAACCATTTATCCTTTGTGATTTAGTGTAAATTTCCATTTCAACAATGGAGCAAAAATGCCTCGCAGAACAAAATCAAAGATTAAACCGTCAAAACGAATTGCTGCCCTGTATTGCAGAGTGTCAACGTATGATCAGACGGTACTTAAATACAGCTCCCTTGACCATCAGGAGGAACAACTGAGGGAATGGTGTAAACAGGAAGGCTGGGAGATTTATAATGTCT
>Ga0233430_1005840_pt1 | contig 10428 bp, 8 predicted proteins | sample SI_118_April2016_2_FD_179883 | JGI IMG/M metagenome (GOLD analysis project Ga0233430, IMG submission 179883) | Seawater microbial communities from Saanich Inlet, British Columbia, Canada - SI_118_April2016_150_MG | ecosystem: Environmental > Aquatic > Marine > Inlet | place: Canada: British... | reverse complement strand
ATAGATTAGGCAATGTTTGTGCTTCTTTGGATAGGTGTGATCAGGCCAGGAATTACTATCGCCAAGCTATTGCTATGGTAAGAATTATTTCTGACGAACCTACTAATCATCCTGATATTGTTGCAATACTGTTAGCGCTTGCAGATACTTGTCGTTTATTAAAAGATTTAGCTAACGCTCAAAATTTAATTGCAAAAGCCCATCAAATTTTAATTTCCCATCCTGAGTATGAAAAAACTCACCCATACACCCAACAAGTTATTCAAATGAAAAATATAATTGCAGAAACCATAAATAATCCTGATCCTAGTTCGTCTTCGACGGAGCAAAATCATCCAATAATAATAGTGCCTGAAACAAGCGATGACGAGGCAGAGGATGAAGAAAGAGGTGTGATGGAAGGTGGTGATGCAGAGGATGAAGAAAGCGATACGGTAAGTGAAGATGAAGATCAAACAACTACTCCAAGATTTATACAACAATCGTTACAACTAATTGACGAGCGCATCCAAAACTTAGAACAAGAGCTAGCAAGCTCATGTTTACTATTTCTACCTAAAAGAATAAAAAACACGAAAATAACCTTGTTGCATCAATTACAGCAAGAGATTTCACAAGCGATAATATCAGATAAACCGCAATTAATAGAATTAATCGAAAGTTTCAGAAGAAATAATCCGGATATTAATGCTGGCCACGGAAAATCACGTACTACCGCAATGTTTGATGGCATTATCGAAGAGTTGCAGGAAGAAGATAGGCCGGTAGAGATATTTACAATATAAAAAATATAATTTGTTGAGTTGTTGTAAGCAACTTATTCAACATATCAACTACTTGAGCCTGTGTGCCCTGTGATGGGGTTGTCGTCGGCGGATTTTGTGACTTATAAGTCATAACCTTCCGGCAAGCACACAGGCCAAAAAGCGAGGTTGCTTGAAGCCAGCATAGGGCTATTAACAGGTAGGCTCGCATATTGGGATTTTGAATAAGGAAAGTATCGCGAAAGTGATGCTTTTGGTATTCAAAATACTTAAACGGTTTTAAAGCAAAAATTTTTAGCTTTATGTCTGCGGATAGTGACGCAAATTCTCATTATTGAAAAATCTAATATAAACAGTATATTGCTGTAGGTAAAAATAACGAATGTCCAGTGACGGCACGATGATTTTTTCGTAAAACGCTATTTTTGGTATTAAAAAATACTGATGACAATAATGATAATTTGCGTCACTATCCGCAGCCGAAGGCGAGGAACAATTTTATTGCCAACTTGCGGTTAACAGTAATATCAAGACGAAGTTTTGATGGTGCGTTAACCACAAGTTGGCAATAAAATTGCAGCAAAAATTGTAAAAATTAGAAGCAAGTATAAAAAATTATAAAAACGAAATATTAATAGTCTTTGGTTAATTGTAGTCTCCTTTTTAGGGGAGGCTATAATTTTAAGATTTTGTGTTTAATCTTTTTTGCAAACAGCTATCTTGCAGTTGGAAGTATTGCATTCAACAGTTGCTTTTGCAAAAAGCCAAGTACTCCAACCATCGGGACATTGTGCTAAAGCAAACTGACCGATCATACCAGATGGTGCTGTGTCTGGAAGTTTGCAAAATTTTTCAATTTTATCTATCACATAATCCGGGCCTGGTCTACCTGAATTATAATCAGCCTTCAGAACCTTTTTATTATCATAAAGCACAAATGCATTGTGGCCGGTATTAACAAAACTTTCCATACCGATTTTATGGATATCAATCCAGGTTGCATAAAAATAGTTGTCTCCATAGGTGCTATGTGGAACAAGTTCCATTCTATAATTACAATTAACCTCAAAAGGCTTAGTGTCCGTTACTGGCACATTCACCCATCCACTATTAACATTATTACCAGTAGCAAATACTGCACTAGTAAACATTACCGCAAAAAAAAGAGTAGCAATTAAAATACTTTTCTTCATGATTAAAATCTCCTAAATAATAAATAAAAATACATTCAAATTGTCTTAGGCGTATAAAGCTTGGCTCTTTTACGCAATTTTTGGTTTTTATTATTATTCTTGTTTTTGCTCCATCAAATACAAGGTGGGATTAACCGAGCAGTATGATCATGTTATGCACCTTTTTTTAAAATTCAAGTGGTTTGTAAGAAAAGTAGGAGAGAGTCTTGAAAGTCGATATCTGAACGACTAAAAAAATCAGATGAGCGCGAGAGAAGTCATGAGAGATGCGAAGAGATTTTTAGCTTTTAACTAAGAAAGAAATCTTTGGCTTTATTCAAAAACGAGTCTCGTTTTTGGACATCATGTTATCTGGTTTGGCGGTATTTTTTTAATAAAATGCTGTTATTCCAGCCTTACAGTAATCGCAATAATAACCAAAGTCGCATTAACAAAACTTGTTAATAGCGATGGCGGGATTATTGTGCCTTATCAGAAAACATATTGGTGAAACGTTGTATCTGTAAAAGATACCAACAATATGTTAGGCATTGTTGCAATGAGCGGCAGTGTATAAATTGTTTAAGCAAGAAAAAATTTAATTTATTAAAAAAATACAATTAAAAAGTTAATGTAGTTAACACTTAATTGATAATTTCATTAGTCAGGTTAGCAACCAAATTAATCGAAAAGTTAATAAATCACGGTAATTTCAGCTTTTACTAATATACCAACAGTTGCAAAAAATCATTGTCACAATATATCAGATGAATTATTAATTACGAATTGCGAAATAATTAGCAACGAGTCAGTTAATAACTAATCAATCAAAATTAACAATTTAATCAATTTAATAAAAGCAAAAATCACAATTAAGTGATTAGGCAAGTTAGCAGATTAATAAATTACAAAAATACCAACTGGAATTTTTTAACCTTTAATCCTTAACTTAATTTTTTCAATCAAAACCAACTCATAGGAGGTAAAACATGAGTAAAGAAACGGCTAATATCATTAACGATTCAACCGAATCAGAAAACGATATTAAAACAACTAACCAGGTCTCAATTGAATCAGAACCAGACGCGGGTAATGAACCAAATGAGGAACGCAAACTACTATTTACGGAGGAAAACTATCAGCTAATAAGGAAAATTCAACAAGAAATTTTTGAAATAACGGACGTATCTCCAAGTATCAGAAAAATCTTGAATGAAATAATAAGGAAAGATCAATTGGAAGAAATAAAAATTCGGCTAATAGATCAGTTCAAATAAAAATCTTCAAAAAGCAATGCGACCACTGAGGACGACAGTCCCTGCTGGCGAGGATTCGATGATCCGCCTTTTGCTTTGCGAATAAAAATCCAAGCTTTAATTAGCTTAAATTAAGTGCTGGGAGCTTTATTCAAGCCCTAATTTTGTATCCATTAAACGTTTTGCGGTTTTAACAACCGCAAGCAGGGTACTTAGCACTAACCGATGTTATCCAGGGTTAGAGGCAAAAAAACTAAAATTGCAAAATGAAGATTTAAAAGAATATTTAATATGACAAAAAAGACAATAATAATTCAGGAGATGCCACTATGCCATCTAAAAAAAATCACTTTAAACAAAGTGTTTATCAGGTAGCCACACATAATCGAGATGGTTCCTATGAAACCCAAATGCAGCGTAAAAGTAATCTAATGCAAATGGCAGACCAACTGCATATTGGCGGATTCAAATTAAGTCATGCAAAAGGCTTAAAGCGTAAACATATTGTTTACTTAAATGAAGAATGGCGCAAAGAAGGAATCAATATGCGCACAATAGCAAATCGCAACAGTTTTTTGCGTTGGTTATGTGGCAAGATAGATAAAAGAAATATTGTGCCAAGCAATAAAGAGCTAGGTGTGATTAAACAAAAAAGAGAAGTTAATGTAAGCAAAGCAGTTGAGTTAAAAGACATTGATTTTAGTAAAGTCACAAATAAAAACATCTATGTGCAACTGCATTTACAACGTTATCTGGGCTTGCGTCGAGAAGAATCCTGCAAAATTAAGCCACATCTTGCAGATAAGGGAGATTATATTCATCTTGAGAAATCGTGGTGCAAAGGTGGTAGGGCGCGTGATGTTCCAATTACAACAGATGAGGCTAGATATTGGTTAGAAGAAGCAAAAAAACTTGTGGCAACTAAAAATAGCTCAATGATTCCACCAGATAAAACTTATGTGCAACATCGTAGAAAGTACAACGAGCAAACAAAACAAGCTGGTGATTTTAAAGGCCATGGTTTACGTTATCCAAACCTAAATAAAATCCAAACCTTTTTCAAAAGCACCTGATATTTAAGGGTTTTTGATACAAAAGGTTTGGATTTTTTCTTTACTCTTTCATTGATTTAACACCACAGAATCCAGCCAATCCACCTTTTGCATTTTTCCATTTCTTTGATACTTTTTTATCGTTATCGTCTTCAAGTGTTGCAAGCGCTTTTAATTCTTGTTCTATGGTAATGTCCATATAACCCATCGTTGTTTGTAACTGTTCATGCCCCAAAAGAAATGAAATCTGTACGATATTCATGCCGTCTTCCAACCAATGAGAAGCCTTAGCATGCCTCAACTGATGAGCATGAAGATTCCGCGGAACTTCATTACACATTTTATTTGCGGTTTTAGCATGTTTTTTCAGTTGCTTGTTTGCTGCGGTCTGACTCATTTTTCCATGTAATCCGGTATTCCTTGAATAAAAAACATAGGATGTTGGATTCGGAGTACCACCATGAAATTCTTTCAGATACTTCTTTAAATGCGCAACTGCCTTAGATAGAAGATATAGGGTTCTTATTTTGTTTCCCTTTCCAATGATGGTAACACTTGGTTTTTCTGCATCCAAATGGAGCTGTTCTATTTTTAAAGATAAAATTTCATCTATTCTGGCGGCAGTACTGTATATGATAATCATGAGTACCAGATCCCTTCGCCCTGCTTTTGTGGATAAATCCGTAACCGATAACAATGCCTGTACTGCTTTTTTGCTCATTCCTGTTATCTTTTTGCGTACTTCCTTTTTCCGTGGAATTCTTGTTGCTTCCTCAGAAAGATGCAGCAAAAGAATTTCCCTACTTCCCAAATATTTCAGAAAGGCTCTTAAAGATGCTAATCGGTTATTACAAGTTTCCGGGCTACAGCCACGCTGTTCCATTAGCCATTGTAGCCATTCTTCAATTACTGCTCTGCTAAAACATTCACCACACAGGGTTTCAGCTCTTATCCCTTTTTCTGTCTTCAGAAAACCGATGTATAGGCTCAGTGTATATTGATAAGATTTTAATGTATGACTACTGCAACTTTTCTGGGAAGAAACATATTCATTCAAAAAAGCATTAATATGGCGTGCAATCATAACAGATTCATTTGTTGCTTTTTTCATCATTCACCTCCGGCACAATATTTTCGAAATCAATTGCTGTTTTTTTTTCTAAGATGTCGGCTAACCCAGGAACAAGGGAATAGTAATACTTCGTACTTTCGACTGTGCTGTGTCCCATGCTTTTGCTGAGGTAAAATAGTTTTGCATTAAATCCAAAACCTTCATTCACCCAACGGTTAATGTTTTCTGTGGCATAATGGTGTCTGAGTTCATACGCTGTGGCATGAGTGCTGTTATATTTACTCCACAATTCTCGAAAGTTTTTTTGTACCCACGCCCTTCTATGGAAGGAGTTACCTCTTGCGGGAAAAAAACAAGTCCTGTGAGGATATTGCTTTCGTATTGCTGCATCGTATATTTTTAACAGTTCAAGTATAGAATCGTGCAATACCACATAATGCTGAACACGACCTTTGGAATAACGGATGTTTATAATCCCATGGTGCAAATCAACATCCTCAGCTTTTAGCATTCTTGCTTCATTGGTTCGTATTCCACTACTGTAAAGAAGACGGAAAAATACAGGAACGGTTATTTTCCTGGAATGTTGTTCGCGCGTGCGGCATGCGGAAGGAAGGTTATCACAAGCAAGGAAAAATTTTTCTAGTTCAATTTCTGTAAAAGCATGGGGAATATATGTGCGTCGCTCTTTCCTTGGCATATTAGGTTCCGTAACATCTGTTTTTCCGCGTTTTTTTAAATATCGTATAAAGCTTACAACAACATCGATTCTTGTCCGACATGAGTTGTTAGCTTCCGTGTTACGTTTATGGCACCATCCATTCACCATCTCCTGAGACAGAAATGCCGCTTTCGGATATTGTTTTTTGCAGTACCGATCAAACAGGATAAGGTTTGATTCATAATTAACTTCATTCCAGCATCCTGAGGCTTTGCGATAGAAAACATAGGCTTGTATGAGTGGCGCAAGAAAAGATGTGAATTTATTCATGAGAAAATACCTCCTTTGATACAGGAAAACGTTCTATGTTGATGGCGCATTCCTTCAAATGCGGGAAATCAGCTCTTAGATATGACTCAAGGGAATCCGGCGAAGTGTGACCAAGTGTTTTGCTGATAACGGGCTGAGGGACTTCGTTCCTCAAAAGAACTGTGGCAAAATGATGACGGAAAATATGAAATCCTTTCCGATCGCCTTTGGACTGTCGGATACCTGCAGCTTTCATAATTTGGGCTGCCACATTGCCAATGCTTTTGCTTTTCAGCCGGTCGTAGGGTTTAAGTTGTGAAACAAAAACATGCCTGCTATTTGTGTGCAGTCGTTCTGATGTCAAATAATCATAAATCGCATTTCCGACAACTGCTGTTAAAGGAAGTTCAAGAGGTGCTTGGGTTTTTTGCTGTCTGATATAAAGGAGATCTCTCGCCCAGTCAATGGCGTCAAGCGTCAATCCTGCAATATCACAGCCACGTAGTCCTGTGTAAAATGCAAGGATTCCAATGGCCTTATCTCGACATGCAAGCAAATTTCCAGCATCAACCAACGTCTCCTTAACTTTCTGAATTTCCTCTGGCGTAAGATACTGTATATTTTTTCTGGTTTCCCTCAAGGCGGGAAGAAAAGCCAAAGCTTGAGCACATGTTTCAGGATAATAAGGGACGCATGCTTTCAATACTGCAGCAACATTTTTTTTGTAAGAACAGCTTCTGAGTGGCCTTTCATCTGAAGACATAAATATTGAAAGTACAGCCTCTTCTGTAATTTTTTCCAGACTGTTAATTCCTTTTTGCTGGAGGGTTAATAAAAATGTGGACGCATTATGAGATTCTGTATAAATGGTAGAACATTTTTTACCACGTTTCTTTTCCACTTTACAGTAAAGGTCGATGACGGATTTGAATTCCGGTGACAACAAAGAATAAGATCCTCTTTCGAAAAGTTCATGCCTACATCTTCTATCAGGATATCTGCCATGAACATCAAACTGTTCAATGGCGCCGATGATGGTTCGTTTATTGCGAAGTGTATGGGGAGAAAGTGATTTTTTAGTATATTCCAAATAGACGTCTGTATAGCATGACCATCCCTTTGAATTTGCCGCTAAAATTTTTTCAATCTCTCGCTTGAAACTGTCAACGTGTGTTTTTGAATAACCCTCGTTTTTCATGTGGGAAATAAGTTTGGGATAATTATCCCGCAAGTTTTGTACGTTCATTAGCATAATCTCCTATTTAGTTGATAAATAGAAAATTATACATCAAAAAAAATCCAAACCTTTCGTGTCAAAAACCCTTAAATATCAGATACTTTTGAAAAAGGTTTGGATTTTATTTAGGTTTGGATAACGTACGAAATCCAAACGTTTGGATTTCTTAAGTCATGCTTATGCCCAGGAAAGTTATAAAAAACTAACCGGCTGGGATTGTCCGGCACAAGGTGGCCCGCCAAAGAAGAAATTAAGTAGAGTGCAAAAAGAAATTGATTTGCAGGTGCGCTTGGAGATATCCAAGTTGCTTGGCCATGGGCGCGCTGCAATTACTGATGTTTATTGTGGTTAGAAAGTTATTATGTGTAGTAAACTTTGCAATGCTATTATTTATAAAATATCCTAGCCTTATAACTTTACATGATATCCTGAATAATTCTCCTAAGCGGTCATGGTGACTGTCGATAGCCTAATGGAGAATTATTTATGACTTCTAATAAACTCACATATAAAACAGCATCTTTAGATGAAATGGTATTTGGCACTTTAAGTCAATTACAAGCACTTGGCTATAGAGGACGTTCAATCCGTCGCTATCAAGCAACTTGAAGAAGATTGATAACATTTGCAAAAAAACGTAAATCCAAAAACAAGCTTTGTGTGAAAAGCTCCTTTTAGAGTTTTTAGTGATGAAGTGGTTATTTGTGCGAAAAAACAGTGTCTTTTTTAAATTGCATTTTTGGAGATTTTTAAGTAAGATTGCATAGGTGAAAATCAAAAATAAGACCAATTCGAGAGATGTGATATAAAGTTTATATTATATTAATTATTCAATTTTTTGTTGTGATTGTGTTGAAAGAAAATCTTACTGACTTAAAGGCAATTCTGCATTCAAAACGTGCCAATATTTATTATTTGGAAAAATGCCGAGTGATGGTAAAAGATGGCCGTGTGGTTTATTTAACTGAAAATCAAGATGCTAAACAATATTGGAATATACCTATAGCTAATACAACAGTTATTTTAATGGGAACGGGCACTTCTATAACACAAGCTGCAATACGTATGTTGTCTACTGCTGGAGTTTTAATTGGTTTTAGTGGTACCGGTGGAACGCCTCTGCTTGCTGCAACTGAAGTAGAGTGGTTGTCGCCACAAAGCGAATATCGCCCAACTGAATACATGCAAAGCTGGATGTCATTTTGGTTTGATGATGCTAAGCGGTTGGTAGTAGCAAAGAGATTTCAAGAGTTGCGAGTGAATTTTTTACAAGAGGTTTGGAATAAAGATAGAGATTTACATACTGAAAGTTTTTATGGTGATGATGAGGATGTGGCTCGAGCCGTAGATTTATTTCGTAGTAAAATAGCATACATTGATAATGTTAATAATTTGTTGTTAATTGAAGCGCAATTGACGAAAAAACTCTATAGGATTGCTGCAACCCGCACGGAAAACAAAAGTTTTAGTCGCGATTATAATAGTGAAGACTATGCCAATGCTTTTTTAAATCACGGTAACTATTTAGCCTATGGTTTGGCGGCAACGACTTTATGGGTTTTAGGTATTCCCCATGGTTTTGCGGTAATGCATGGTAAGACTCGGCGTGGTGCTTTGGTTTTTGATGTTGCCGATCTGATAAAAGATGCATTAATTTTACCTTGGGCTTTCATTAGTGCAAAAAGGCGATCAAGTGAACAAGATTTTCGTCAACAGTGCTTGCAAAATTTTATTCGTCATAAGGCACTTGATTTTATGTTTGACTCGGTTAAAAGCTTAAGTTTAGAGGGTAGCCGATTATGATGGTCACTTTTATATCAATGTGTGAAAAAAATGCATTACCAAAAAGTCGGCGCGTGCTTGATGCTTTCGCTGAGCGTATTGGCGATAGAGCTTGGCAAACGGCTATAACTGTTGAAGGGCTTAATGCTGTTAAAAAGTTGTTACGTAAAATAGCTTCAAAAAACACTGCAGTAGCTTGCCATTTAATTCGTGGCCACAAACAAAGTGAATTAGCATGGATTGTTGGTAATCGGCAAAAGTTTAATGAGAAAGGAATAGTACCTGTGAATAGCACTAAAGCTAATATTATCAATACCCAGTGGGAAAATGATTGGCATTATTTGCCGCTAATTAAAAGCTTGAGCGCTCTGGCAGGGCTGTTTCATGATTGGGGTAAGGCTTCTTTATTTTTCCAGCAGAAACTGAAAACTAATAGTTTAAAAGGAGATCCGATTAGACATGAATGGATATCTTTTTTATTGCTAAAGGCTTTTGTGAATGCTGATAATGATGAGCAGTGGCTGCGGCGGTTAGCGGCAGGTGAAATTGATGAAAAAAAATTGCGAATAGAACTTTCGGATAATAAAGCTAAACCATTAAAAGATTTGCCTGACACAGCAAAGTTAATAGCCTGGTTGATAGTATCGCATCACAGATTGCCGAATGTTGATGTTAAAGACAATGATTGTCGTGATGAGAAAGCAGAAACTATACAGGATATATTGGGTTATATCACGCGGCAATGGGGTTATGAGAATAATTATAATTTGGATTTTCAGCAAGGCTTAGAGCAAAGCTCAAATTTTTCACTAGGGTTTCCGGTTAGGTCTCGATTATGGTTAAAGCAGGCAAAAAAGTGGGCCTTGAAAATGCAGGCTTCGCTTGACGAGCTTAAGCAGGCTATGGAAGATGGAAGTTGGCGAAGTATTTTGCACTATGCCCGTTTATCATTAATGTTAGGCGATCATAATTACTCATCGCAAGATGCAGATAAAAATTGGCACTCCGAATACAATCTTATTGCTAACACCTACAGATGCGACGATAAGCAAAATAAAAAAGGCGCTCCGAAACAAAAACTTGATGAACATTTGGTTGGTGTGGCTCAGTCTGCTTTGCGTAC
>Ga0233430_1005835_pt1 | contig 10435 bp, 10 predicted proteins | sample SI_118_April2016_2_FD_179883 | JGI IMG/M metagenome (GOLD analysis project Ga0233430, IMG submission 179883) | Seawater microbial communities from Saanich Inlet, British Columbia, Canada - SI_118_April2016_150_MG | ecosystem: Environmental > Aquatic > Marine > Inlet | place: Canada: British... | reverse complement strand
AAGAAAAAGGTAGTGGCTAAAAAGAAACCGGCAGCAAAGAAAAAGGTAGTGGCTAAAAAGAAACCGGCAGCAAAGAAAAAGGTAGTGGCTAAAAAGAAACCGGCAGCAAAGAAAAAGGTAGTGGCTAAAAAGAAACCGGCAGCAAAGAAAAAGGTAGTGGCTAAAAAGAAACCGGCAGCAAAGAAAAAGGTAGCGGCTAAAAAGAAACCAGCAACAAAGAAAAAGGTAGTGGCTAAAAAGAAACCAGCAGCTAAGAAAAAGGTAGCGGCTAAGAAGAAACCGGCAGCTAAGAGAAGGTAGGCATTAAAAAAAATTAAGATTTAAGGAGGCATTGTGAAGTATATTTACACATCGCCAGATTGTCCGAAGTGTGACGCATTAAAGGACCGCTACAAAGCGCAAAATACAGAATATGTTGAGAGAGATGCGGATAGACTTAAAAATCCTGCGCAAGATCGAGACGATATTGATGTGGAGGCGTTTGTACAGCTTTCAATGCAAAACATGGTTCTACCCGTAGAAATAGATAAATAGAAATAAATACCCGCCTCTTTTTAAGAATTTTCTACTGAGTTTGCTTTCGGGAATAGTATAAGTGTGTTAGGAGGCTACAATATTAACATGCAGTCTCCATAGCTATAGAATCTATAGTTAAGGCTTATGGCTTCTTCGTAAGAGGTAGCGATGTTTTCCCGACCTGCAAAGGCAGATGCAAGTAGAATTAGCGTTGACCTCTGCAAGTGGAAGTTAGTTATTAATGAGTCAGTGAGTTTAAACTTGTATGGTGGATATATAAACAAATTAGTCCACCCTGAACTTTTTTCTGTTGTGTTATTTTTTGCTATTGTTTCCAGGACTCTACATGTTGATGTTCCAGTGGCAAAAATTTTCTTCCCAAGCGATTTTGCCTTATTTATCGTATCGGTAGTCTCTTCAGGGATATTATAAAACTCTTTGTGTATAGTATGCTGTCTTAAGTCTTCAGTATGTATGGGTTTGAATGTTCCTAGCCCAACATGTAAAGTTATGTAAACTATCTTAATTCCTTTGCGAGATATCTCTTGCAACAGGTTCGTAGTGAAGTGTAGGCCAGCGGTGGGAGCAGCAATTGCTCCCATTTTTTCTGCATAAATTGTCTGATAGCGTTCATCATCGTGTATTCCTTCTGTTTCGTCGTTTGAATCTCTCTTTATATACGGCGGCAGTGGCATGCGTCCAGAGTTTTTCAGCATTTCTGCAAACTTTCCTTTGTCTTCAACTCTAATTATCCAGCTCCCCGTGTCATTTCGGTATAAAATCTTTCCTTTTACACTGTTATCAAATGTAAGGGATTCATTTTCTTTTAGCCTGCGATTTGATTGTAACAGTACTTCCCATGTGTTTTCTTCAATCTCCCTTATAATAAGGCCTTCTACCCTTCCACCAGTTGTTCTGGTGCCTAGTATCCTTGCAGGGGATACTTTTGTGTCATTCAGGACTAAAACATCTCCACAATTTAAATATTCAACAATTTCATAAAATTTTCTGTGCTCAATTTCAGCGCTTTCCTTGTGAAGTACAAGCAGGCGTGATTCGTCTCTTTTTGTCGTTGGGTATTGCGCAATTAGATGATTCGGAAGATCATAATCATAGCTGCTGATTTTATAGGGATCCGCATTCATAATTTTTTCACTCAAAAATAGTATTTCAGGACAAAAAATTCTTAATGCATTGTTATACAACATGTTGTAGTTTTTTTCAAATAAACATTAAATATAGTAAGGTGTGGGAGATTCCAAATATTAGACACAAAAATAATATTTAAAAAAAACTTGACAACGGTGAGAAATGGTGTATTTTCCACCTAAATGGTGACAGGTGGGTAGGAGTGGGGAATTAAAAATGGCCATATTTACAGGAAAGCATCTACATACTATTGACGAAAAAAATCGATTAGCCATACCTTCATCGATACGAAAATGTATGGACGAAGATACAGAGGGTAATGGGTTTTTTGTAACACCGGGTTTGGATAAATGCCTTGCACTTTATACGCCCCTTCATTTCAAAGCAATCTCAGAAAAATACAACGAACAAGCATCTACAAATAGAAAAGCGCGGAATTTCCAGCGCCATTTCTTTTCAAATTCAAAAAAAGTTGACTGCGACAAACAGGGAAGAATTAACATTCATCCACAACATATAGACTATGCCGGTCTTAAAAAGGAAGTCATTATTGTTGGAGTAATGGACAGGATAGAGATATGGGATTTACAATCCTGGAATGAAGTTGAAGCAGGTAACAGTGACAATTTTGAAAATGACGCAGAGGATCTATTCCGCTTGGGATCTATCCCTGGTTAATAACAAGATAAAGAAGTTTTACAGGATGTTGGCAATGGAAAAAATGTTAATCAATGGTTTCTCCAGATAGTGATCTTTCACCGCATAGACCGGTTATGCTTGATGAGGTTATAGATTTCATTAAGCCAGGTAAGGGTGACATCATTGTTGATGCAACAATTGGTGCTGGAGGGCACAGTTGTGAGATATTGAAGAAGATACAGCCTGACGGACTTCTTATTGGAATAGATAAGGATGCTGAAATACTGAAGATAGCCAGTAAGTTTTTATCAAAAATAAGCGACAGTTATAAATTGTATCAAGCTGATTTCGTAAATTTAGGTTGTATTCTTGAAAGGTTAAAAATTAGTAAGGTCAATGGTATTCTACTTGACCTCGGAGTTTCTTCGTTGCAATTGGATTCTCTGGATCGTGGTTTTAGTTTTAGCAAAGAAGGGCCTTTAGATATGAGAATGGATAGAACACAGGGTATAACCGCAGAAGATTTGCTAAAAAGACTTTCTGAAAGAGATATGGCAGATATTTTCTGGAAATACGGTGAGGAGAGGAAATCCAGACGTGTTGCCAGGGCAATCATGCAGGAGCGAAAAAAGGGAGTAGCAATAAAAACAACAACGCAATTGGCAAAAATCGCTGAAAGAGCACTATATGTACCAAGCAAGTATTCAAAGAAAAGAAAAATCCACCCTGCTACTCGTATATTTCAGGCATTACGAATAGCGGTAAATGATGAGTTAAAAAGCGTGGAACAATTTTTAGATGATGCATGTGGGTTTTTGGCTGATGGTTCAAGGATTGTAGTAATGTCATTTCATTCTCTTGAGGATCGTTTGGTCAAGAGGGCCTTCCGTGAGGGGAAAAATACATCTCTACTGGAGATTCTGACAAAAAAACCTCTTATTCCTTGTGATTCGGAGATCAGAGAAAATGTTAGATCCAGAAGTGCTAAACTTCGAGCAGCAGAAAGGACATACTTATGAAAGTTTTCAGATACGGATGTATACTCGTCGTCATTTTAATTATGGCTATCTTTACTATGACGGAAGGTTCAAGAAAGATACAGATTGGATACGATATTACAAGGATGGAACATGAGCTGGCGAGGTTGTCAGAGGAGAGCAAAAAATTAGCTTTCAAATCAGGCAAACTGAAAAAATCTGAAAAGATATCTATGAAGGTAAAAGATATGAAACTTGATTTAAGTGTTCAGGGCAAAGAGGACATAGCAGTTGCAAAAAAATCGCACAACCATATGGATAAGAAGCTGGGAAGCAAGATAGAAGCTTAAGTAGTTCAACTTTCTAACTAATCAGTTGTAAAAAAAGTGATGCTAAATACAAAAACAGTTTCAAAGGGTCATAAAATAAGGGCAAACATCTTGTGTGTCACTATTTTAATAATTTTTTCAGCCCTTCTATATCAACTGGTTCGTATACAGATTATTGATCACAAAAAATATACTTCTCTAGCCTTCTCTCAACAATGCAAAAAACAGGATATCCCCACAAGAAGGGGGCTTATTTTTGATAGAAGTGGTTTGAAGCTGGCAGAATCAATTCAGGTAGGTTCAGTCTTTGCAGATCCTTTTTTCATAAAGGACAAAAAGAAGACTTCAAATATTCTGTCTGATGTGTTGGGCTTAAATAAAGCAAAAGTTGCTAAGCTGTTAAACAAGAAGAAGAGATTTGTCTGGATAAAAAGAAGAATATCAGATGAACAGGAAGAGGCATTAAGACAGTTACGGCTTAAAGGTATAAGTATAAGGCACGAGTACAAACGGGTATATCCGTATGATAAGTTGTGTTCACAGGTCCTGGGTTTTACTGATATAGATGAAAAAGGGTTGGGAGGTATTGAAAGCTCGCTCAATCAGATTATTTCAGGAAGCAATGGTTCCAAGGTAGTAGAAAAAGATGGTCGTCAGCATCAATTTTCTACATTAAAAGAAGAGACGGTCTCTGCGAAATACGGTGATAGTGTCTTCTTGACTATTGATTGTAAAATCCAGTCTATAGTTGAGGAAGAACTTGAGAAGGCATGTTTGAAGTGGAATCCTAATTCGGGAATTGCGATAGCAATGAATCCTTCTACGGGAGAGGTATTAGCTATGGCTAATTACCCTACATTTAATCCTAATTTTGTTCGAGATTCCAATGTAGAACAGAGGCGTAACAGGGCAATTACGGATTGTTTTGAACCCGGTTCATTGATTAAGCCATTAATTATAAGTAGTGCACTGGATAACGGCTTGGTGAAAGAGGATGAAACTATTTTCTGTTATAACGGTGCCTATAAAGTCAATGGTGGAAGAAGGGTAATCAGAGATTCCCATTCACATGGTGATTTAAGTGTATCTGATATCGTTGTTCATTCAAGCAATATCGGAATGGCACAATTAGGGCAGAGGATAAAAAAACGCAGATTACATGGATATTTGAAGGATTTTGCATTTGGTGAAAAAACAGGAATACAATTACCCGGAGAAGTCAGAGGTATTGTGAGGCCTCTTAAACTCTGGTCCGTTGATTCAGAAATTTCTATTTCATTCGGGTATGAGACCGCAGTTACACCGATACAGATGGTGACAGCCTTCTGCTCAATTGCTAATGGCGGAACATTGTTGAAACCACGAATAATCAGCAAGATAACAGACTATTCAGGGAAAAGAGTAAAAAAAAGATACGAAGCACCTGAACGAATCAGAAGGGTAGTTTCTCCAAAGATTGCGAGGGAAGTAATGGCTCCAATTCTGGAGGACGTTGTAAAAGAAGGTACTGGTAAACGGGCAATGCTTTTTACGCACAGGGTTGCCGGTAAAACTGGTACGGCTAAGAAATTAAAAATGGTCGGTAATAAAATGAAATATTCTAATAAATATATTGGTTCGTTCGTAGGATTTGCACCGGTGGACGAACCTAAGATCTGTGTTTTAGTATCTTTGAATGAGCCCAAAAATGGTGCTTATTACGGAGGTACAGTAGCCGCACCCGCAGTAGGAAATATTATAGAAAGAACTCTTGGTTATATGGAATTTGGTCCGCAATATGTGCAGATAGCTCAAAGATAATTTAGTGGGGAGAAATTATATAACTTATTACGAAGGGAGGTGGTTAATGGAAAAAAATGCTGGAAGGTAGGTACATCAGTGGGTGATGTATTGATACCCTATGCTGCCTCAAAATTTTGAGGACAGTATAGGGTATCGTATTTAATTTTTAAACATTTTGAAAGGATAGTGAATAGTCCAATGACTACAAAAGAATTGGAAAAACATAATTTTCTTACCTGGTGTAAATATGCTGATGCAAAAGAGCTCGAAGATGCTAAAGGGAAAAACCATGATATGTGGGACAGACTGTATAGTGAATATTCAAACGAAATAGAAGTGATAAACAAAACAAAGCAACTATACGAATCCGTCGCACAACATGAAATAGGCATACAGAAATTTGATCTCTCTTTAAAAATTTCAATATAGTGATTATGGTTTTTTAATGAAATTAAGTACGTTAGTTCACCATTTGGAATCAATGGGGACATACAACCTTTGTGATGTTGAGATTACAGGTATTACCAATGATTCAAGAAAGGTGAGACCCGGTTATCTCTATGTTGCAATTAAGGGCTATAAGGCGGACGGGCATAATTTCATTAAAAAATCTCTTGAATGTGGAGCACAAGCAATCGTAAGTGAAGAAAAGCTTTCTCTAGATACAAGTATTCCTCAAATAGTTGTACGTAACACTAGAAAAGCACTTTCCTCCTTGAGTTGTTGTTTTTATAACAACCCATCTCAAAAAATAAATGTTGTTGGCGTAACGGGTACAAATGGAAAAACGACTACTACATTTCTAACCAAATCTATAATTGAGAAAGCAGGATATGAGGCCGGTTTAATCGGTACGATCAATTATCAAATAGGGGAAAAAATGATAACTGCACAGGAAACAACTCCTGAGTCAGTTGAGCTTCAACGGCTCATTGCAGAAATGGTAGCGGCAAAGATGAAATTTGCAGTTATGGAAGTCTCTTCTCACTCAGCTATTCAGCACAGGATTGAGAATATTGATTTTAAAACAGCTGTTTTTACTAATATAACCACCGAGCATCTGGATTATCATAAAACAATTTCGAATTATATGAATGCAAAGCTTGAGTTGTTTAAGAATTTAAGAAAAGACTCTTTTGCAGTATTAAATGCAGATGACGAGTTTAGTGAATATTTTGCCGATAGAACGAATGCTAAGATCTTATGGTATGGAATAAAGAATGACGCTGATATAAAGGCGGAGATATGTAGAGAATCAACAAGTGATATTATGATCAAGCTAAAATATTCGGGAAAAGAAATAGATATGAAGATGCCTTTTGTGGGTGTACACAATGTCTACAACGTGCTCGCAGCCGTTGCCAGCGCAATCTCACTTGGATTTGAACTTGATGTAATAAAATCAGGCATTGAAACTGCGCCTACAGTACCGGGGAGGTTGGAAAGCGTACCGTGCAACCGGGGTTTTGAGGTTGTTGTTGACTATGCCCATACGCCTCATGCTCTTGAAACGGTACTGCAGGCCCTAAGGAATTTGGTAAAAGGCAGGATACTACTTGTCTTTGGCTGTGGAGGAGATAGGGATAAAGAGAAGCGTCCACTGATGGGCAGAATTGCTGATGAGAAATCTGACATTTTTTGGCTGACAAATGATAACCCGCGTTCAGAGGATCCATTAAATATTATAGATGGCATTAAAGCGGGAATAAAGCCGGGGCGTTCATTTCATACTCAGATAAATAGACATAAAGCAATAGCTGATGCACTTTCTGAGGCAACGGATGGAGACCTTGTTCTTGTTGCTGGAAAGGGACATGAAAAATACCAAATAATTAAAGATACTATAACTCCTTTTGATGACAGAGAGGTAATTAAAGCAATACTTTCAGGAAAAGCTGATAAACATATTATTTAAATAAAAGATAAGCACAAATTTTGTATTCCGATCCTTGCGAGTTATTTAATATTCTTTTTTGAAGGATAAGTAAATGATGACAAAAGGGCTGAAAACAATTACTAGTCTGAATTGTATCTACATAATGTTAAGCTTGTGTGACCTATCATATGCGTTTGGTAATGACCAGTCAGATCCATCAGTACCAGTGCTGGTTCGTTCCGAAGAGGTACGTTCTGATGAATCTGAACTTGCCTGCAGTCGGCTATTATCAGAAAAACATAACTGGGACTACAAATCTGTTCTGGAGGGAATAACATATACAGCCGAATATTTTTGCTCAGATAGTTTTTCAAAACCTGCCTACAAACCTGTTCCGGATGAGTATCCTTGTACTGATAATAATGGAAAGCCACTTGACAACTTCATGTATAAAGATTGGTGTGAAGAAACATTTGACAATGGAAAATACATATATGAAGCATACAAGGATATAGCGTTCAATATAGAATATACTCCGGAACGGCCAAAAACTGATATCTGGCAGACTTCATATGAAACCGGCAAGTTAGAAAAAGGTGATTGTGAGGATGCAGTATTCCTTTTCGTATCACATCTTGTCTCAATGCAGAAAAACACAAAGATTATATGGGGATGGGTAATTGACAAAGACAGCAGAATTGCCAGAGCCCATGTGTGGTCTCAGCTGACAGATAGGGCGGGGGAGCAGTATATAGTAGAAGGTTTTTCAAAAGATTGGGATGGGATAATACCGTTGGAAATTGTTGAAAAAACCGAATTGAGAAAGCCTATATTTACGATTACACACACAGAGTTTTGTAGATTGTCCAGCCTGGTCTCCAAGCCTGATAGCTGGCAGACATACCAATCGTTAATTGATTTATGTACGTCAGCAAATTATATAGAATTTTATTCCAGGAATCTAAACATCTCGCAAGGTAGGAATTCGTACCACAATCCGGATTACGGATTCATTGGTTATCTTCTTGATACTCAAAAGAAGTCATATAAAGATTCCATATCATATAGATATTCAACTATGGATAAAGAGATATCCCGTATCTTGCAAAAGCTTTATGAGCTTTTTACTAGATGTGAAAGGCAAAGAGAAGATTTTGAATCAATCATGTAAGTTGTTTATGGAAGTTAGATTAGTATTAACTCTAAAATAAACCTGAATTGCAGTTGATAAAAAAATGAATAATATTGAAATTTCTAATGTCTTAAAGGCAATTAATGGGGAGCTGCTACTAGGTGTCTCTGGATTACGTATTACGGGAATATCTACAGACTCAAGGTCTATAAAAGAGGGGGAGCTGTTTTTCGCCCTTGAGGGTGAAAATTATAATGGCCATAAATTTATCGATCAAGCTGTTTCTAATGGTGCTGCCGGCGCAGTGATATCAAGTAACAAGGGAGCTGTTTATTCATCACTTTCTGGCGTTAAGAAATGCATCTTGATAGAAGTTGTTGATACTTTAAAGGCCTTAGGTGACCTTGCAAAGTTTTATCGTAAAAGTTTGAGAACTGATTTTGTTGCAGTGACAGGCAGCAATGGCAAAACAACTACAAAAGACATGATTTATCATGTTCTTTGTGATTTTAATAAAGTAACCAGGTCCAGAAAGAGTTTTAATAATTATATCGGAGTGCCATTAACAATCTTCGAATCAGATTTCACTCAGGATTTTTGTGTTGTAGAAATGGGTACTAATGCCCCAGGAGAGATTAGAAGATTATCTGAAATTATATTTTCAGATTTCACCATTCTCACCAACATATCTTGCACGCACCTTGAAGGCCTTGGCAGTATTGAGGGTGTTGCAAATGCTAAAGCAGAATTCGTCGAAAATATGGCTGAAGATGGTGTTTTAATCACGAATGCAGACGACGACTGGTGTACTCGGATTGCAAGCCGTTTTGACGGAAAGGTTATAACTTTTGGTTATAGTAAAAGCGCCGATATAAGAGCGTCAAATGTTAAACGTAGTGATTCAGGTTTCTCCTTTACTGTAAATGACGTTTTCGATTTCAAACTAAATGTACTAGGTAAGCACAATATCTATAACGCAATGGCTGCTATAGCAGTATGTAATGCCGTTGGTATTGGTATGGGAGATATATGCGGTAAACTCATTGACTTTAATCTTCCGCCTATGCGGATGGAGAAACAGGTTTACGGAGATATAGTAGTAATAAACGACGGATATAATTCAAATCCCTCGTCAATGTCTGCCGCATTAGATGAATTTTCACAGTTGGCTACTCCTGGTAGGAAAATACTTGTATGCGGGGATATGCTGGAGTTGGGAAATTATGCGGAAAGCCTGCATAGAGAAGTTGGTGCTAAGGTTGCCAATGCAAATGTTGATATTCTGTGGACAGTCGGCTCCTTTTCCAGATTTGTAGCAGAAGAGGCTATTGCTAATGGTATGTCGGAAGAGAGAATTCGAGGTTGCGATACATCAGAAGAGGCATCATCTCTTGTTGCTTCACAATTAAAAAAAGATGATACAGTCCTTATAAAAGGCTCAAGAGGAATGAAACTTGAGAATGTTGTGCGTCAGATCGAGAGCTGTTTTTTAAAGAAGGATAAAAATAATTCTGCACTACTGAGTCTGGTTTAAAGGCAATGAATTGTTAGGTAGTTTTTTACAGCGTACGGAGAAAATAATTGTTTTATAAATTGATCTATCCCCTTCACGATTACATTCAGGGGTTTGAGATAATAAGGTTTATATCTTTTAGAGCAGGCTTGGCTGCTATAACGGCTTTTTTTATAAGCGTGCTAGTAGGATCACAAATAATAAAGATACTAAAAAAACGTAATGTCTCAGAAGATACATCTAAAACAGATTCTGAGACATTAAAAGATCTTCACAGTGATAAAAAAAACGTGCCCACTATGGGCGGTATTATCATATTGATTGCAATCATTATCTCTACCTTGCTTTGGTGTGATATTTTCAATATATATATTTTACTGGTTCTGTTTACGGCGGTTTGGCTTGGCATTTTAGGTTTCTTTGATGATTATATAAAACTGACACAAAAGCATGCATCAGGTTTAACCAGTGCATCGAAGCTTTTCTTTCAATGCGGACTGGGGTTGATAATTGGCCTGATAC
>Ga0233430_1005824_pt1 | contig 10449 bp, 9 predicted proteins | sample SI_118_April2016_2_FD_179883 | JGI IMG/M metagenome (GOLD analysis project Ga0233430, IMG submission 179883) | Seawater microbial communities from Saanich Inlet, British Columbia, Canada - SI_118_April2016_150_MG | ecosystem: Environmental > Aquatic > Marine > Inlet | place: Canada: British... | reverse complement strand
TGAAACCCATATCGTCTGAACCGGTATTTTTCATAGAATCTATAGGCAAGGGCATATGTATAAACATGGTCTTCCATTGTGTGATGAAATGCAGTGTCAAATACGGCTACTTGCGGAATGCCTGGCAGAAGTTGTTTACATACAAGTATTCCTTTCAAATTATGAGGATTGTGAAGTGGGGCTAGATCAATGCAGGATTCAATCTGTTTGATAGTATCATCGGTTATAAGAACAGATTCTGTGAACTGTTCCGCTCCGTGAACAACCCTGTGTCCAACTGCAGATATTTCACTTTTACCGTCAATGACTCCGAGTTGGCTGTGTGTAACAGAATCAAGAATCTCTGAAATTGCAGAGCTGTGATCAAGGGAGTCAAACTCTTTAGTAAAGCTTTTATTGCCAAATTTAAATTTTATAAGTGATTGAGGTAGTTCGATCCTTTCAGCTATGCCACAGGCGAGGACATTTTCATTGGCCATATTGATAAGTTGGAATTTAACCGAAGAGCTGCCGCAGTTAATTACCAGGACTTTTAAGTCTCTTTTTCTATTCATGTACTATGCACCTCTGCCGCACTATGATAATTATTGGCTATCGCTGATTGTGTGGACTATAACGGCATTGGTGGCGCCGGCAATGCCGATACGTTGGCCAACTACCAGGACAACCTTTTCTCCAACTTGAGCCCATTTACGATCGATAATATAGCGATCTACTATTTGAGAGAACTTAATGATGTTCTCCGGGATTGGTTGGCAACGAGGCATTACACCATAATGCAGGCTCATCTGGTTGCAGGTTCGCTGGTCGGAGCTTAACGCGAGGATTGGGGCATTGATACGTTCCTTACTGAGCAACCTGACTGTTGTTCCGGTTTGCGACCAAACGGCTACAAGTTTTGCGGAAATGTCCTTAACAATAATGCCCACGCTGTGGGCAATCGTTGTTGTCAGGGCCGATTCGTCTGCTACAATAGTTCTACGTTGTATATCTTTATCCTTGTCGACGAAATTTTCTGTTACACGGGCAATACGTCTTATAGTATCTGTTGCCTTGAGTGGGTATTTGCCCACGGCGGTTTCACCTGAGAGCATAACAGCATCGGTTAAATCCATTATGGCGTTCGCTACGTCTGAGACTTCAGCTCTGGTTGCAACAGGGCTATCAATCATACTCTGTAACATCTGAGTGGCGACTATTACAGGTTTACCGAGACGCCTACACATTAGAGTAATTTTCTTTTGTATGATTGGTACCTCGGCAAGATCCATTTCAACACCAAGATCACCACGTGCAACCAATATTGCATCACTGGCCTGAATGATACTTTCCAAATGAGTCAACGCCTGTGGAGTTTCGATTTTGGCGACTACTTTTATGTCAGTTCCGGCTTTGCCGAGATGGCTTTTTAATAGATTTATTTCTTCTGCTGACCTTACGAAGCTTAATGCCAGAAAATCTACCTTGTGCTGAATCGCCCAATCAACGCACTCCCAGTCACGTTCTGTGATTGATGGTATGCTTATTGTGGTGTCAGGCAGATTGATTCCCTTATTGCTGTGTAGTGGTCCTCCAACTACAACCTCACATACAGTTTGATCACCATCTTTTCGGATTACACGCAAAGCAATCTGGCCATCATCTATAAAGACACGTTGACCAACTTCAACATCTTTAGAAAAACATTCATAATTTGTACTAAAGCGATCTATGTTACCCTGTTCATCACCGTATACAATACAGACTTCATCTCCTTCTCTCAATGTCTCTCCGTCAGGCTGGATGCGTCCGATACGGATCTTTGGTCCGCATAGGTCGCCCATCACGGCAGTCGTGTGACGGTGCTCTGTGCGAACGTCATTCAATATCTTTAGTGATTGTGAATGCAAGTCTAATGTGCCGTGAGAAAAGTTCAATCGAAAGATATCCACACCATTATTTATCATTGACTCAAGAATATCCGGTTTATTGCAGGAAGGTCCGAGTGTTGCGATTATCTTAGTCTTTATCATTTTGAATAATCTCCTTTTCCGTTAGACCGTTTTCTTATTTAGCATTTCTTGCTTTTTCTGAGCGGGGCTTTGTTCTTCGTTCTTGTATAAGTAGCGGTTGACCCGTAGCCTCAATTACGTCCCGCCAGAGTTCCTGGTGTGGGTCGACTCTTTTTCTGCCTGAAACTGTCAGGCGAATTGGCACATGAACAAAGTGGGAATTAATGAAACTTACGATCATTCCGGTCTTTCCTGCCATGGCCGCGTGTACCGCATAAGCGCCGAGCTTGGTGCAGTAAACTGAATCATTTGAATTTGCGGGTGCGCTTCTGATCATATAACTTGGATCGATATATTTCAGGTTAATGTCTATTTTTCTCATTTTAAAATATTCACCAATTCGCTCTTTGAGGAAGACGCCTATATCGTTGAGCTTTGCATTACCTGACTCGTCGATGGCTTTGGAATCTTTCATGTATTCCTGTCCTGCACCTTCTGCTACCAGAATTACGGCATGATTCAGCCGCTTAAGTCTCCTTTCGAGATTGGCGAATAAACCATTTTCTCCTTCGAGTTCAAATCTCACTTCCGGGATTAGAACGTAATTCACATCATTAATAGCCAGGGCTGTGTTAGCGGCGATAAACCCGGATTCACGTCCCATTACTTTAACAATTCCAATCCCGTTAACCCCATCATGTGCTTCCACATGTGCGCAGGAAACTGCATCTACAGCACGTGAAACTGCAGTCTCAAATCCAAATGATTTGTCTACAAAGCTCAAATCATTGTCAATGGTCTTGGGTATTCCTACGATAGAAATTTTTAGACTACGCTTCTTAGCTTCTTCAGCAATCTCCAGAGCACCCTTTTGCGTACCATCGCCACCTATGATAAAAAGCATATTAATGTTCATTTGCTCAAGGGAATCTACAATCTCTTCAACGCAATCACCGTAGCCTCGCGAAGCTCCGAGGATAGTGCCCCCAAGGCTATGAATCTTAGATACAATCTCTGGATTCAGCTCCATAACCGGAAGATTAAATTTTGAAAGGAAGCCTCTGTATCCATACATGATACCGGATATATGTTTTGTACCGTAGCGATACCACAAAGTCATAACGAGTGCCCGTATTACATCATTGAGTCCGGGGCAAAGTCCGCCACAGGTAACTATTCCTGCCCGCACCTTGGATGGGTCGAAATAAATATTTTCTCTCGGGCCGGCCTTTTCGATCAGGTTATGCTGGTTATCGTTGATGTCCAATGAGCCTTTGGAAACAGAGATATCATGAATAATATATTGGTCGTCGTCCACATAGCTTGTCCTCCAGATATCCTTCTTGTGGGTCATAGAGGCCAATTGTAATGTCGGTTTTCCCAGAACAGGAATGGTGAAATCCAGCTTTTTCATTTTGATTATTTTAGATAGTTAGTTACTGGGGCTCCAGCCAGACAACGTCATAAGGTTTCAATGTAATGGAGATCTCTTCTTCTTTAAATGTATACATATTCTGGCTTATAAGGTCATACCATTTTTGTTTGGATATATTAACCGTCTTCATAGGGATTGTTACTTGAATCTCATCGTCTGTAACGTTAATTACAGAGAGGATATATTGATCTTTGTCCGGAGATGTTCTTAAAACCGCAAATATCTCCGGTTGGATTTTCAAAATATCTTGTGCTCCATTTGGATGAAAAGCGCTTTGCTTTGTCCTGATAGTAATAAGAGCGTTCAATTTGTGGATGATTTGTGATGTAAGTGTATGCGGGTCATTAAGGGTTTCTATGATTGTGTTGTAATCAATTTCTTTACGATTAACTTCACGTTTTGATATAGGACAACATGCAGCATCTGCATCAATTTTAGTCCCGAAAAAACTATGTAGATAAATTCCCGGAACCCCTTGAAGGACCAGCGCTATGGCCCTTGAAGCGATAAATTTCTTGATCTGACGTTCTAAATGTCCGGTGCCGTCTTCTCTATTAAGGGCGCTGAACCAGGTAATATTAATCTCATATGGTACTTCTTCACCATCCTTATCGGTTTTATAGGAGATATAACCTCCATGTTCCCTTGCCCTCTGGACAATAAACTTAGTCTCTTCATCGGTTAAGATATCCTTAATACCCATAAGCCCTATACCATCGTGCGAATCCAGAAAATTGAAAAAAGACGTTGTCTCAGAAGCTGGTTTCAGGGATTCTGCCCAATCGGAAAGCGTGGTAGAGTCCTTTGTGTAAAAGGTATGAAGAACAAGTGGTGGTAGTGCAAAGTTGTAGACCATATGCGCTTCGTCATTACCGTTGCCAAAGTAAGAGATATTTTCGTTATGTGGAATGTTTGTTTCACTGATCAACGCGACATGTGGTGCAACAAGGTTTAATATATCACGGAAGATCTTGACAATCATATGTGTCTGTTCCAGGTTTGCGCATGAAGTTCCCGGGTTTGCCCAGAGAAAAGTAATAGCGTCAAGTCTGATGACATCGGCCCCCTTACGTACATACAACAGTAATATTTCAATGACTCTTATCAATACTTCCGGATTTTTATAATTTAAATCTATCTGGTCCGATGAAAAAGTTGACCAGACATATTTTTCTCCATAGACGGTATGGAACTTTGTAAGAATGTCAGAAGTTCTCGGACGGAAAATGAAGCTACGTTCCTCTGGAGTAAGGTCATCATATGAATTGTAACTGATAAAAAAGTCTTTGTAGTGTGGAGTCCCTTCCAGAAACCTCTGAAACCATCGGCTCTTTGATGAAACATGATTGATAACTCCGTCAAACATCAGTTTGTAACGAGTTTCCAGGTCTTCAATGTTCTCCCATGTTCCAAGACTTGGGTCTACAGTCTCAAAATCTGTAACAGAAAACCCCCTGTCTGATGAATGAGGAAAAAATGGAAGAATATGAAGTGTATTAATTGTCTGCTTGAGATATAGGCCGCAAAATTTTGATAATGTTTCCAGGGGAGAAATATTATCTTCACGGATAAGGTCCCCATAAGTAATTAAGATAACATCCTCTTCAGTAAAGCGTTCTTCTGGTTCAAACGATTTTGTGCTCTCAATAATCTCTTCGGTTTTGTAGGTATAGTAAACCTTGCAAATACGTTCAAGTTCCGGCATATACGCCTTTGCTGTCTGATCATCGTATAAGAAGGAAAACTTGGTTAAGATTTTTTTACGAAAGTCATGTGGTATCTCTAAATGGCTTTTTTGATAATCAGGCTCTGTATTATGAATAAACTTATAGCCATCATATCGCCTCTTTCTTTTTCCGATTAGAGTATCTGTCATTTCCAATCTCTTCTTTGAGTGTTGAAAAAATAGACTTTCCAACTTAATATATCAAAATATGTGCCATAACCATAAACAGCTCTAAAAAAAGCATACATTACGGCTGCCTCGTTTAAGTACTTGTTATAAAGTGCCTTATGGCTGTTTTGATACTGTTGGATTATACATATATTATCTGAGACATCTATATAAAACCTAATAAATGTCCAATATTTATACATTTTGGTTCCGTGAGGATTTGGGGATAAATGGAAAAGGATGATTCCCGGAAGAAGGAAAAAGTTGAAATAATTGGTTATTCTCCCGATTAGTGATAAGACCACGCCAGACAACGGGAGAATCCATTACTGGAATCTCAGCCGAGGGCGGACCTAATTTAAGTTAAACATCAAAGAAGAAGTGTGCATGCCACATTGATTAGCATGTCTTTCAGCCACCAGAATAGAGTTTTTTCATATCGTCGAGTGTCGCTGCTTTATAATCACCCGCGTGTCCGGCGGTGCCAAAGGCCTTCATCTCTTCAATGATCCATGTACGTACGGCGTCTCTCGCAGGGCCCAGGTACTGTCTGGGATCAAAAGCAGCTGGTTTCTCTACGAAGACTTTTCGGATAGCTGCCGTAATTGCCAGGCGGCCGTCAGTGTCGATGTTAATTTTTCGCATGCCCCTGCTTATGGCATCCTGAATCATGTCAGTTGGTACTCCAACGGCGTTAGGTACTTTTCCGCCATATTTATTGACTTCTTCAACCATGTGTGCAGGTACCGAAGAGCTCCCGTGCATTACAAGGCTTATTTCAGGGCAGCGTGAATGAACTTCATTAACTATATCAAGAGCTAGTTTGACCTCGGTGCCTACAGGGAATTTGTAAGCACCGTGAGATGTTCCAATGGCAATGGCCAATGCGTCAACACCCGTCTGTTTAACAAATTCCTCCGCTTCTTCGGGCTCGGTAAGATGAACGCCTCCTGCTACCGTATCATCTTCAACACCTCCCAAAGTACCAATCTCACCTTCAACTGATACTCCTGCTGCATGTGCGACCTCCACAGCCTCTTTTGTTATAGCAACATTATCTTCGAAAGAACGGACCGGATGCGCCCCGTTCTCATCTTTTGAACTATAGTCAAGCGAACCATCAATCATAACAGACGTAAAACCAAGGTCGACACACTCCTTTATTGTCTCAATATCCGGTCCGTGGTCCAGATGAAGTGCCATTGGGATGTGTGGATATTTCTTCTCTGCCATATAACTTACCATGGCCGCCAACAATCCTTTATCGGCGTACTGAAGAGCATTTCTGCTTACCTGAACGATGACAGGAGAGCTTGTCTCTGCAGCAGCATCACAAATCGCCTGAAGTTGCTCCATATTATTAACATTAAAAGCGCCTACGCCGTAGCCTGCTTTATTAGCTTCATCGAGTATTAATTTCATAGGTACAAGAGCCATCTGTTACTCCTTAAAAATAGTTAAGCGCGTTAGATTGAGTTTTAGAATTAATAACTATATAAATAGCAATATTTAAATCAATTGGTGTATTAGTTGTTTCCCAATTTTATCGAGATGTATTTTTTCTGTTGTGCTTTGGTTACCAATTGTTTCTACTATAAAAGATTTTTGACATTTCTAAAACTAATATAGCTTACCCACATATTATCTAACTGTTTGTTAAACAGTCAACCAAAATAAACACAAATGCGCAAACAGAAGATAATTTGTCATCTAATAGCACTCTTCAAGATACCTGAATGAAAAAATACTCAATCGATCTGAAAAATTTGAAAAAGGAAGTACGGTTAGATTATTATAAAAGCTCTGGTCCCGGTGGTCAGCACAAGAATAAGACCATGTCTAGTGTGCGTTTATATCACGAGCTTACAGGTATAAGGGTGATTGCAACTGAATCACGTTCACAGATAAAGAACAGGGAACTTGCCTTCAAGAGACTCCAGGTAAAGTTGATGGAGTTAAATATCAAGGAAAAAGAGCGCATTCTTACGAAAAAGCCCCGTTATGTGAAGGAGCAGATTCTGAAAAATAAGAAGAAGCGATCTGACAAAAAACAGTCCAGAAAAAAAGTTTCCGGAGAAGGCCTGGAATGATAGAACAGAAATTTTTTACAGAAACCGGTGTTTAAGGCATTGACAGTCGTGTTTTATTTAAATAGAATGAATAGCTAAGTTTACAAAGTAACATATTTCAATGCCAAAAATTACAATGTATAAACAAACGAAAATATCTATCTCTTTTTTTAAGACCGTCAAGTGCTTAGCAGTTTTGTCTTTGATCTCGGTATTTGCTTCAGGATGTTTTTTTAGTAATAAAAACAATCGAAGGACCACGGGAGAAGAGCCGTTCTTCCAGAATGAAGAGGGCCTTGCTGATCACGGCAAGAAAACTACCCTGGACAGAATGTATCAGCTTGACCCGGGAGGTAAAGAATTTGACATTGCAGACAGGTTTTATACAGACCCACCCAGGAAGATCGCGGTATTACCGTTCGATAATCTGATAGGCGGTAAATATATACTGAACTCAATCCCTCTCCCCAGGTTCAGCAAAAAAGAGACGGAAGGCTGGAACTGGACCTACGCGAATAGATTGAGAAGATTTTTCTTTGGCCATTTTGCTTCCAGGGAATTTGTTGATATAGAGTTAATGTATGTCGATAAGGTGCTGCAGGAGCTTGGAATTTTAACACCCAATGACCTATATCAGATACCGGCTCAAGAGTTAGGTCGAATACTTGGAGCGGATGCATTGATTTATGGCAGAGTTACAGAATACAAAAACTCCTATTATCTGCTTTATAAGCAGATCCGGATTGGCTTGAGTATCAAATGTGTATCTACGAAAGATGGCAGTACCTTTTTTGAAGGCGAGCAGGTAAGGCATGATAATGACATCCGCGTAGCAACAAATCCTTTTGATTTTGTAATCGCTTCGTTCCAGAACTCTATGAGCATGAGAGACGTTTACGCTGCAAGGGCGAGTGAGGAAGTAGTCCGTGAGTTAGTTCTAAGAATTCCTATTGTAAACTCATTCATTGAAGAGGAAGAACAACTTATTAGAGAAAGAATCAGAGAGAAGATGTCATCTCTGCCAACTTTGGATGCGAAGGTGAGTGATAAAGGCAGTGATGGTGATACTGCTTCTCCGCCTACTCTGGACAAAGCTAAAACACAGACACGAGCACATGTAGGCCACCCCGACTCTCTTACTCAAACAGAGACTCTTTCAGTAGGTTCCTGAACCAGAAGAGGCCAATGAATTCATCTAAGCTCTCTCTTTCCGGGTCTATTTAGCCAAAATAGCGTCTGTCAATATTTAAGAGCTAATCCCAATTAATCTTGCCCAGGAGGACTGCTTGTTTTTTCTATTCTACTTCCAATAATTATTCCCTGTGGATTTACTTCCCAGTGAATGTAATTGCGATGTACTGGTTGCACAAAAACCCAGTTTCCATTGTCAAGTTTATAAGTAGTCTCTTTCCACCCAATCCTCGAAGAATAAGAAGTAGGCCTAGCGGCTATCTCTCTAAATATTTCCACAGATTGACCTATTCCATCTTTCCTATAAACCTCTAACGACGGAATAGCGCATCCACCAAAAATGAGAATAGTAAACACAATATACCATTTCTTAAATTTCATATTGATTGTTCTTCCATTCAAATTAGGAACATGAAGTATGTGGAAGTTGATAAAATCAGAAGTTTTTTACGAAATCAGCTCCACGTTCTATAGCTAATTTATTGACCTCAAAGAAAGGCTCTTTTCTTCCTTTCAGGACGTTTTTAAGGCAGGAGAGAAATATTGGAATGGAGACGAGATTTTTTACCTGGTTGTACGCTCCCAGCATAACCATGTTTGATGCCACGACGTTTCCAATATCATTTGCGATTTTTGTGGCGGGAATCCTGAAAACGTCTATGTCTTCTTCGTTGTCTATTTTATCAATCATAGATGAGTTTATAAAGAGCATACTGCTTGGTTTAAGAAGGTTTTTAAACTTTAGGTAGGATGGGTAGTTCATCATAATGAGCGCATCTGCTTCTTCGATAACTGGAGAAAAAATTTCTTCATCAGAAACTGTCAGATGGTAATAAGCCGTTCCTCCCCGCACTTCAGTTCCATACGATGGGAAAAAGGTTACGTTTTTTCCTTCAAGCATCACGGCTTGTGCTATCAACCTGCCGAGGAGCATCATCCCCTGCCCTCCCAGACCGGCTAAAATAACTTTGTCTGACATCTTAATGAACCTTTCTAATTCTGACTTTCCCAATCTTTGAAAATACCCAGGGGAAAGGCTTTGACCATCTCTTCGTCTATGAATTTCATAGAATCAACGGAGTTCATGCGCCAATAGACCGGGCATGGGGAAAGGACTTCTATCAGGGAAAATCCCTTTTTCTGTATTTGAGTTTTAAAACCTTTTTCTATTAATTGCTTTGTTTTAATTATATTTTTTGGTGAAGTTACGGAGGCCCTGGCGACAAACTGGCTTCCATCCAGAACGGAGAGGAGTTCACATATGCGCAGAGGCGCCCCATCACTCTGTTCACTGCGCCCTTGAGGTGTAGTCAGAGTTTTTTGATTAATCAGTGTCGTTGGCGCCATCTGTCCGTTTGTCATACCATAAACGGCATTATTTACAAATATCACTGTGATATTTTCACCCCGGTTGGCAGTATGTATAATTTCTGCTATTCCAATTGCTGCGAGGTCACCGTCTCCTTGATAAGAGAAGATAACCTTATCGGGGTGGACCCGTTTGATTCCGGTGGCAACCGCAGGCGGACGTCCATGTGCCGCTTCACACATATCTATATCCAGATAGTTATAAGCCAGGACTGCACATCCCACAGGTGCTATCCCAATGGTATCCCCCTTGATATCCTTTTCGTCAATTATTTCAGCGATTAGTCTCTGAATGACACCGTGTCCGCATCCGGGGCAGTAATGCGTCGGTATGTCAATAAGCGTATCTGGAGTTTTGTATACTGCTTCCATAATTTAATTCCATAAAATATCTTTTGTTTTTAATGTTTTATATTTAAATTTCTGATTTGTTTCGTATTTCGATATTCTTATTTCGAGTTTTAACCCACCTTGCAATAAGGGTCAGCCTCTCTTTCGAGA
>Ga0233430_1005822_pt1 | contig 10455 bp, 14 predicted proteins | sample SI_118_April2016_2_FD_179883 | JGI IMG/M metagenome (GOLD analysis project Ga0233430, IMG submission 179883) | Seawater microbial communities from Saanich Inlet, British Columbia, Canada - SI_118_April2016_150_MG | ecosystem: Environmental > Aquatic > Marine > Inlet | place: Canada: British... | reverse complement strand
TACATTTATTTTAGTGAGTCTTTTTCTAAAAGAGAGGGGGTGATTAATTTGTTAAATACGATCAAAGGTTGGGCGAAGAGTGGATGTGCTTTTGTTAAAAGAAAAGCAGGTACTATTCTGACAGTTGTGGTAGTTGCTGGTGTAACGGTAATAAGTCTTGTATCAAATGCACTTGCTGCACTTGATCTGAGTTTGTTAACGATTGACACTGATCAAGTGTTAGTACTGGCCGGAATCATAGTAGCTGCAATTGCTGGTATCTGGGCAGTGAAGAAAGTTATCAAACTGGCAAATCGTTCGTAACTTTATTTTGTGGGTTGGCTTTCTAGGGGCTGACCTGCAAACTTAGAAAGGATTAAATAATGAATTGGATTGATAGGAAATATTGGAGTCTGAAAAATTTGGTAGGTTACGCTCTTATAAGAGGTGATGAAGAAGCACGTTCTACGTATGAAAAAGAGTTGGAAGAATATTGTGAAAGTATGAAAATTAATAATAAATCAAATGAGAAAAACGAAAATCATTAAAAAGATTTTACTCATAATAGTCTTTTCCTGTTCGATTACTTATGGGACTTTCCATATACATCAAAAAAAAGCGGAAGCAATTGCACCCTGGGTTTTATGGGCTGCTGTTAATATAATTCCTACTATTGTAATTGGTACAGTTTTATATTTAACTAAACCTGATCATACTCAACAACGTTCCACAGTTGCTTCAACTGATCCACTAACCGGGGCAGTTACTTTGACCGTTCAAGAAGATTTCAATGGTAATCCGGGTATAACTTTTTACACTACTCCAATTCCCGGTACTTTTCCTGCTATACCTATTTATTGGGACCAAACAATGTCTACACCATTCGGTAGAATCATTCAAACATCAAGAAGTGATGCACCCCTTCCAATGACGCAAGCTTTTGTTGATGAACACGGACGAAGCTTTAATGCAGATTATGGTATGTATAAAAATAATTCTTTCAAGCTTGTTTCTAATGGTAATAGTGGAGACTTTCAAGACACGTATTTTGCGGATCATGGCTTTGAAGATGCTTATGATTATGCAGAAATTATGGGAGGTCTGGGAGGTTCTAACGTTGGCTTAATTGCGGAAGAACAGGTTGAATTATTTGATTTTGCGGAAGATTTGAACCCACCAGAACCTGATTGCTTTGATGGGATTATGAATCAGGACGAAACCGGAATTGATTGCGGTGGTATCTGTGCAACTAATTACGGTCTTGTGTGTTCAGTTGCTGATAGCTGTTTTGATGGGATTATGAATCAAGATGAAACCGGTGTTGATTGTGGTGGTGTTTGTATGCCATGTGTAGTTCTGGAGGACGTTCCAAATGATGATCCAGTGCCTCAAACCATCGTTGATGCTAATAATGACGGCATAGACGATATTACGGGTTATGATCCGGCAAATCCAACTATCACTGGAGGCCAATTACCTGCTGTTGATCCGGGATTCTATAATACAACTTTGCCAGGGGGCGTTGGTGATGTTGGTGAAACTGATTGGGGTGAATTGATAATGTCATCTCTATCAGCGAATCCATTAATCGCTCTGGCAACAGGTACAACCATAAATTTAACCAATGCAGAATGTACCTTAACTGGCGTAATTTATGGCAAGAATATAGAAATTGATTTCTGCTCACTTGAATGGATGGTTGATATTTTTGGTGTATTCGTACTATTACTTTTTACTATTCGCTCAATATTTGTTGCTTTGGGAGTTCAATAAAAAATGGGTTTTATAATTGCTTGGTTAGGACGTGCTTTTATAACGGGCATCGGTTTCAGTGCTGTTAGATTTACAGCAACTAAAGTCATCTTATGGGTAATGATGGTCACAATATTTCCTGCTGTCTTAATGCACGTATTCTGGATGTTTTATAACACAGTAATCTCAACGATTACACAAGTTGATGGTGCTTACGGTCTCGATCCTAACAGTTTAATACTTGAGTTTTCTGGTATTGCAGCTTGGTTCGCTATACACCTGAAACTTGTTGAAGGTTTTTCCCTTTTAATGTCTGCTGTTCTGTTTCGTATTGCGATCAGGATGATACCTTTTGTGAGGTTATAGAAAATGAAATTAAGTAAAACTGAACAATCTTTATTATCACAAGGAGTTAAATTGACGGTGTTGTCTTCTTCTAAATTATCCGATGGTACAGAAATTAAAGTAACTATTAGTAAGACTTTCAAAACACGGACATTATCTGATAACTGGTATTTTCCTAAAAGAGAGCTTATGCGTACCGCTTTATTAAGTTTAGAAGATGCTTGCTGCAAGCGTGTTGTGAATCATATTCGTGCAACTCCGCTTAGAAGAAAATTATTTGCTGATTCATGACTTATTAAATATTTTAGCTGCTGTATCTTTTGTGAAAATATAGAAAGTGAGGTGTGAATAATGTCAAACTCTAACTTTGAAGCAAGAAAGATTATTTCAAATGCGATGGGTGTTGTAACAATGGAAATAATCGGGAGTCGTGAAAAGGTAGAAGATACATGGAAAGCAATTTATCATTCTATTGATTCGAGCTACACAGTAACAGATTTTTATTATCCAATTGGTGACAGTGAATCTATACAAACCATTAAGTGCATATCATAGCACGATAAAATTCCATCCCTGATCTGTTAATAAATAGCCGGAAACGAAATTCACTGAACCCATTTTGTTTTCGGCTATTTTTATGCCGTTAAACCTGAATGTATACAGAGGTTTAAAAAACATGACAAAAGAAAATTATCTGTTCAGTCAGCTCAATTTTTTTTGGCGTGATTTTTTTAACCGGCGGATATTTCCACTATGTCTTTATCTTTTAGATTTAAAACCAGACAAATAACAGGCTGTTTTTTGTCCACCTCTATCTTCTTAGTTTTATAGGAGTAATAACAATGCGTACCTTAATAATAGTAATCTTAATTTTAATTTGTGGTTGTTCGATTACAAAACCGAAACCCACAATAAGAGAATTCCCAGAGTATAAAAAGGATTTACAGAACGAAAAAAAACAATTTAAAATTTTGTCCGGAGAGAAGTTCCCAGATAAAGCTTTTACTGTTAATGCTGATTTTAAGGATTTGTCAGCATCCAATGTAATCCTCTTTTTCATGGATTTAATCCATGCTCGATATGTGTTATCCGGTAATTTTGACAGAACTATTATGATCTCCATTCATGGCCAGTATAAAGAATCAGAAATCATTAATATGTTGAAAAACATCCTCAATGCAAATGGATATGATGTAGTTCAAAAGAATAATGCTTACCTGTTTTATCAGATAAATAAAGACGATAATGACAATTCAATATATATCCAGGGAGATGAAGATAAAAGTAAAAGTGTATATACCTATAAAATGCAATATGTTCCGGTTGCTACTATTGCGGATACAATAAAGAGCATGTTCACGGAATCAGAAATTATTATAAATGATTCCCTTAATCTTGTTGTAATAAAAGCAAAAGAACCTGATTATAAAAATATCCGTTTGACTCTTGACCGCTTTGATAAACGTCCAAAGCAAATTATTGTCGGTATGGTAATCCTTGAAGTAGAAATCAATGATTCCATAAGACATGGCGTTGAATACTTTTTAAAAGATGTTAACAAAGGTGGGAATGTTTTGGCCTCATTGTTACCTGATAATTTTGCTACAGGTACGGATTTGCTACAAGGTGGAGTTAAATATTTTACAACACATAACAATACTGATGTAATTATAGAGCTCCTTAATATCGTTAGTAATGTGAAGATTATTAGTAAGCCAAAAATCATAGTTGAGGACAAAAAACACGGCACTATCAAGATCGGTAGAGAAGAACCTATTCAAAAGGGTACAACTGTAGCCAGTACAGGCGTATCAACCACTCAGATCGACTACAGGGACGTAGGATTAATACTTGATGTTGGAGTACATGTAGAAGAAAACAACGTCGTACGGTTAAAATTAAAGCAAGAATTATCATCTATAGTAACTGATTCAAACCTTTTAATCGCTTCACCATCATTTACACAGAAAACTATAGATATGGAATTCAATGTTACAGCTGGAGAAAATATCTTTGTCGGTGGATTGATACAAACAGAAGATACCTTCAGAACTAAGAAAATTCCTTTTCTTGGATCACTTCCTTATATCGGAACAATGTTCAGTTCACAGGAAAAGATTAAAAAAGAGACTGAACTAATAATGATCGTTAATGTTGAACTGCTGCAAACAGATGAGGATATCTATCAATATACCAATCCACTACAACAAAAAATTAAAGGGGTCTAATTATGGCAATGAGAACAATTGTAGGAAAAATAGGTAGTGGAAAAACCTATTATGCAGTTCACCATGTATTGACAGATAAATTTGAATGGAATGATACAACTGATGAATTTACATTAAAAGATACACGTATTCCAATGATGATATATTCAAATATTAGAAATATGAAACTTGGCGGGGATCTGGAAGAAGAAATTAAAACCGCTGGTGGGCTTAGAAAGTTTTTCCATATTGACTTTCAACGAAATTTTTGTAGAGGAAGAAATGTAATCTATATCATAGACGAAGCACAAACAGGTCAGTACTTTCATCGAAAATTCTATGATGTTGATGTACTAGAATTTTTCCAAAAGCAACGACACGTTGGTGCTGATGTTTATTTAATTACCCAGGACATTAGGTGTTTAGCCAGGGAATTTCAAAACTTAGCAGAATATGAAATTCGTGCGGTTCGTCGTTCTCATTCATTTGGTAAGAAATTTACCTATAAAATCTATTCAGGTGATGAATGCACAAAAACAAAAAGAATTCCTAAACTGCAAAGAGTATTTAAAATGTATACATCTATGGAGATTGAAGAAGGTGAGAAGATAAAATCATCAACTACAAAGTTTATAATTTATACCCTACTTTTAATCGTTGGAGCTGGTTTTGCTTTTAAGTATGGATTTATGAACTTTATTGGTCACATGAATTCTAAATCAAGTGTAACAAAACAAGAAGTTGGTACTGTAGAAAAATTAAATAAACAATCAAAAGTAGTTACTATTGTCGAGGGGCCCGCAAAAGTAATTCAAAAAAATATGTTTAAGATTATTGGATATGTAGATGATGGTGGGAAGAAATACTATATTGTAAATACTGGACGTTTAATACGTGTTCAATATACAGGAACTCCTAAAGGTGTTGGAGAGTCTTTGAGAATTGATGGTGTTTGATATCTTATTCACTAATCAAGACGTGATCCCGAATCTTCTGAACTTCCCATTTGCATTTGAGGGCGATTTTTACAATAAACCTTTTGCGCAAAACTCGTGTAGATCCATTGGTTTAATTGTTGTGGCCCCATCCCAGAAATGTGAGCGATGATGGCCAACTTTCTGAAAGGAACTACATATGATAAGGCCACACACAGGACAATCATGATTAACTTTCTTTAGTGGGTCAGGACATCCACAGTTAGGACAGGTTGATGAGGGGCTGTGTACTGAGAAATCAAAAAGTTGGGTTTGCAGATTTGTTTCAGCTAAAACTATATTACAATCAGGACAACGAATAGATTGCGGGATCTGAAAATACTTTCTTATGCAATCTTTATGGTAACTCTTGCCGCGGAACATTGTATATCGGTAAAGATCTTGATTTTTAATCGGTCGTTTGCATAGTAAACAATCGAAACATGCATTTTTACACTTTGGACAACTCTGAGCATTTCTGCTGATATTGTGTCCACAATTGATGCAGGGAGTTGTATTGCTTGTAGTCATTGAAGCCTCCTAATTGCTAATGATTAGTTAACCAATGCGGTATTTTCGCATTTGGTTAAACGCCTGGTTATGTTTTCTTCTTGTTAATTGATTAGGCTTGATCCTGTCATTTTCGGTTTCACGCCTTTTTCCTAGTTCATGTGATTTTGTTTTCCATAAGCTGAATAAATATGTATGGTGCCTCTTGGTTTATTAATTCATAACTAAGCGGTGTCTGCATTTTGTACTTTTTTTTCATTTAAAGCTGTTATGTCAATTTTACCTTCAAGAAAGTCAATACACGTGAAGAAAAGAGATTTCAACGCAGATTCATTATCTTTTTCAAATTCTTTTATTATTTCATTAAATCTCCAGCCTACTATCCTGTTCGTTTTCTCCTCTGTTAATTGAATAATTTCTTCATCTATATGAAGTTTCAAGGAATTTAAGTCATCTTTTAGATATAGTACGACCAAATCAAAATACCAAACAAGGAAAGCGGATTCTCTTTTGACCATAAGTTGTTTGTACTTTTCTATTACTTCCTTCGCTTTTGGAACGTTTCTTTCTATTAAATAAAACTCTGTAATATTATTGATTGCTATATAATCATTTGGATCAATCTTAATAAGTTCCTCGTAACATTGAATCGCTACAGGTATACCAAATAAAGATCTTGAACATTCCGCTTTCCCGTGTAGAAGAATATTATCTTTTGAATCTAGGCTTAGGCCGATTTCAACATATTCCATTGCACGGCTATAGTCCTTATTTTGTATAAGAGTTCCAACTTTCTCTTGTATTTCAAGTATTTGAAGACGTTGGTCTTGTTTTTCATTTGTATTTTGTATCTCTTTAAGTTTATCTTCAGTTTCATTATGTAATTTATCAAGTTTAGTAAACTTTTGTTCATACTTTTCTCTTAGTTTTTCCAACTCATTTAATTCTCCTTGGAAATTACTTTTAATGGAGCCTACACTTTTTACACCTAAGAAACCGATGATAGTAAAAACTGCAAGAACAATCATAATAACGATATTTATAGTCTGAGTATTTGAAGAATAGGTATCTTTAAGGAGATCCTTTGCGATGCGATAATTAAGTTGGCCTCGTCTTACTTCTTGCAATGCCTCTTTAGTTAGTTTTTGGTCATACTGGAGTTTGTTTATTATTTGGGTCATTTTCTCGGCTTTATCCTTATTGTCATCCAATGCGCTACACACATTGAAAATGGATCCGATAAGAATAGCAAATAAAAGTATTAAAGATAATTTTCTCATAGCTGATTTGTAATTATTTTCTCTTTCTATCCTCATTCCCACAGGTGCTTCGATGCCGAGTTAGACCTGGTTTTTGTCTATGCCTGTGAGTGTTATTTTGATGTCGTCTGTGATTGGAGTAGCCCTGTCCAAATGTAAATTTAATTTTGTGTTCTTCGGCTCTTGAACTCTTACTACTATTTTTTTCTCATATATCACTATGACAGTAATTTTTATGCCACTGCCGATTTTCACACTCTCCCCTATTCTCCCTGTCAGTACAAGCATTTGACCTCCTTTTCAAATGTTAAATGTTGATACCTGGCTCCATCTCTTTTTAAACAACTTGACTCTTAATCAATAATAAAGATTTGACCCTGTCATTTTCCCAGAATGTGATTATACAATACCTTATAATCTTTAATATGTTTAATCTCATTAGAAATAAATATTGGCGAAATATCCATTAATAGCCCAAATAACAAGATTACAATACCTAATTTCATACTTTTGTATTTTGTTTTTTCCCATTCTTTGTATTTGTTGGTTTCTTGAGGAATTTGCACAGATCTGTCCCAAGTGGGTTCATCTATATAAAACTTTGTTCCTTTGTATTGGTTTAAGACTTCATATGAAATAAGTAATATACCAATTAACTCACTTAGAATTCCTATTAAATTTATAGTTTTATAAATATTATTAGTATCCATAGTTTTATAACGTTTAGTTAACCAATGCAGTTTTAGCATTTGGTTAAACGCCTAGTTATGTTTGGTTTTGTTATTCACTTAATCATTAATTAAGATATTATCCAAATCTTTTCTGTATATTTTTATCTATTAGGTCTATATTCTCTTTTGAATATAACTTGTTGTTAAAGTATGCTTCTACCCACTTAGGAAATTTCTTTTTTCCTTTAACACGTTTCCATTCTTGGTTATTCATTCTCGGAATTAATTCATTTAATTGAGAGATATTATCACGGAAATGATTTGGGAGATCTTGGCTATACCACCAGCCACCTGAAGCAGCGTCAATATTTTCTATTTTAAAAAAAGAATAACCACTTATTGGTCGAACAAACCATTGAAATCTTCCAAACATGGTATTGCCAATCATTCTACAATTATAATAATGAGCAGAGAGTTCGGAATCTCCTTTATAACAGTACGGAATATATAGCTCACCATCTACCATACGAGCGTAACATCTTGAACCACTTGCACTTTCCCAAATACCTTCAAAAAATGATGTGTTATTAGTAGATATCTTGATTTCTTGATCTGAAATTTCTTTTTCTGCAGTAACAAGATCCATTACACGCCGGATTTGTAATGTATGTTGCTTGAATTCTTTCTTTAGCAGATCCATTTCATTTACCATGGTACGAACAGCATCATACCCAGGTGGTACAGCTTGGCTAATTAAATCGTGAACTGAGCGGTCATATAGAAATCGTCGTATCGGATTATCGATTTTCTCTTGTTCTGTTATAATTGCTTCTAATGATTCTTTGAGTTTCTTTTTAAATTTCAACATATTTTCTGGATCATATTTATATGGTATTGCTCGTAGGCCGCGTAGATCAAATGGTATATCATCTAAATTTTCTGATATTAATATTGTGTTATTTCTTACAGTATGACGAACACCTAATTCGTAAAAGACATTTGGATTTTGTCCTGTAAGATCAGCAATCACTATACAAGAATCTACAAGTTGCTCAATAATGTGAGTAATAATATCACCAGGGCGAACTTCTTTGTCTGCTCTATGGCAATTTAGATACTCGTTTTTTTTCTTTGGGATTTTAACTGATTCAACTGCTGGTTTAATCCATTCATTGTATATTTGATCAAGTTTCCTTGCTCCGTCTGGATCTTTATGATGGCTACCGAATGGCATAATTATAAAGCAGTTCACTTTATTGATCTCCTTTTTTTTACATAATTAACAGCTAAATATACAATTATTGCTTATTCCGTGTATCATAATGATGAACAATTACAGTTATAAATATTAAAATAGCATTTAAAGCAGATTATTTTTTCTAGGCTGATTTTTGATTTTTTTGAGATTTTGAGTCTTTAGTTTGACTGCGTTTTTCTTTCCTTTTTTGTAAATCTTCTTCTATCCATTTGTCAATTATTTCCTGTATTTGATCAAGTTTTTCTTGGCTTAAGTCTTCCAGGCCATATAGTTTCTTTTCATTATTATTCATCTTTTTTCCTTCCCTTGATTTATTGATTCGGGATTCCTTCCCTTTTATTAGTAAATCTTCTACTTCAAAACCTTCAGATAATTTAAATCTTCTTTTGAAAGGTTTCGTTATAGGAATTCTTCTTTTAATGATTTTACATAAAGACGTTTCGTTATATTTGATTTTTTTTGCAAAATTCACTTGCGATAAACCTATATCATTTATGTATTTAATTAATACTTCTATATTATCCATGAAATTTATTACAATTTAAACTTGACATTTATTGTATTTTATTGTAATTATCTTGTTGTTTAGTAAAAAATTTATATATATGTCTAAAGTATTATATTCCTGAAAATTATTCTGTTTTTATCATAAAGTAAACGACTGAACCACTTCTTTTACTAATTATTTGTTTCTTTTTCAATGGAAATATTGTCATGGAAGATAATGAAATTGAAAGATACGTTGATATTAAAAGAGTATCCAGGTACACCTCTCTCCCTGTTAAGACTATATACGATTGGTCTAGTCAGGGAAAATTCCCGTGTATAAAATTTGGCAGACGCATTCTATTTGATATTCAAGATGTAGATAAGGCAATGGCTAACTTGAAAAAACCATATCTTAAGCTTGAGAATACGGTTAATAAAATCATTGGAGACTTTCATGGTAATGCTATATAATTCTGCCGATAGTGACATACAGATACAAACAGGCTTCGGGAAAGGAGATTTTAATGTATAAACGAGGCGGTATCTGGTGGACGTGTATTAGTCATAACGGCAGGAAGATTCAGAAGAGCTTAGGCACCTCTAACAAGAAACTTGCACAAGCGGTAGAGGCGAAGATCAGGACAGAGCTTGTTGAAGGAGTCTATTTTGAAAAGTTGGTTGGGCGTAAAAAAATGTTTAAAGACATGATGGATAAGTTTATGGTTGAACATGCTCCAAAGGTTTCAAGAAATATGCAAATCAGCTATGCATCATCATTAACACATCTGAATCCTTTTTTTTGTGAATTCAATTTGTTGTCTATTTCTCCAAAAATGGTATCACGATATAAGGTATTGAGAAATAGTGAGGGTGCTGCACCTGCTAGTATCAATCGTGAATTGTCAATGCTCTCTGTCGCTTTTAATGTGGCGATCAAGGAATGGGAATGGCTTAAAGAAAATCCTGTCTCAATGGTGTCAAAAGAAAAGGAAAATAATGCAAGAGATAGAT
>Ga0233430_1005810_pt1 | contig 10470 bp, 4 predicted proteins | sample SI_118_April2016_2_FD_179883 | JGI IMG/M metagenome (GOLD analysis project Ga0233430, IMG submission 179883) | Seawater microbial communities from Saanich Inlet, British Columbia, Canada - SI_118_April2016_150_MG | ecosystem: Environmental > Aquatic > Marine > Inlet | place: Canada: British... | reverse complement strand
TTCCACCGTGGGCCGCAATTAATATACCTTTACCGTTTAATTCTGCCAAAGCAGCATGTGCAGGTCCGCCACCATTTTTTTCTGCGTAGTATTTGTAGATTGGCTTTAATGAAGTAGACATATTGATGAATTTAATTTCCTGATGATCAATAAAATCATTGTTCAGTTCAATAAAAGTTTCCGGTTTATTATTATGAGACCACACTCTATATACTATGCCCTGCTTAAAATGGTTCCAATCATCATGATTATCTTCTGGTGGAAGTTGATTGTCATGTTTTAGCGCTAAAAAAAGCAATCTTCTATCTATTTTATTCGCATCTGTGACATTGTCTTGCAGTTGCATTATTTTAGAAAAATCTTTAAGCCATGGTGTCATTGTTTCAGTAGCTTTGAATTCCCATGTTTGACCGTCACTTAAAGGGAGAATGTATTTTTTTTCATTTCCTAAAAATTGTCTTAGCATATTTGTGTCCAAACTTCCTATTTTATAATTCTATATTTTGTCTGCAATAAATTTAAATATTAAACTATATTCTTATTCGTAGTTAAGAAAATTATCCATCGAAAAATGTTCTGTAATCATCATATTTCAATAAGTTGTCATGATAACCTATTAGCGGAGCTTTATTTTCTCCTCGCAGGAAGATTATTTTATCTGCATTTTTAACTGTGCCTAACCTATGAGCTATTGTGAACATAGTTTTATTTTTAACGACTTCCGGTAAAAGGTTATAGATAGAATTTTCAGTTATATTATCCAGTGATGCTGTAGGCTCATCCAGTATTAGGATGTCAGGTTTTTTGACAAGTGATCTTGCAATAGAAAGACGCTGTCTTTGACCTTCTGATAAATTACCGGCTCCTTCCAGTAAATTAGTATTATATTTTTCCGGTAATTTATCAATGAAATTATGTATTTCTGCGATCTTTGCCGCTGCTATTACCTCTTCCAGTGTTGCATCTGAATTTCCATATTTAATATTATCTAGAATTGTACCAGATAATAGTTCTGTTTTTTGGGAAACATAGCCAATTCTATTTCGCAGAGATCTGACATTGTATTCTGAAATCTTTCTGTCATCAATAAATATTTCTCCGCTTTTTTGCTTATAGAATCTCATTATAAGACTTATAAGAGTAGTTTTTCCTATTCCACTTAATCCTATAATAGCCCAATGATCTCCAGGTTTTACCGTGAATGAAATATTCGTTAACACAGGTTCTTGTGGATTGTAGGCAAAGGAAACATTTCTAAATTCAACTTTTCCATCTATTTTGTTAAGATCCAGACCTGTTTCGGTATTTTCTTCAGGTGTGACTTCAAAAAGTGATGCAAGCCTTTCAAGTCCTGCTCTTGTACTTTGAAGCTGACTTGTACTTGATGCTAAAAATCCTACAGGACCATATACAAATCCTAAATAAGATTGAAATGCGAGAAGTGATCCTACTGACCAGTCTCCCTGAATTACCCAGTATGATCCAAAAGCGAGGACAAAAAATCTGGCAACTGTAGGAAGCAGATTCATTATATTACTGTTAAGACTACCTAATACCATATTTTCATTAGCTATTGTGTAGTTCTTTCTTATTTCAGTTACTATTGTATTTTCACTTTTCTTTTCATTTGAAAAGGTTTTTATCAGTGGAATTGATGAAATAAGTTCCTGAAATGCAGATTGGTAACCTGCACTCCTTTCTCTATTTCTGTGACTAAGGATATAAGTTTTTTTTGCAAAAAAGATCGTTAGTATGAAGGGAACTGGAAGAGTGATCATTATTGGAACTGCAATTCTCCATTCTAAATAAAATAAAAAACATATACCGCCAATTAATCTTGTTACCTGTATGAATACTTGAACGACTGTTCCTGATATGAACCAGTTAATACAGCTTACATCCGAGGTAAGGCGTGACATGAGATAGCCTTTATGGATATGGTCAAAAAACATTTTTGGAAGAGAAAATACACGTTTAATCAGCTTCTGTTGTAAGTGAAGTGTAACTTCCTGTGTGAACCTTGTATTTACAAACTGCCTTATTTGTCCGGCAATACTATTTGTCAGACCTATGGCAACTAAAAGTATTATTACCGGAGCAAGAAGTTTCAAATGTTTGTTTATGAGTACATGATCAATCAGATATCTTGTAATCATAGGTCCTGGAAAAGCAAGCAGTGAGGTAATTAATAATAACAGCATACTCACTAAACCGAGTTTCCATTGAGTAAATATAGACGGGTATATATATCTAACATTATCCCTAAAGCGACCATATTTGTGATTTGGAGCAATATGATCTTTAGGGAGCTTGCAATTTAGTGCATTCTTAAGATGTATAAACCAATTATTCATATAAAATTTGAGGCTTGATATTTGATACTTGAAACTTAATTCAGTCTAACTAAAAAGCGGTATATTTGCCAGTATATTTTTATAGATAATTTAATCTATATATTAAATAAAAATATTTACACCAATAATCAAGTTTCAAGCATCCAGTATTAAATTTTCATTCCTTTCTGGAAGCGTAATATCGTAGGTTTATATTGTGTTTATGACCGCAGTTTTCCATTTACTTGTCCAATCACCTTTACTGTTAATTGCTGCTCTTAATTGCAGTATAGGATTAAGTCCTTCTCGTGACCATCTCATATGTTGATGTCCTTTGCATCGGCGATTTATTAAGCTTTCGACTGTTGATTCAGCTAAATTACTTGTAAAAATTAAGCCAGCTTTTTTCCTCTCTTTATAGTTAATAATTTTATCACAGTTATTAGTGATATAATTCATGAATTTTTTAATTCTTTCAATATGTTTTTCCTGGGAAGCTGCCTCAATAAGCTGCTGTAATCTTTTTTGTGCATTTTCGATATTTCCACGCCACAAGTGCCATTTAATACGCATTAACTTATCTTTCAATTTTTTAGGTAGAGATATATTCTCCAATTTCATAGCCAAATGAAACCAATCTAAAATATAGGTCATATTACCACACAAAGGGGTTACTGCCTCAACAACATTCCAGCAATTGGCAGCACCATCACATAGTGCAGTAATATGGGTGTTTTTACTGAGTCCCTGCTTTAGTGCTGCAACAATGGTACCACTGATTATTTCCTGTTGATTATCATCTTTTACTGATGCAGAACAGTTTTTACTAGACAAATAATTACGAGTACCTTTAGGGTTCGAAAGCAATGCTTCCGGACGATATATAACAGAAGTCATTGCTTCCATAGAACGCTTTTTCTTATCCGTAGTTTTAATATGTCCGCCATCTACATTTAATATTAATTCTTTAGCTTCATCTATTACAGCGATTTTTTTTTCTGCCTCATTTATTTTAGAAACCACTTTTCCCACAGATTCTGTAACATGCTTTATGCGATCGTGATTGTTGATTTTTCTTGTGTCCATTGAAAATAAATCTAAAATCTTTTCACTTTCTCTATAAGGTAAAGTAGCACCCAAACTCGCCTGAATTCGTTTTAAATCTGCTGACTGATTTGTTTTAAGAATAGTTCGTACTGTAGAAGGCACTTCGTAACCGCAGCTATAGCATTTAATGCGTTTAATCTCTAATTCATGATCAGTAAATACATCATAAAATGTAGATGTATGAAATCCAAACTTATGTAGTTTTTGATTGCATTTAGGACATTCTTCATGAGAGTCTTGAAGAATATTCATTTTCTTATCGATAACACAATCTTGAGCTGCCTGTAGGAGTGCAATCTGTTTTTCCATGGGCATGGAAAAATCAAAACAGTTAGTTGGCACTGTAAGAGCATCTTCTAATAAAGGTTTTTCTGAAGTAATTTTACTCGGTTTATTATCATCATAACTTTGAAATATTATACGATATCTTTGTGCCATTATACACTCCTGTTTATGGTATTAGTTCAGGAGAATTAATAGAGCACAATAATTTACATATACAAACCTGATATATTACACTTCCTAGAGCTACAGAAGACTTATTAAAGGTAAATGCTTTATACAGAGTTTTTTGTGGAGAGACATTAATTAAACAATGGCACTGCCCAGATCACACAAAAATAGAAGATTTTAGGTCACGCCTTTCGCTTGACACTCAAAATATCATTGCAAATGAAGCGGTTAAACTTGGAGTAAAGTTAGGTTTTGCAAATCCTGAAGAAGCTGATTGTGACTCTACTGTACAAGAAGCTAATATTGCCTATCCTTCTGATGTTAATTTAATGGTTCAGCTTGTAGCACTTGCCAAAAAAGTAGCAGATTACATGCCTAAAAAGCCAATTCATGAGCAGGTCCCAAGCCTAATAGCGAATCAAAAGCCCTTGCCGTGTTTCCTTGGAATAATCCTAGGATGTGGGATTATTTTTCCTCTCCTAGGGAGATATTCCATGTTTGCATACTTCATGAGGTGACAGCAAGCGCAACTTACATATAAGCCTCCCAATGGATGGCGTCATATTTGTTTGTAGATACAGAAGAGGATTTGATCTGGCAAACATCCGCGACAACCCCATGTAGAAACCCTTGTAGTGTACATTCATCGTACATAGCATAGCAGCGGGCATAACTCTGTTCAGTCGCATTATCACCCAGGCCGAAAGCTAAGCTACTCAGCGAACGCCATAGTTTTTTAATATCGGCGTATCCCACGTTCAGCATAGCCATCCGCCATTGGTCTGCAGCTACATACCTGAGGTAGTCACCAGCAGTGTAGCAGAAGGGCCGTATTCTACGTACGTCAAATACCATTGTTGCATTCCCGACTCTTTCGCATTTATAAGCGATTTTCCCATTCCCCGTGAGAGCTTGGCGATACACTTGCTTTCTACTATAGCGCACAATGTATTTCCCTATAGCTACAATCATGTAATAAAGGCCCTCTAATATTTTAACTGCCATCAATATGAGGTTAGGGATAACTAGCGCAATTGAGGCAGCTATATACGATAGTATACACAAAGTAGTGCTTGCCAGAGTGTAGCTCCCTAAATACATCGATCTAGCAGCCGCAAGGTACATGTCTGCATCACAGTGGCGACGTATTTGGTCAAGTCCATAGATCAAATAGCTTGCTGAGATCTTTTTTTCACCCACGGCTTCATTATATATTTTTAGAGCTTGAGGTTCAATAGCTTTCACGACATCAATAACTTTATTGCATGTTTTCGCTTTTACTACCTCTTTCGCTATATCACTACAGTCGAGGATCGCACCTACGGGTAAGATGCAAGCTGCCCATCCCCATCCCGCACTCCCTAAGTGTGTATTAGCATAAGGCGCAGCCCACTCGATCACTTTTTGTGTGGTATAAGCCAACGACAGTGTGGCTTTTAAAGCTAACAAACTATTTGTATAATTATCTTTTTTTGTAGTTAATCCACGTATTATACTAAAAACACCTAACGGCAGAGAAGCCAGCATGGTAGCCGGTAGGGAGTCGGGTAAAGCCCCTTTGTAACCTCCTGCGTATTTATCGTTCCAGTTCATAGATGCATTGTCTTTATTATATTCGTCACTAGTGTCACCATCATCAGCTCCAGCTACGTGGCTTCCCCAGCACATGTCGCGGTAACTATCTTGATAATATGTGATTGCTGATCGCATCCAGCGAGCCGCGGTATCGCAATCCTCTTCGTCCACTCCGCCCTTTTTGAACCACTGGGCAGTATCGCCATTGGACAGTGTCATCAGGAACGCTTCAGTCACCATGTACACCAATGGACTCTCGGTGCACTGCAGCGCATGTAGCTGAGCGCTTACGTGTTTGAGATTCCCCCATAGGCGGCACCCTGTTACCACACATGTAAGTGTAGCAAATTCAGCTTCCCCGATCCACTCATCCTGTGTGATCCATTGAATTCCACCTGGTGTATTATCAGCGCAGTTGAAATCAGCGTAGGTAGCTGTGTGATCTATGTTGTAGATTCTTACACTAGCATTTAGCACATCGTAGTGGAAATCCAGCTTGGAGGCTTTAGATGGCCATACTTCAAACTCAAATTTGGGTTTCATTTCGGCATAAGTGTATGCCTTGTTGTGCCATTTTTTATTGTCAGTTCCAGTCAACACCTTTCTTATTTGCTTGTCATCGAATATAAATGTACTAATCCTGACGTCCTCTCTTTCGTTTGCATCTGACCAGTCACATATTTTTTCATTTGCAAAGCACGAGTTTTGTATGAAAAGGCATAAATCTAAAACGGTATATGCGACGTGTTTAGGTGTATCCTCAGCATACGGCAGCATGGCCCGATATAGCATCTTTACACAGCTTTTGTCGGAGTCATCGTCCAGTACTTTGTGCATACCATCAGCAAGCGTTTTTAGTCCTTTGAGGTGTTTTAGATCTTGTTTTCTTATCCATACACCTACCGTCCCCTCCCCACCTGCATGGGGCAAATTTACGTAAGCTCGTGGAGATACCATACATGCCATACCAATCCTCCTTTTGTTTTACTTGTTCTTAATATCTTGACATGGAAAACATCCATGCAAGTGTTGTCGCGTTCGCTTAATAGAGATAATTAGCTGCGTGTGTGCTTGTGATATAGCTTGAGAGCTATGCCCTCCTTCCGTGAATGAGCTTATTTGCTCTTTCCTCTGATGTGACCCACGCAGTCCTAATGATTTTATGAAGAAAGTGAATTGATATACCTTCCACGATTATGCCGTTTTCGCGTGATAAACCGAAGTGATGATATAAATGAAAACGTCTATTATAAAGCATATACTTGGTCCCATCCAGTGCCGGAATTGGTTTACAGTCCATCGTACAAAGAAAATCCGTAGGATCGTAATAATTTTTTGCCCAGGCCTATTTATTGGATGTAATATCCTCAAGGTCTGTTTTCCTGATCTACATGTTCTTGCCACATGAGATCATGCTTGTCTTGAAGCTGCAAACACGTCAGGCCAAGTGTGCTGATACTATTATAAGTCCTTGACGCATCGGTAGTCCATGTATTTATCTAGAGATCCAAGAATCGTTATTGTCCCCGTGCGCCAAAAAGATAGTTACACAAGTGATGTTATAGTTAATAATAAGTGATGTACCTCAAAATATTCTTGATAATGAATACAGCTCCCGTAGTGAGATACTGTAGTCATTTGAAGTGTTTTACTTAACGATGTTTCCGGCTAAACAGTTAGTATACCGGTGGTGTCGATAAGATTTAATCTCTCGGTTGGAAGAGTGTTGATATGTGGAGAATTTGTCAAATGGCAGTGAATTGTCCCGTGTAATCAATGGTAATATCGCCCTATAGGACAATGATCTCAACACTTGCTTACGTTGCAAACAGAAGAAACATATAGAAACAGAAACGTGTTACATGCATAAACGCGGTATAGTTCGCGCATACCTCCAGTATATAGTATTGCGATTGGTAAATTAATACCTTGAGCCAAGGTGATGTATTATACGTTGCAGTAAAGTCAATATCGAATATGCATAGTAATGGTATTGTTTTTAAGCGTTTTTGTGCAAGGTACCATGTTTTTTGGTTTTTTGTTGAATTAATGTTTTTGTGATAGTTTTGTTGTTGCAATGACTGTCAGCGGTCAATTTCGGCTGATCAGCCATCCCTTGATATGTCCTTGTATTTAGAAGGTGACATGGAATTTTTTATTAGTCAGGCCTAATGTGTGGTTTTTCTTGCTTTCGATTTGCCTACGAATCTTGTTTTTTATGATCCTGGTCTTTTATCCGAGATCGCGTTGTACATCCTGACATCTCCTGTCCTGCCTCTTTGCCTTTCTCCTTTATTTTGGGCAGAGGCTAATTTATTTGAGTAGCATTTCTGGCATCCACGATGAGTCCTCGGCATGTTGCCTTGTTGTAGTGGGGATGTTTCTACCGGTCCCTTTGGGCCCTGAGCATCTTGTGTAGGCGTGGTAGCCCCCTATTGATGCCCCTTTTTTCCCTCCTTCATGGTCATGTAAAGAAGTACTTTTGCCCCCTCCTTTTCTGCCTTCCAGGTTTGTCAATCCAGTGTGTAACCTTTCTCCTTGTTCACTTCAGCATAGGTGTCCTTTCTGCGTAGTCATGGCATGTGTGTCTGCGTATTTCCATCCACGATCTCCTTGTTTGCATATAGTGCTGCAGCGCGGTTTAGATGTTTATGTTTTAGTATCACAAGGTTGAGCGTGGTTTTATGCCGTTGCATTGTTTGACTAGTCCCTTTGTCCTCCCACCCTGTTGAGAAAGATTTTTGTTTCCCTTGCGTTCGTTGCGATGCTTATATAGTTTCCCTTAGTGTGGATGTATAGTCGCGATTGATTGGTAGTGTAGCTTCCACTTGTGATGTACCGGGAGTGGGATTGTACTGTGCTTTCAAGGTCTTGATATGACCGGACGGTTGTGTTTCCGCACCCGTTTTTTTTTGGCTAGGATTTATTTTGTTAAATATCTGTCCCCCCTGGCCCAGGAGGAAATTTGTAGTGATATGCAGTATGGTAGTGAGAAGTCTTTTTGTGTATCTAGTTGGTCTTGTGGCCTGTCCGTCCCCCAGTGTTCATGTTCGTAGTAGACATTCTTGTGGATCTTTCCATATCCATCCAGTGTCGTAATTATGTCCCCCGTTTCCGATCGGTGTCAGCACCCGTGGCAGTGCGGTTAACGTGGTGCTTGGTCCCCCAGTAGCAAGTATGTATCGATGTGGTATAGTCATTAGCTAGCGTGCTTGTGTGTTATCTTGTTGTTTATGGCTGTTCCCTTTATTCCCCATCTCTGAGTGGTTTGGTTATTTAGTATGTTGCTTATTGAGTGCAGCTATTTAGCGTCCCCTTGCGCGTTCCGGTAGTGTTTAAGCATATGAGGTGTGTGCCGTTTGAACAGTCCCCCGTGTAGATGGGTGGCTTGGTAGCTACCTGCTAATGGAAGCCCACGTGCTACAGAACCCCACACAGCATTTACCTTTTACACCATCACAACACCATTTGACCCAATTTTGTTCATACAGCGAGATTGTTTGTTTAAGAGTCATTTCCCCTTTCATTTGCCTTAAGCCATACAATCCTGATTCATAAAATCTAGCCCACCAACGATGGACCTTCGCCGCTTTTTTCTTTTTCATTCTATCAATTGTGGTGTTAGAAATACTAACACTGATTTTATTAAAATGATATCCTAAGAAATCAAATCCTTCTGGAGTAATTTTCCCTACATATGTCTTTTTAAAAGCAGTCATAAGCTTAAGCTTTTCAAGTACTGTATTAATCTTTTTAATATGCCTTTTAAAAACTAACCTATGATTTGCCATCACAATTATGTCATCCATATACCTTAAATAAAATACAGATTTTTTACCCGAAAAAAGCTCGTCTAATGAATCCATATAGATAGTTCCGATTAAACTGGAAAGAGATGTACCTCTACTAATTCCTATTCTTCTCTCGTTATACTTACCATCGCATTCCATGCTATGAGTTAAAAAACGATTAATAAGTTGAAGAACTTTTATATCTTGGATTTCTTTCTTAAAAATGTCTATCAAAATAGAATGATCTATACTCCCATAATAATTTGAAACATCACTTTTGTAAACATATTTATAACTCTTTTGAGCCAATGCTGCAGATCTAACTGCTCCTTTCAAACCACCATTTCCTTTCATGTGGTAACAATTGGCCGAGAGCTTCTTTTTATATACGTCCTCTAACAAGATTTTCAAAGCTTTCAGTACAACAGCGTCTGTAGCCGCCCACTTTTCATAATGCCCTTCAAATCCAAAACATATTTTAGTGGTAGTAAAAGTATAAGATCCCTTGAGAAGTGTCTGTTGAATAGCATTTTTTTCACGTGCCCAGTTTAATCGTAAATCCCATATATCATTATTACAGCTACTATGTCTGCGGCTATGACAAACCGAGTCATAAGCTTTGTCTAATATTTTATCCGAGGCAAGTTTTGTGATTAAATTACAATCCATAAATATTATCCTTAAGCGAATTGTACAAGTTCTTTAAAAACGCTCTGGTAAGAATCTTCTTACTTTCTTTAGCCCATGCAACCATTTCTAAGACATCCATGTTCCATTTAGATACTATTTGTAAAGTCGTGTTTAAGATATTCTTTCCAATTGTTTAATTCTCAACCAATAATCATTAATAATATCATAAAGATAAGCAATTGTCAATGGCTTTGTTAAATGAATATTGGCTCTCTTGCATTCCTGTAGAAGTTGAAGTGTTGGTAATCAATGATATAGTAATGGCCAACTAAAAATAAAGGGTTGCAATTTATGAGTAAAATGACATGGCTCTTTAACTGGTAACACTTTTTATTAAAAAAGCTCTTATATTGCTAACAAATATTTCATAAGACTTTAGTTTATTATCTTTGAAAAAACAACAACTCAGAGGTCAAATGAAATATCCTAAAGTTTACACTTACCAAGCACCACTTTCAAACATATCTCCAGAAACATGTAATGAAATGCTTCAACATGATCGAAATGTAACAAAGATAGCT
>Ga0233430_1005804_pt1 | contig 10476 bp, 9 predicted proteins | sample SI_118_April2016_2_FD_179883 | JGI IMG/M metagenome (GOLD analysis project Ga0233430, IMG submission 179883) | Seawater microbial communities from Saanich Inlet, British Columbia, Canada - SI_118_April2016_150_MG | ecosystem: Environmental > Aquatic > Marine > Inlet | place: Canada: British... | reverse complement strand
CCGATGACCATATTGTTGCCGCCAATCTGCACGCTGCGTTCCGGGTTTCGCGCATGTTGGGTAAATTCAGCCGGTGCCGTCGCGATCAGCTTTCGCGCCAATCCTCTGGGCAGGCGGACCCGGTTGCCTGATACATCCGCACCGGCGTCCCGCCAAAGGGCCAAAACCTCGTCATCGCCGGTGAAATCAATACCGATTTCGGCCAATATGGTTTCCGCATTGGCTTCAATAATTTCGATGCCTTCAGGGGAAAGAACATCCGCCGTGGGCACACCGCGCACAATATAGGGGGCAGTCGCTGTGGGGGCTGCGGCCCGCGCTGCACGCTTTTCTGCCCGGCCACCGCCCTGACGGCCCCCCGTGCGGCCATTACGGCCTCTTCTTCCTTCATTCGCCATGATGCCAAATCCCCAATGACTGCGTTGACGTTGCCAATTCTAGACACTGCCGCATGGCTAACTAGATCAATTCCGACTCCTACTTGTGTATAAGCGCCGTCTCAGGTTCCGGCTGACGTCGTTCGGCGCGCGGGGTATGACCAAAATATCCGCGATAGCTTTTTGTGAAATGCGAGGCAGAGATGAAGCCGCAGGCCAGTGCCACCGCCGTTATGGACAGGCTGGTTTGTACCAATAGCTGCCGCGCCCGGTTCAGTCGTAATTCGAGATAATATCGGGTTGGTGTCTTGTCAAAATATCGTTGGAACAGCCGCTCCAGATGCCGGGTCGAAAGACCAACCGATGTGGCGAGTCCAGCATAACTCAAGGGCTCTTCCAAATTTTCTTCCATTTGGGCGATGACGGCCAAAAGCTTTGGGTGACCGCTGCCCAAACGAAAGCGTAACGGGCGGCGCTGTTGATCATGCTTGTTGCGGATCCTCTCGTGCAATAGTTGATCGGCAACTTCGGCAGCCAGATCATCGCCGTAATCCAGGGAGATGAGATTGAGCATCATATCCAAGGCCGCCGTTCCGCCGGAGCAGGTGAGCCGGTTCCGGTCCATTTCAAACAGTTCCGAGGTAAATTCAACATCCGGATAGCGTTCGATCAACCCCGCCAGGTTTTCCCAATGGGCCGTGCAGCGATAACCCTTTAACAATCCCGCCCGGGCCAGGACAGAGCTGCCCGTACAAATTGAACCCAGTGTACTGCCGCCCGCGTCAAGGCGGCGCAGCCAGGCAAATACGGTTCGGTTATTATAGTCGTGGCTGCCAAGGCCGCCGCAGACAAAGATCAACGGATGCGTTTTGACGGCGGATACCGCCTGATCGGTGGGCAGGGCGATCCCGTTGGAAGCAGCGACGGGGTTCCCGTCTGTGGAAATCAAATTCCAATCATAAAGCCGCTTGCCGGTGACGTGATGGGCAAGACGCAGAGGTTCAATCGCTGCCGTCAGCGCGATCATTGTAAAGTTCGGCACCAGAAAAAAGCCTATCTGGCGGGCCTTAATGTTTTCAGAAATTTGAACCATGCCGACCGCTCTTGCAAATTTGACACAGAATTTAGCCAATTATAGCGCAAAAGCGACGTCGCAGTGAGGCAAATAAATGTCGCCGGAGCACTAGCGACAGACGGCAAAAGAAACCCAATATGTGCTGTTTCCGGTGCCCAAGGGCGGAAGTTCACTGGGTGGGTAATTACTGGGCTGGGAGTAGACGCCATGGCCAACGAAGAAGACCAGGATAACGAGCTGGACCTTTCGTCCCTGAATGACGAAGATCTCGTCGCCCAAATGCATGATGACCTTTACGACGGTCTGAAAAGCGAGATCGCGGAAGGTGTCGAAATTCTGCTGTCCCGCAGCTGGCAACCCTATGACGTTCTGACCAAGGCATTGGTTGAGGGGATGCGTATCGTGGGGATTGATTTCCGCGACGGTATCCTTTTCGTGCCGGAGGTATTGATGTCCGCCAACGCCATGAAAGCGGGCATGGCCATATTGCGCCCACTTCTGGCGGAATCGGATGCGCCGCAAATGGGCAAAATGGTCATCGGCACGGTCAAGGGCGATATCCATGATGTGGGCAAAAACCTTGTCGCCATGATGATGGAAGGTGCCGGCTTTGAAGTCATAGATATCGGCATCAACAACTCGGTTGAAGACTACATGGCCGCGTTGGAGGAATATAAACCCGAAATTCTGGGCATGTCCGCTTTGTTGACCACGACGATGCCCTATATGAAGGTGGTTATTGAAGCCTTGGAAGCCAAGGGCGTGCGCGATGACTATGTGGTGCTGGTGGGTGGTGCACCCCTGAACCAGGCCTTTGCAGACAGCGTTGGGGCGGATGCTTATTGCGTTGATGCGGCTGTGACCGTGGATATCGCCAAGGATCTTATGGCCCGGCGTCAGGGCTCTGGTGCGGAACGCATGGCCCGGGCGGCTGAAGGCTGAGCCGTGAGGGATGTCGCTGCAAAGCGGCCGGATATGCGACCGGAAAAGCGACCGGGCCTGTTGATTGCCTGTGGCGCTTTGGCGCGGGAAATTATCGCGGTGTTGGATGCAGGTGGCCTGGATGGCCTGGATGTGAACTGCCTGCCGGCTCATTTGCACATTAGGCCCCAAGCCATTGCCGAGGCCGTGCGTGGCAAAGTACGGGCGGGCAAACTCAGTCACGAGAAGGTCTTTGTGCTATACGCTGATTGCGGCACTGGCGGGGATCTTGATGCCGTCTGTGCCGAGGAAGGCGTCACCCGTATACCAGGCGCCCATTGCTATGAATTCTTCGCAGGCGCTGAAACCTTCGCCGCTATATCCGAGGCGGAACCGGCGGCCTTTTATCTGACCGATTTCCTGGTCCGGCATTTTGACCGCCTGGTCTATGCGGGTCTTGGCCTGGACCGATATCCGGAGCTGTTGGACGACTATTTCGGCAACTACCGCCGGGTGGTCTATCTGGCCCAGACCAAGGACCCGGCGTTGGAGGAACAGGCGAAGGCGGCCGCCGAACGTCTTGGCCTGGCCTACGAATATCGTTTTACGGGCTATGGCGAACTCGCCGCATTTACCTCCCGCGCCAATCACAGAGTACAGACATGACAGAAACCATCCTTCGTTCGGCAAACCGTGAGGTCATCATCGGTTTCGACAGACCCTTTGTCATTATCGGCGAACGGATCAATCCTACGGGGCGCAAATTGCTGTCGGAGGAAATGGCCGCGGGCGATTTCAGCCGGGTGGAGGCCGATACCCTGGCCCAGGTACAGGCAGGCGCGCAAATGCTGGATGTCAACGCCGGCATTCCAATGGCTGACGAACCGGCAATTCTGGCCGCCACCATCCGCCTTGTGCAATCGATTACGGATGTGCCCTTGTCCATCGACAGTTCCATCGTCGCGGCGTTGGAGGCGGGCCTGGATGCCTATGAGGGCCGGGCCCTGGTCAACTCCGTTACGGGTGAGGAAGAAGTGCTGGCAGCGGTATTGCCCCTGGTGAAAAAGCATGACGCCGCCGTCGTCGCCATCGCCAATGACGAAACGGGAATATCGGAAGATCCTGATGTTCGCTTTGCCGTGGCAAAAAAGATCGTCGAACGGGCCGCTGATTTCGGCATCGCCTCAAAAGATGTCGTCGTCGATCCATTGTTGATGCCCGCGGGTGCCATCGAAGGGGCCGGTCGGCAGGCCATGCGCATAATCCGCCGCTTGCGGGAAGAGTTAAAGGTCAACACCACGGGCGGTGCTTCCAATATCAGTTTTGGTCTGCCCAATCGGCATGGCCTGAATGGTGCGTTCTTGTCCATGGCCATTGGTGCCGGGATGACCTCCGCCATCCTTAATCCCCTGCATAGCGAGGAAATGGCCGCCATTAAGGGCGCCGATGTGATGATGGGTGTGGACCCTCATTGCCAGGCCTGGATGGCCCGCTATCGTGATCCCACGGTCCAGAGAGAGGGTCGTCGTGGTGGCCGCAGAGAACGAGGTGGACGAGGCGACCGGGGCAGCCGGGGACAGTCGGGCGCGATCGGTGAATAGCGGTGCCAGAGCCGTCCTGCAGGATTGTTTTTACCCCCTCCGGCCGGCAAGGGACTGTTGCCTACAACACCACGATTTTGGCTGCGGCCCGTGAACTCGGTGCCGATCTAGGCTCCATCTGCGGCGGCCGGGCCAGATGCGGGCGCTGCCGGGTGCATGTGGAGACCGGCGCGTTTGCCAAACACGGAATTTCATCCGCTGCTGATCATCTAAGTGAAACAGAGGTGGATGAGCGAGGCTATGCCGCCCGGCGCAAGATGCCAACGGGCGACCGCCTTGGCTGCCAGGCACGCATTGTTGGCGATCTGGTCATCGACGTCCCCATCGAAAGCCAACAGCATAAGCAGATCATTCGCAAACGGGCCGAAGTTCGGGCCATTGAAATCGATCCGGTTCTAACCCTGCATGATGTAGATTTGGATGATAGCGGCGTTTTAAATGCTTTGGCCGCGCAATGGGGCATGCAAGACCTCACCCTTGATACCGCCGCACCAAGCGTTATAGGGCCGGCGACGGCGGTGGTACGTGATGCTCAGGTGGTCATTGATGTCCGGCCCGGCATAGTTGAACGAGCCTATGGCCTTGCCGTCGATATTGGTTCCACAACCCTGGCCGCGCATCTGGTTGATCTTGGCAATGGCGATGTGCTGGCGACGGCATCTGCCATGAACCCGCAAATCCGATTTGGCGAAGATGTCATGAGCCGCGTGTCCTATGCCATGACCAACGACGGCGGGGCCGACGCCATGATGGATGCAGTCCGCGTTTCGTTGGACCAGTTAGCGGGCGATGCCGTACGTCAGGCCGATGTCCGGCGCGGGGACGTTTACGAAGTCGTCATCGTCGGCAATCCGATCATGCATCATATCTTCCTGGGCCTTGACCCGGTGCCGTTGGGTTTGTCGCCGTTCCGGCTTCAGGCCGAAGGTGCGGTTGAGCGCGCGGCGGCAGAACTTGGATTGTCCCTGGCCCCGAATGCACGGGTTTATTTGCCACCCTGCATCGAAGGTCATGTGGGCGCGGATGCAGCCGCGATGGTGCTGTCAGAAGGTCCGCACCTGGGCGACGAAACCGTATTGTTGATTGACGTCGGTACCAATGCGGAAATTGTTTTGGGCAATCGCCACCGCTTGCTGGCGGCCTCCTCGCCCACCGGGCCGGCACTGGAAGGCGCGCAGATCAGTAGCGGCCAACGCGCAGCACCGGGCGCTATTGAACGGGTTCGGATCGATCCGGAAACCGGTGTTGCAAGGTTCCGTGTGATCGGCTGTGATTTCTGGTCTGACGAAGCCGGCTTTGATGCCACGCCAACCGGAATTTGCGGTTCCGGGATTATCGAGGCTGTGGCGGAAATGGCCGCCGCCGGCATTATTAAGCCCGATGGTGGTTTCCCGGCAGCCGGCACGGATTTTCAAATCCACCCTGGCGAACCTGCCATCGTGATTACGCAACAAGACGTCCGCGCGGTGCAATTGGCCAAGGGCGCATTGCATGCGGGTGCGAGGTTGCTGCTGGATCGCTTCGGTGTAGCGGCGGTGGACCGCGTGGTGCTGGCCGGTGCCTTTGGTAGCCAGATTGCCCCGGTACACGCCATGGCATTGGGCTTGATTCCAGACGGTGATCCGGACAAAGTATCGTCTGCGGGTAATGCGGCAGGAACCGGCGCGCGCATTGCCCTGTTGAACAAGGCGGCCCGGCGGGAGATTGAGGTCGTTGTGCAAGGTATAGAACGGGTCGAAACCGCGACGGAGCCGGATTTCCAAACCTATTTCGTCGATGCCATGGCAATCCCCCATGCCACGGATCCTTACACGAATTTGCGCGCCATCATGGCAATGCCCCTGCATCAGGTGGCCGAAGGACGGCGGCGCGCAAGCCGCCGGGGCCGTGCTGGAAGGAATTCTTGAGAATGCCGCCTGATCTGCCGTTCAGCATCACGGAATTTGACGACCGTATCGTCAAGGCGCGCGTGGCCATGGCGGATGCGGGCATCGAACTTTTGCTGGTCACCGATCCATCGAATATGGCCTGGTTGACCGGCTATGATGGCTGGTCCTTTTATGTCCATCAATGTGTGTTGTTGCCCTTGGATGGCGCGCCGCTGTGGTATGGACGGCAACAGGATGCCAACGGTGCCCTGCGCACGGTGCATATGGCCCCCGCGCACATCCATTCTTACCCCGATGACTATGTTCAGTCGTTTGAGCGCCATCCCATGGATCACCTCTGTGGCCTAATTGCGCAATGGGGATGGAGCAAACTCAACATTGGTGTTGAGATGGACAACTACTATTTCTCCGCTGCGGCTTATCAATCTTTGATTAGCCATTTACCGAATGTCAAATTTCTCGATGCGACGGCTTTGGTGAATTGGTGCCGGGCCGTGAAGTCTGAACAGGAACTGATCTACATGCGCCGGGCAGGACGTATCGTTGGGGAAATGCACAAACGCATCGCCGAGTTGATCAAGCCTGGAATGCGCAAGAACGATCTGGTGGCCGAGATTTTTGCCACCGGCATCAGAGGGGCTGATGGCCACGGTGGCGACTACCCCGCCATCGTGCCCTTGCTACCCTCCGGTGCTGATGCGGCGGCACCTCACCTGACGTGGGACGACAAACCCATGAAAGCGGGGGAGGGGACATTTTTTGAGATTGCCGGTTGCTATCGCCGCTATCACGTACCCCTGTCGCGGACCATATTCCTAGGCCCCCCATCGCAAGAATTCCTGGATGCGGACAAGGCTGTTCAGGAAGGCATGCTGGCGGGACTGGAGAAAGCGCGTCCTGGCTTCCGTTGTGAAGATATCGCAAATGCCTTTTTTGCGGTCCTAAAAAAATACGGCATCATCAAGGACAATCGCGCCGGCTATCCCATCGGCATCAGTTATCCCCCAGACTGGGGAGAGCGGACCATGAGCTTGCGGCCCGGTGACCGAACCGAGCTGAAGGCCGGCATGACCTTTCACTTTATGACCGGCTTGTGGATGGATAATTGGGGCATGGAAACCACAGAAAGTATCGCCATCACTGACGCTGCGCCTGAATGTCTGGCGGATGTGCCACGGAAACTGCTGGTCATTGACTGATCCGAGACGATAGATTGGGTCATGGTCAAAATCAGAACCAAATTGGCGGAACGCCTGGGCATTGATTTGCCCATCTTCGGGTTTTCTCACAGTGTCGATGTCACGGCGGCGATTACCAATTCCGGTGGCCTTGGTGTGTACGGCATTGCCCATGACCCACCTGATGCCGTGCCGGGAAAACTGGCAGCCATTCGGAAATTGCTGGGGGACAGACCGTTGGGCATCGATATCATGATGCCCAAGGGAATGCCGGAAGATGAAACGTTAGAGAACGTTCGTGCTAATTTGCCCGGCGAACAAGTTGCCTATGTGGCAGGCCTGACCGAGAAATATCAGGTGCCTGCGTCCACGAAGAAAACCTTTTTCAATTCCGTACTACGAACGCCCAGCTATTTTGAGGGGCAGCTGCAGGCCTTGTTGGCCTCGGATACCGACCTTGTGGCCTTTGGCGTCGGCTTGACGCCGGATGCGGTCAGCCGGCTGCAGGCTCAGGGCAAGCTGGTTGGTGCCTTGATCGGCAGCCCGCATCATTTTGATGCCTATCGTGGCGTTGACCTGGATTTTATCGTTGCCCAGGGTACGGAGGCTGGTGCCCATACGGGGCAAATCGGCACCATGGTGATGGTGCCCGAAATTGTGCAGATGGCGGGCGATCTGCCTGTATTGGCTGCTGGCGGGATCGGCCATGGCTCTCAAATCGCCGCTGCCCTGTCCATGGGCGCGCAAGGGGTTTGGTTGGGAACCACGTGGTTGTCTGCGTCAGAGCACGGCCATGGGGACCATGCCATCGGTGATAAACTGCGGGCCAAACTATTTGCCGCCGGTAGTGGTGATACCGCGATCACCAAGGGCAGTAGTGGCAAACCGCAAAGGCAGGTCCGTTCCGCCTGGACAGAGGCTTGGGCGGATCCAAATGCGCCGCCGCCACTGAAGATGCCGTTTCAACATGCTCTGGTGGGCGAATTACTGACAGCGATTGATGAGCATGAGGTTGATCCCTTGCTGCATTCACCCGCCGGGCAGGGCGTTGTTTGGAGCAAGGCAGAGAGATCCGTCCCCGAGATTATGGACGACCTGGCAGAACAGACCGCTATCGGCCTGAAGCAGGGTATTGCGACACTGGAAGAAGGGTAACGAACAGCTGTAGCTATCCGGGGCTCATCCCGCGCATACGTTCGCTACGCCGTCGCAACAATTCCAGGGTCGCCAACAGGGCGATGGAAATCATCACCAATATGGTCGCCACAGCCAGGATAGTCGGGCTGATCTGCTCACGAATACCAGACCACATTTGCCGTGGAATAGTGCGCTGGTCAAACCCGGCCAGGAACAGCACGACCACAACTTCATCGAACGATGTGATGAAAGCGAACAAGGCACCCGAGATCACGCCCGGCAGGATCAAAGGCATGATGACCTTGAAAAACGTTGTCGTCGGATTGGCACCAAGATTGGCCGAGGCTCTGGTCAGGGAATGGTCAAAACCTACAAGTGTCGCCGTCACGGTAATAACCACAAACGGCGTGCCCAGGGTCGTATGGGCCAGAATAATGCCCAGGAAGGTCTGATCAAGGCCAATATTGGAATAGAAAAAATACATCCCCGCAGCGGAAATAATCAGCGGTACAATCATCGGTGAGATCAACAGGCCCATGGCGAGGGAGCGGTAGGGCATGTTTGAATTGCTTAACCCCAGGGCGGCGAGGGTGCCCAATATAGTCGCCAAAATGGTCGAGGCGATAGCAATGATGAAGCTGTTCTTGACCGAATGGGTCCATTGCGTGTTGGAGAGGAAATCCTCATACCAGCGCAGGGAATAGGCATCCGCATCAAATGTCAGCATGCCTTGGGTAAAGGTGAAATAAGGCTCCACATTGAAGCTCAATGGGATGATCACCAGGATTGGCGTGATGAGGAAGATAAAGATGCAGGCGCAAATGAGACGGAAGGCGTAGTACCACGTCGTCTCCAGCGGTCCGGCGTAAGATGGTAGGGCCATGATCTATCCCAGTTTCATATTATCGATGCCGACAATTTTATTATACAAGAAGTAGAGCGCCAGTACGGATGCCAACAATAATGCGCCCAATGCGCCCGCCAGACCCCAGTTCAGGGACGATTGCATGTGATAGGCAATCTGGTTCGATATTAAGGTGCCGTCGGTGCCGCCGACCAACGCCGGTGTGATGTAGTAACCAATGGATAGAATGAACACCAGGACGCTGCCTGCGCCAATGCCTGACAGGGTTTGCGGCATATAGACCCGGACGAAGGCGACGAACGGATTTGCCCCCAACGACAGGGCGGCGCGCATATAGGTCGGGGGAATGGTCTTCATAACGCTGTAAAGGGGTAGGACCATGAAGGGCAACAAAATATGGGTCATCGCGATGATGGTGCCGGTCAGATTATGGATCAGTTGCAATCTGTTTTGATCGTCCACAAAACCAAAGAAGACGAATAGATCGTTCAGCACACCCTGGCTTTGCAGCATGGCGATCCAGGCTGTCGTGCGCACCAGCAACGATGTCCAGAATGGCAGCAGCACAAAAATCATCAACAGGTTGGAATAACGCAAGGGCAAAGTCGCCAACAGGAAGGAGATCGGATAGGCCAAGACAACACAGATCATGGTGATCGCCAGGCTGATGGCAAAGGTCCGCCAAAATAATTTGCCATAGATGCGCCGGTTTTCCGGCTGCATGACGATCTCGCCTGTTTTGTCATACTTCATATCCAGGGCATTGAGGTAATAGCCAACCGTGTAGGGTGCTGTATTACGCTTGATCACCGTCCAGGTTTCCAGATCCTTCCATTTCTTGTGCATTTTCAGGACCTTGGCCTTGTACGGCCCGGACGTAAGTTTTTTGGATTTTCGCGCCGAGCTGGTGATCATGCTACGCATGCCGGATTTTTCATAATTCAGCCGGGTGCCCACCTTGCCGATTTGTCTGGATTTGGCACCGGCCTGAAGGTCTACGACCAGGGCGGCGAAAACCGATTCTTCCGGGATATCCTTGCCATCCCATGTCGCCAGCGCGGCGGTGGTCGCCGGCATCAAAGTTCCCACATGCCAGTTATCGACACTGCGCAAGGTCATATTAAAAATCGGGATCAAAAATGAAAACAGCACGAACAGCAGCAATGGTGCCACCAACATTACCGCCCGCATGCGGTTCTTGCGCAGGGCGCGGTTCAGGCTATCTTTTAGCGGCCTGCCGTCTGCGGCAAGGACAACTCCGTTATCTGCGGTATCCGCTGCCATGCCCATGCCCCAATGAAGTCAAAAAATAAAACAATTCAAAAACAAAAATATTGGAATGTGGGGCAGGTTACCCCGCCCCACACACCAAAAAACAATGGCCTTATTGCAAAAGCCAAGCCGCGAAACGTTCTTTCATTTCGTCGGAGTTA
>Ga0233430_1005802_pt1 | contig 10478 bp, 4 predicted proteins | sample SI_118_April2016_2_FD_179883 | JGI IMG/M metagenome (GOLD analysis project Ga0233430, IMG submission 179883) | Seawater microbial communities from Saanich Inlet, British Columbia, Canada - SI_118_April2016_150_MG | ecosystem: Environmental > Aquatic > Marine > Inlet | place: Canada: British... | reverse complement strand
GGTGAAATAATGGAGAATCCAATGAATCCGAAGATCCAGACAATCTGTCTTTTTGCAGTATTGATTTTTATGTCCGGTTTATATGCACAACCGGAATTTGACTTCGAAACGATTGGTGAGTACTTATCTGATTGGGATTCAGTTAAGGATATTGCCGTGAATGGCGATTTCGCTTATATGGCAATGGGCACATCCGGGATGTATGTTTATGATGTTTCAGATCCAGTAAATCCAAGATTTATCAGCAGGATTTTGATTAATGAATCCAAGGTACAGGCGATAGATTTGCACGGCGATTACGCGTGTTTAGGAGCAATATCAGAAGCAGGATTAGATAATAGCTCATTTCTGGTAGTGGATATATCTGATCCTCTAAATCTCAATCTTGTAAGTGAAGTTGAACTCGAGGGACTTTACATGAACAAGATTAGAATCGAAGGAGAATATGCATACATTGGAGCCACAAATCTTTATGCCATTGATATTTCAAATGTAGAAGAGCCTGAAATCACGGTTAATTTTGAAATTCCCGACCGATATGTACATGATTTTCACATACAGGAAGACAGACTGTACCTGACCACTGATCTGGATGGCGACTTCCGAAGAGGAACAGCTTCACTTAGAATATTTGATATTTCCAATCCAGGTGAACTACAGGTGATCGGAGTGTTTGACTCTGATGGCGTGGACTGTGATCTTTTTTATGGCATTGCGATTAAGGACGAATTCGCAATAATCACAGGTTGGGGTGATGGGTTACATCTCCTTGATATTTCAGATATGGAAAATATAAATCTTGTAAACTCAGTAGAGATGGGCAGAGATTTAGATAGAGTTAAAATTATTGACGATTCAGCTTATATTGCAGATTCTGGAGAAAGAACGGTTCATTTATTTGATGTTTCTGACCCGGGAAATCCCAGATTTATCAGATCCTATGACGTCGGAGAGAGTTCAGTTTTGAAATTTGTGGTAACCGAAAATTTAATGTATATGCCCCAACAAAGCCACGGCTACTGTCTGTTTGATGTATCCGAACCGGATAATCCTGAATTGGAACTCCTGTTCAGAGGTATTCGCATCGAATCTGTTGAGTTATCTGGTGACATGGCATATATCACATCATGGGGACGATTTGGAAGTCCCCGAGGAATTGCTTCTATAGATATCTCGAATCCCATGCAGCCGGTCTTTCTTGGATGTTATTTAGGAGAAGAATCTTATTGGCCGGCAATAAATGTTCGAGGAGATATCGCTGCTGCATGTTATGACGGAAATTCCATTCATATGCTGGATGTTTCAAATCCTTTAAACTTTGAACTATTGGGATTATGGAGTTCTGATTTTGCCAGAGCTATCACCGATATTTTTTATAAAGGAGACCGCGTCATTACCTCGAATGTCAGGCGAGGAGAATGGGAAAGCAGTTATTTTATCTTCAACATTGACGTTTCTGATCCTGCTCAACCTGTCACGACAGGCTCCTGCGAAATTGAGAATAGAGGACAAATCAAATTGGTTGATGATTTGGCAATTGTTACCACAATCGGAGATTTGGGTGCTTTCAGTATCGTAGATCTAACTGATCCGGACAATCCAATTGAGATTAACGACACCGAAATTGGTATCCCCATCCATGATTTTGAATTCGTAGAACAGGAATTATTTTTTGCCTGCGGAGATACAGGTGTGTTTGTTTTTGACATCGCAGAGCCTGAAAACCCAAGGTTCTCCGGTATAATTGGACTGGAATGGTCGGCGGAATCAATATGTGCGTTTGAAGACTTTTTACTTGTCGGAGATAATCAGATACAGCATGGAATAACCGTTGTTGACATTAGTAATGAGAATGCCAGGATTATTGGTGAATATGTAACTCCTGGAAGAGTAGAAGATATTAAATGCTCGAATGGTTTAATATATGTTGCTGATACAAAAGGTTTGGGCATTTATGGAAGTAATCCTAATTTTATCCGTAATGAGATGACAGGCCGTTTTGCTAGTAGTTTCATCTTATATCCAGCTTATCCTAATCCCTTCAACTCAACAACAACAATCGAATACACTCTGCCCTACTCTTCAGAAGTCATCCTGAACCTCTACAACCTGTCCGGACAGAGGGTTGAGACGTTGGTTGATGGGAGGATGCAGGCGGGGGTTCACAACATTATATTGGATGCGGGGGATTTGGTTTCGGGGTTGTATTTTGTTAAGTTGGAAGGTTCGGGTTGGTCGTTTACTAATAAGATTATACTTGTAAAATAAAGGAGTTCATGATGCAGAAAATATCCGTCATGATTTTTGTTTTAATGCTATCAGGTCTTTTACAAGCTCAAGATGCAGAAAACGTCGAATACATTACAGATTTGATCGACCGATGGCAAGGTGGGAGCGATATCGCTATCGTCGGAAACTATGCGTATATAACATGCGGTACCTCAGGGCTCAGGATCATGGACATTTCTGATCCGGAACATCCCATGCCTGCAAGTTGTTACTCTGAAGATCTTGGGCAAATGAAAACTATAGATATATCAGGGAGTTACGCATTTGTCGGTACAGAAAACCGGGTCATCGTTTTCGACATTTCCGAACCACTTGAACCGGAAATAGTAGACCTCCATCAACTGGATTATACAATAGAATCGATTAAACTAATGAATAACTGCCTCTACATCGGATCGGTAATAGGTCATGAGAATGACAGCAGTACCAATTACATTGAGATATTTGACATATCGAATCAACCTGATCCTGAATTGCTTTGTCAATTTGAATGGGAAAGTGAAAATCATCCCAATGGCAGTACACTAAGGGATATTTATCCGGTTGATTCTGGTATTTTTGCGGTTTCCAGTGATGAGCTGTTCTTCCTGGAACTGGTTGAAGCTGACAGTTTGCGTTTAGCAGTTACAGATAACCGTTTTAAGGGGGAATATGTTTCTGTTGTGGGGAATATTGCATATTTAATGGATGGTGCGATCCTTAAAATTTTAGATGTCTCAAATCCGGAAGAGCTCGAATTGATCGGCGAGTGCATGACACCATCAGGATGCGGTACGTATATCAATGATATTGCTGTAAAGGAAGATATCGTGTATATTTCTTCAGTCATAACATTCTGCGGTTCACCGGGTCGTGATGCGACATTCTATATTTTTTCAACTGTTAATGTTTCTGATCTAAGAGAGCCGCAAGTGATAAAATCGACAGAACTACCACTCGCCGCAAATTCAATTTCAATGTTTAATGAAGATATTGTTGTTGCTCAACGGGGTGGTATAAGAATATTTGATCTGTCGGAGCCTGATACTCTTCAGTCAATCGGATTCTATAATACAAATGGATACTCAAGATATATCCATTTGAGTGGTGAGTTATTATATGTTCTGGATAATATGGAGACAGGTCCGGATTATCCGGGAAGATTTGATGTTCTATGGATGTTCGATCTTTCTAATATGGAGGATCCTGTCTGTGTAAATTACTTTGAATTGAACGCGTATGAGGCACTTGTTTCGGATGAGTTTCTGTATGCATTTGGAAATGATTCAATTCGCGTGTTTGATTTAACAGAACCCCAAACTCCGTCTTATGTTGATTCTTACCTGAAACCAGGTCGTTATGGGGGAATTCATATTGATGCTCCATATATAATTATGGAGCAATATGAGTTTTTAAATACCTATGAAATGACGGATGCAGACACACTTGATTTAGTCGGGCAATTCAGTGTTGAAGACTGGAGTCTTAGATCAATGATCGTTTCTGAGGATGTAATATATGCGACAAAACGTGAAAATGGAATTGGAATAATTGATGCATCCGATCCGACTCAGATGGAATTGATAACCGATTATCACCTGTCGGGAGATACTAAGGACATTCAAGTATCCGGTAATTATGCCTATGTTTCAAACTCACCGAGTGGTTTGGTTATCATCGATATTTCAGATCCAGCCACTCCCGATTCACTCGGAAGCATTGAAGTAGACGGGCTGAGAATACACCATTTTGACAACACCTATGGGTACGTTCAAAATGACACAATGCTTGTGATGATAGATGTGTCAGATCCGGAAAATCTGGTGCAGGCGGGTTACTTTGACCTCGAACTGGGGAGGTATGAACATATTAATTACGTTCAAACTATTGAAGATTTTGTTTACATAGCACTTGACGAAAACATAGGAGTCTTTCGCAATACGCTTTTGAATGTAGATGATAGAGATAATAACATTGGGATTGCAAGTGAGTTTAGATTATCACCTGCCTACCCCAATCCCTTCAATTCCACAACCACAATCGAATACGCCCTGCCATTTGCTGCGGAGGTCACCCTGAACCTCTATAACCTGTCCGGACAGAGGGTTGAGACGCTGGTTAGTGGGAGGTTGCAGGCGGGGGTGCATCGAACGATGCTGGATGCTGGTGATTTGGCTTCGGGGTTGTATTTTATCAAGTTGGATGGAGTGAGGCAGTCGGTTACCCAAAAAATAATGCTTGTGAAATAATTGGAATTCAAAATGAACTTTCGACACTTCTTTCTTATTTGTCTGATCGCTTGCATCCTGGCGCCCTTGCTTATGTCTCAAGATTTTGAGAACATCGAGATCGAGAGCAGCCTTTACGAAGGATGGGATGGGATTTTTGATCTGGCAGTTGCGAACGATTTTTTGTACATCAGTACTGGTGTTTCCGGATTACAAATCTTTGACCTTTCAGAACCTGATCAGTTTAATCTTGTTGGGACATGGAACTCAAATCCAGGGGAAGCAGGGGAAATTTGTATTGATGGAGATCATGCTTATGTGGCTGATCCATTTGTAGGATTTTCTATTGTTGACATCAGTGATCCGGAAAATCCCTTTGATACGGGGAGGACAAATGAAAGACTGGACTTTACCGAAATAAAAGTAGATGGTAATTACCTTTATGCAGCATCATTCAGGCAGGACACCGGTGGTTTATTTATCTATAATATCAGTGACCCTGAGAATCCTTTCCAAGTAGCACATCTCCCAGAATCTTTACAAGCCAGGAATGTGACAGTGTTTGGTGAATATGTTTATGTCTCCGGTTATACTCAGGAAACTCATTTCACAGCAGTATACGTATACAATGTAAGTGAACCGGAAAATCCCGACTATATTGGAGAATTTGATTTTGAGGGCTCTGAAAGTCAATTTATAGCTTTGGGCAATATTGCATATTTAGATGCGGCACCAAGCGATATTAATGGTTTCTATACGCTTGATATTTCTAATCCTGAAAATCTGGAATTGACAGGAGTCTTTGATGAGGGATTGGGTCGAGTACTCCATTTTTTTCAAAATGACAGTTTGCTTTATGTCGTTGACCGAGATGATGAATCCAATGAGTATGTGAATATTTTTAATGTTAGTGATCCCGAAAATCCTTTTTCCATCAGTCGATCTAATCCGCTACCAGATTGGAGAAATATGGCAGCATATAACGATTATATATACCTCAAAGATGATGAGGAATGCTTGATTTTAGATTTTGGTGACCCCGATAATCCTCAAGTTACCGGATCATATTCAAATCCGGACATGGATATAGCAGATGTGGTTACATTTGGGGATTATGCCTACGTGAAGAAAGCTGAAGGCGAACTAATAGTAATGGACATAACCCATCCTACTGAACCGGAACAAGTTAATCTGACAAGAGGGGGATATAAGGACTTCGAGGTTTTCGATAACAGGATCTTCTACAACAACGGCGGAGGTCTGGGGATAATGGATGTTTCTGATCCGGTTAATCCAAGATGCGAGGATGTCTTCTTTTTTGAGGTTTTTGGTTGAGGAGGCTATACTCAATATGACTTCGCGGTCGGCGAAGACGTTGCAGCAATAAGTTATAATGGAATTAAAATACTTGACATTTCTGATCTGGAAGATGTGCAATTGATATCATATGGTCCAATAGTTTGGTCTAGTTACGTGTGTGCCTTAGACATACAGGACAATTTCCTGTATGCTGTATATAGTGGTCGCGGTGATGAAGGTTTAATGATACTTGATATTTCAGATCCCTCGGAGCCAGAAGAGATTTCCAGATTATACATAGATAACTATTTTTGGGATCTGAAAGTTAGAGATGACTATGCTTACATTTTTAGTAGCCAGTTCTTCCAGGTTTTTGATGTCAGCGATCCTGAAGAGCCAGTCATGGTAGGGCAAATCGAGCTCGAGTTCCTTAGTTGGGACTATACAGATTACACAATTGAGGTTTCAGGAAATCTAATATATGCGTCTTGCCATTTGGATGGGTTTATGGTTTTTGATGTTTCTGATCCGGAGAATCCGTTTGTAACTGCATATTATGACACTCCGGGAGTTGCTCATGATTTGGCTGTTATTGATGATTTGGTATATGTTGCTGACGAAACCAGCCTTGGTGTCTATCGAAATACAATGGTAGGTTTGCCAGATAGAGAAACCATTCCTTTCCCCGGTAACTATGAGATCGTTTCAATCTACCCCAATCCCTTCAACTCAACAACGACAATCCAATATTCTCTACCTGTAGCTTCACCAGTTTCATTGAATGTTTACAACATCAACGGTCAGCTCGTCAAGGTTCTTGTAAATAGATATATGCAGAGTGGGAAACACCGAATTGTGTGGGAAGCAGAAAATGTTGTGTCAGGTGTTTATTTTATTAAGATTGAAAATGGCTGGAAAAACGATATCGTAAAAACTGTTCTTCTACCATAGGTGGTACATATGAAAACCTGGCTAAGAGGTATATTGTGGGTGGTTTGCTTAATGTTTTTAGCAATCACAGCTTTCTCTCAACCAATTGAGGGTGTCAATACGATTTATGAAGTTATGACCGATTGGGATCGGTTGGTTGATGTAAGTATCCAGGGAGACTATGCCTATTTTGCCGATTGGGAATGGGGCATGTCAATCTATGACATTTCAGATTTGAACCGAGTTCGTTATGTTTCGCGCTGCGGTATTGAGGGACTGAAAGCATATGACATCGAGGTACAAGATAATTTAGCATTCCTGTCCATTGGTTCAAATGATCCGGAGGATTCCGGTTTTTTAAACATTATTGATATATCAGATCCGTTAGATCCACAACAAATGAGTTCAATCGAATTGAATGACCACTTTGCAAGGGAAGCAATCGTTGATGAAGATATTGTTTATGTTAAAGGTGAGAATCTTTATGTAATAAACATTGCCAATCCGGAAGAACCCGAAATACTCGAAGTGTTTGAAATGCCAGTTAATATTGACGAGATGTGTCTGATAGACGATTTAATGTTACTCACAGGAGATTTCAATGAACAAAACGGCATGCGGTCGAGATGTCTTCGAGCAATCAATGTGGAAAATCCAGCTGAACCTGAATTTCTGGGTGAACTAAATCATGAAGAAGATCTCCGTGACATTGCTGTGTTCGGAAACCTTGCCTATGTCACCAGTGGAGGAGGAGATTGCATTCAGATTATTAGTATTGAAGATCCAGAAAATCTCGCACTCGCAGGCTCAATATGGATTGATTGGCCAAAGGATATTTGTATCTCTGGTAATTTTGCATACATCTCCAACAACGGCCGAGACAACTCTATGACAATTATGGATCTTGAAAATCCACTTAGACCTGCCGTAATTGAAGCCTACTTTGTGGACAATGACATTTCAAGTATCTTTATTCAAGAAGATATTGCCATCCTGCCAATGAACAACCATGGATGTGAAATCCTGGATATCGCTGACCGGAGAAATCCACAGCCAATATATGAATTTGACCGTCATGGGTTAAATGTAAAGGAAGTTCATTACACGCAAAATTATGTCGTAACAAACTGGTTGTTGAATCGAACATATTCTGGATTTCAAGTGTTCGATATATCAAACCTAAATCAACCCGAAATTAGGTGTCAGTATGGTATAGACAGGAGAAATATATGGTACTTCGAAGTTGTTGGAAATTTCCTTTACGGATATGATAGCAGGGCAGGTTTTACAATTACCGATTTTTCCAACCTCGATGAGCCTGAAGAGGTGAGTAGTTGGAGATCATTTGATTTCGGCGTTATTCGATATTTTAAAATTGAAAACCTATATGCTTTCCTCTCAATGAGTAACATAGATGAAGAGTTTTATGACCACAAAATGGTGATATTAGATTTGGAAAATCCGCGGGAACCGGTAGTGGCTGGATCATGTGACATTGGTGTTGGTGGAAGAGTCCAAGTGTCGAACGGAATGGCCTATTGCCGTACAGACGACAGAATGGATGTTATTGATGTATCCAATCCAAATGAACCAGAATTTCAGCGTACTATTGACATCGAAAGGACACCGAGTGAGTATATTGTGCAGCAGGGAATTGCCTATTTCGCCTGTAATGATGCTGGTTTATATGTTGAAGATGTATCCGATCCAGAAGATATTGAACGTTTATGCAGATTTAATCCTGATTTTAACATACAATCAATCTTTCTCGTCGATACATTAATGTTTGTAGCCGATAGTCAGGATAACGGTGGTTTTTACGTAATTGACATGTCCGATTTTGAAAATCCTGAAGTGATAATAGGGCACGAGACATTTGGAATTGCCCAGGATATTTGCGTAATTGGAGATACAATTTTTGTTGCTAACACAAATAACCTCGGAATTTACAACTTGATTCGCCAAGAGGAAGAAGAAAATTTTGTGAGGGAAACCTTGCCGCAACCTTTTGGGCTGTCCTCAGTTTACCCCAATCCTTTCAACTCAACAACCGCAATCGAATATGCCCTGCCGTTCGCATCAGATGTCTCGGTTAGCATATACAACATTCACGGTCAAATAGTAGATGTGCTTCTGGATCGTGTCATGTCAGCTGGGGTGCATAGCGTGGTTTGGGATGCGGATGAAGTAAGTACTGGAGTGTATTTTATCAATTTGTCATCGAAAACTAAATCAACCTATACAAAGGTAGTACTATGCAAGTAACAGAAAAAAGAAAAGTAAGCATCTTCCTGAAATACATCATAACTCTGTTATTGATTTTAGTTTCAAGTTCCTCTGCATATTTTCAAATTCATGAGGTTGTTCCCGATCCGGCAGCCGCAACGAATGGAGATGATATAACGATCGTCATCCATGGCTCCTTTTATCATACCGGTTGTGATGTTGAAGAAGTAACCTCAGAAATTGAAGGAGATACGATGCGTGTCGAAATCATCGGATTGGACACAGGAGGTGGTGGACAGATGATTACTCCATTCATAGTCAGGTGTCATTGGGGTGAATTGGAAACAGGTCAGTATTTTGTTGATGCAAAGCTATTCCAACATTACGAAGATGATACTGAGCTGACTCATGATACGCTGGCGGTAGTAAATGTCGTGGACCGGCGTGACTGGTATCCCAACCTGATCATATCGGAAGCAGCTATTCACAATGAAATTCAATACTTTCCGGTTAGAGAATTGACTCTTGACTTTGTAATAGCTAATGACTGTCAATTCAATGCTGCAAGTCCTTCGTATCTAAATCTTTACTATTCCGATGATGACCAGTTTTCCCGAAATGACAGTTACGCAGGTGCAGTTCAGATTGATTCCATACAGGTGGATCAGAGCATTAGAATGGATAATTTTAATTTTCGTGTGAGAGGTCGTCGATTTCCAGGTGATCAATTTCTGATTCTGAATGCTGACGGTGAGAATGAAGTGATTGAAGCGAACGAGGAAGACAATTGGACTGCAATTCCCTTTACGGTGACAGATACTATAGACCATTACACAACTCTTACTGGTCAGTTTGACGCGCCCGGAGATGTAACATTTGTCCATTTTCATGAGGACTATCTGTTTTGTCTTTGCGATGATTCGACAGGTTTGGCTGTTTATGATGCCAACGATCCAGAACAGCTTCAGTTAATATCCTTTGTAACTTTTGGCAGCAGATTGAAGAGATTGAAAATTGAGAATCAGATTGCTTATGTTCTCGATATTACAAATGGAGTACACCTGATTGATATTACAGAATTGAATCAACCGGAGTATCTAAGTTTTATTGAATTAGAGGATGTCCTGGGTTTCGTTGTTAACGGCAGCTATCTCTATGCGGTCGGAAGACGTCTGGGATTGCAGGTGTTTAATGTTTCTTCGCCAGATGAGGCAGAATTTATCAGGTGTCTTTCACCAGAAAATCGCTTCAAAAGTCCGATCATTATTGACAATCTTTTAATTACATGGTATGACCAGGCGCAATATGTTTACCGATTGGATCAACCGGATAATCCTGAATTGATAAGTAATCAGGAAATTGCATATGATTTGAGAAATGCAGTGTACTGTGAACCGTTGATATATACCTCTGACGGAGTTACTGTAAGAATACTGAATGCTGAAAATCCATTGGAAATTATTGTGGTTGGAGAATATGAAAACGATAGTATTGTTTATTCAGTTTCACCTGGAGAAAATTTCCTGT
>Ga0233430_1005799_pt1 | contig 10481 bp, 13 predicted proteins | sample SI_118_April2016_2_FD_179883 | JGI IMG/M metagenome (GOLD analysis project Ga0233430, IMG submission 179883) | Seawater microbial communities from Saanich Inlet, British Columbia, Canada - SI_118_April2016_150_MG | ecosystem: Environmental > Aquatic > Marine > Inlet | place: Canada: British... | reverse complement strand
ATGGTGAACCGTAGGTTTTCCTGGTGTCGTTGTTTCGGTCTAGACATCCAAAACACTACGATATTTCAACAGGTTAATCTACGTTCACCGCCTAATTCAAAGGCTGGAGTGAATAATTCAGGTTAGTAAAAGGGCAAATTTTCATAGTATATTGACAATTCTCAGGTAGTGTAACGAACAAATACGCACAACAATCTATGGATTGAGATAATGGATCAGGAATCAAATGCCGATTTGTCAAGCGACGAGCTGCGGCGAATCGTGACTGAAGTTGTATCCGCCTATGTCAGTTATAATAGTTTGCCCAACTCAGAACTTCCCACATTGATCCAAACAGTGCATGGCGCACTTGTCGGCGTTAGCAATGGCGCAACCGAAGAGGCCAAGAAAGAAACGCAAAAACCGGCGGTGCCTATTCGACGGTCAATCCAAAACGACTACCTTGTCTGTCTGGAAGACGGCAAGAAATTGAAGATGCTGAAACGGTATTTGCGCACCCGTTACAATCTGACCCCGGATGAATATCGCCGCAAATGGGGCCTGGCATCTGACTACCCCATGGTGGCACCCAGCTATTCTTCGTTGCGCTCCAATTTCGCCAAGAAAATCGGCTTGGGGCGTGCCCGTGGCACGACCTAGGGGATGTTTCTTCAAAACATGCCCGGAATCTCAAGAAAAGCGCAATTGAATCAATCGTCTAAGTCGCGCCAAACAAGTCTTGGGCGACTTCGATTAACTGAAAACTGCTCTAACTCAGAACCATAACCTGCTTGATTGATTTTCAGCGCGCGGCGTATTTGCCGCCGCTCCACTCGTATAATACGTAAGCCGGCTGTTTGATATCACCATTGCCGTCGAAAGCGATCTCGCCCAATACGGATTTGAAGACGTTCGAATTTAGCGCCTTGGTCAACTCGTCCAATTCCAGGCTGCCGGCCTTGGTCGCCGCCAGGGCCCAGATTTGCACGGCAGCGTAAGCATGCAAGGTAAGGCCTTCCGGCTCGAACCCAGCCTTTCGAAAGGTATCCACCGCCGACTTGGCAGCCGGGGCTTTGCGCGGATCGCGGGGGTATGTCATCAACGTGCCTTCGCCCGCGGCGCCGGTAATTTTCCAATATTCCTGCGTCGCCAAATCATCGCCTGAAATCATCGAGGTGGACATACCCTTTTCACGCATCCGCCGCACGATCAGGCCAGCCTCCCTGTGGTAGCCGCCATAATACAAAGCATCGATATTGTTCATCTGTAACTTAGCGACAAAATCGTCATAGTTTTTCTTGCCAGGTTTTACGCTGGCCAGCATGTCTTCATTCATGCCGCGCGAATTGAGCTGCAATTTCGCCGCCCCGGCCAAGGCTTTGGAATAGCTCCGTCCATCGTGCACGATGGCAACTTTTTTACCGCCGAAGGTTTCGGCCAAGTAGTCGCCCGCGATGGTGCCTTGCTGATCATCCCGGCCACAGACGCGATAGACGTTGTCAAAACCACGTTCCGTCAGGGCCGGATTGGTGGAGGCCGGCGAAATTTGCAAGATGCCCTCTGCATTGTAGATGTCCGAGGCGGCAATTGATGCACCGGAGCAGAAATGTCCGGCAACAAATTTGACGCCTTGGTTGAGCACGTCCTTGGCCACGGCCACCGCTTTTTTCGGATCACAACGATCATCGCCGAACATCACCTTGATCTTCTGTCCCAGGACACCGCCCTTGGCATTCAGATCCGCAACCGCCAGTTCCGTCCCACGCTTTACCTGTTCGCCAAAGACTTCGAATGGCCCGGTCATCGGTCCGATCGCGGCAATAACAATTTCGGCCCGGGCTGAGGCAACGATCAAGGCCAAGGCAGCGGCCAAGCCGAGAAGCATGGGTTTTTGGAATTTCATAGGCATCATTATACCACCGCTGGAGCAGTTCCGAGCAAAGTTACAGCAAAGGTGTTTGATATTATACCTTGATGCCGGGTCGGGTGTCGGGGGGTGCTGCTTTCTTGCGCAGCATGTATTCCAGCTTGCGCACCGCCAAGCGTGACAGCTCCGCCTCGGACGCGGAGGCCGGGCCGACGATGGAAACCTCTAGCAGGCTGACAGGGTCAATCGCGGACACTTTGACAGAAGCGCCGATAACCTGGAATTCCACCAGATAGCTGGCGCCAGAGCCCCTCTGAGAACCCCTGCCAGGCCTTGTATTTCTCGCCATGCTAATGCCGCCGCGACGGAGGGAAGCCGATCCGATTTTATGCGGCGCGGCGCAAGTGCAATCGCGACCACACCGTTTTCAGTGCGGCGACCAGTTCCGCCATCATGGCATCATCATGGAATGGCGTCGGGGTAAAGCGCAGGCGCTCGGTACCGCGCGGCACCGTGGGATAATTGATGGGCTGCACATAGATGCCGAATTCATCCAACAAATCGTCGGAGACCTGTTTGCACAACGCCGCGTCACCGACCATCAAAGGTACGATGTGGCTGACTGACGGCATCAAGGGCAGCTCGGCCTCGGCGAACAATGTCTTCAAGGCCGCGGCCCGTTCCTGATGCTTCTCACGTTCCGCATTGGAAGTTTTCAGATGCCGCACACTGCATAAAGCACCGGCGGCGATCGCCGGCGCGATCGAGGTCGTGAAGATGAAGGAGGAGGCATAACTGCGGATCACATCGACCAGATCCGAGGACGCGGTGATATAACCGCCCATCACGCCAATCGCCTTGGCCAGGGTGCCTTCGATGATATCCAGTTGATCCATGACGCCGTCACGTTCGGCGACACCGCCGCCACGGGGGCCATACATGCCAACCGCATGAACTTCATCCAAATATGTCAGGGCGCCGTATTTCTTGGCGATGGCGCAAATCTCGCCGATCGGGGCAATATCGCCGTCCATGGAATAGACAGATTCAAAAGCCACGATCTTCGGCGTATTAGGGTCGGCCTTGGCCAGCAGCTCTGTCAGATGTTCGGTATCATTATGGCGCCAGATCTGCTTCGGGCCGCCGCCATGACGGATGCCGTCGATCATTGAGGCATGGTTCAAGGCATCGGAAAAAATAATCAGACCCGGCAGCGCCTTGACCAACGTCGACAGGGTCGCTTCGTTGGAGATGTACCCGGAGGTGAACAGCAGGGCGGCTTCCTTGCCATGCAGATCCGCCAGCTCCCGCTCTAATAGGACATGATAATGGTTGGTGCCCGAGATGTTGCGGGTACCGCCCGAACCGGCACCGACCTTGTCCAGGGCCGTATGCATGGCGTTCAAGACATCCCTGTTTTGGCCCTGCCCCAGATAATCGTTGGAGCACCAAACCGTGACGTCCTGTTGCCCGCCATCGTGATGCCGCGTCGCCTTGGGAAAATTGCCTGCATGACGCTCCAGCTCCGCGAATACACGGTAACGCCCTTCATTGCGAAGGTCAGCTATGCGGTCGGCAAATAGTTTATCATAGTCCATAGTCAATCCCCTTATGCGCCGAACTATACAATCCCCAAATGGCAGCAGACTTGATCAGTATCAATTAAACGCATTTCAAATTTATTAACCAAGGATAGTTTGCCGCCTGAAAAGGTATTTTCAAGCCTAATTCATGGCTAGCGGACATTTTGTCGCACGAATCGCCACGCTGGCAAAGTAAACCCGGCAACGCTGTCACCGCGGTGGTTGTCGCAGCGGCAATCCTTGGCTAATAAGGCTGTAATCACAATGACGGCACCACGAAGGAGTTTAGGCGCATGAATACGGATCGGGCAAAAAGCCAGACGGATTATCTCGCAACCGGGTCTTTCTCCTGGGAGGATCCTTTTCTGCTGGATGATCAGCTGAATGAAGAGGAGAAGCTGGTCCGCGACAGCGCCCGCGATTATTGCCAGGACAAGCTGATGCCCCGAATAATCGAGGCCACGCGGCAGGAAAAATTCCACCGTGAAATCATGAACGAGATGGGCGAGTTGGGGCTGTTGGGCTCGACCATCGAAGGTTATGGCTGCGCCGGCGTCTCGTATGTCTGCTATGGCCTGATCGCCCGCGAAGTTGAGCGCGTGGACAGCGGTTACCGATCCGCCGCCTCGGTACAGTCGTCCCTGGTCATGCATCCCATCAACGCCTATGGCAGCGAAGAGCAACGGCAAAAATTCCTGCCCAGGCTGGCGACCGGCGAACATGTGGGCTGCTTCGGCCTGACCGAGCCTGACCATGGCTCCGACCCCGGCTCGATGATCACCAGGGCCAAGAAAGTGGATGGCGGTTGGATCCTGAACGGCGCCAAGATGTGGATCACCAATTCCCCCATCGCCGATGTCGCCGTGGTCTGGGCCAAGGACGACAATGGTGATATTCGGGGCTTCATCGTGGAGCGGGACTTCAAGGGTTTCTCCACCCCCAAGATTGAAGGCAAACTGAGCCTGAAAGCCTCCATCACGGGCGGTATCGTCTTGGAAGACTGCTTCGTGCCGGACGAGAATTATCTGCCCGAGGCAAAGGGCCTATCGGGTCCATTTGGCTGTCTCAACCGGGCCCGTTACGGCATTGCCTGGGGTGTCATGGGCGCGGCGGAATTCTGCTGGCAAGGGGCCTTGAACTACACCATGGACCGGAAACAATTCCGCCGGCCCCTGGCCGCGACCCAGCTGGTGCAAAAGAAGTTGGCGGATATGCAGACGGAAATCTCCCTCGGTCTGCAATCCTGCCTGCGTGTCGGCCGTTTGATCGACGAGCACCGCGCGGCACCCGAGATGATCTCGATCATCAAGCGCAACTGCTGCGGCAAGGCCCTCGATATCGCCCGGACCGCCCGCGACATGCATGGCGCCAACGGTATTTCCGACGAATATCATGTGATGCGGCATATGGTGAACCTGGAGACGGTGAACACCTATGAAGGCACCCATGATATCCACGCCCTGATCCTGGGCCGCGCCATGACCGGGCTGCAAGCTTTCGCATAATGGACCCGCGCCTAAGGCGCCTAACTGGGTGGCGGCGGCAACGTCTCCGCCCAGCCCTCGGCCCAATCATCAGCCCAGTCATCGGCCCAGCGATTTAGAGGCAAAAGCAGCGCGGCCAGATCCCGGCCCGCGCTGGTAAGCTGGTAGCCGTCGGGAGCCAACGCGACCAATCCAGCCTCTCTTAGTTCACCTAGCCGCGTATTCAACACGTTTGGGTTGGTTTCCGCTGCCTCTTGCAAGGGGCGAAAACGTAGGGTTGCCTCCTGCAATTCCCACAATATACGCAGGCACATGCGGCGCCCCAATAGATCCAGCAGGGCCATGACCGGCCTGCCAGTCTTTGATCCGCGTACCGGACCGCCTGGTTTGGGAAATATCATGCTATTGATTCCATAGCAATTTTACCTTATACATGACGCTATCGTTTTTATAGCATAGGATCTTTAACATGACCGCACGCATAAATCCAATGCCCCCGCCATATTCGACCCCGGTGCAATCCACTTTCGACAAACTGATGCCGGCTGGGGTTCCGCCACTGACCCTGTTCAGAATGCTGGCCACCCAGCCGAGATTGTTCGACAAATTCATGGCCGGGGGATTGTTGGACAAAGGGCATTTAACCCTGCGCCAACGGGAGATCATCATCGACCGGGTCACGGCACAATGCGGCTCTGAATACGAATGGGGCGTACACACCGCCTTCTTTGCCAAAAAAGTGGATTTGACCGAGCCGGAGATTGCCTCGCTGGTCCACGGCGGTGCGGATGATCCATGCTGGCTCGAACCCTCGGAGCGCCTCCTGATCCGAATGTGCGACGGGCTGCACCACGGATGCGAAATCGAGGATGGCCTTTGGACCGAACTTTCAACCAAATTTACGACCGGTGCCTTGCTGGAGATTATGATGCTCTGCGGCTTCTACCGGACCGTGTCTTATCTGACCAACGGCGCCCGGTTGCCCTTGGAGCCGTTTGCCGCCCGCTTTCCACCGAGCCCGGAAAAATCGCTCTGACGGCATCCGCGAGCGTTGGCGTTCAGTGGGCGGGACTGTTACGTTCCAGCCAAGCGACGATAGATGACGAGGAGAGGCAGGATGACGAACATGGTGGAGATTGACCGGCGCGGCTATTCCGTCGAGGATTTCGAGCGGCAATATAATCCGCGCCAGGCGGTGCCCGACCATCAAGGCAAAATCGATGCCAGGGTCACGGTCTCGGCCGAGGCGCGCTGCCGCATCGAAGGGGTTTACGATCTGCGCTACGGCCCCGGTCCATTGGAGCTGCTGGATGTGTTCCCGGCCGAGGCCGAGGCGGCACCAGTGCAGCTTTATATGCACGGCGGCTATTGGCGGGCCCAGGATAAATCCGATGTCAGTTTCCTGGCCGAACCGTTCACCGCCGCCGGCGCCTGCGTGGTGATCGTCAACTACGACCTCTGCCCCAACGCCACCCTGCCCGAGATCATCGCCGAAATGGTCCGCGCCCTGACCTGGACCCACGGCAATATCGCCGAATGGGGCGGTGATCCCGAACAAATATTTATCTCTGGCAATTCCGCCGGCGCCCATCTGGGCGCCATGATGCTGGCCCATGACTGGCAGGCGGATGGCCTACCGGAGGATTTGATCAAGGGCGCGGCCTTGCTGACCGGCGTCTATGACCCCGAACCCGTGCTGGGTATTTCCGTCAACGAAGAGATCGGCCTGACGCGGGATATGCTGGCCGCCGTATCACCGTTACAAAACCTGCCCCGCCGGGATCTGCCCCTACTCGTTCCCGTGGGCGGCGGCGAGACCGAAGAGTGGATCAAGCAGACCCGCGTTTATGTGGATCATTGCCAGGCCAACGGTATTGGTGCCGAATTTATGGAAGTGCCCGGAGCCGATCACTTCGATATGACCGCCGCCATGGGCGATGAAGACGGTCCCGTGCTACCCGCGATCCTGGCACAGATGGGCCTATGAACGGCGCGCCCTGACAAAGAGATAGTCGCCAAGTTCGGAAATATAGGACCGCCGTACATCTTCGAAACGGCCCGTGGCGATGTCGTCTCTCAAGCGCGTCACGCCCTCGCGAATTTCGGCCTCATCGCCATGCTTAGCAAAGGTGGAGATAGCGGCGCGGGCATCAGCAGCCAGATAAAATTCCGGCTCATGCTTACCGCTGTAAAGGAAACGGTCCTGCAAGTCCTCCGTCACCTTGTAGGACGTGAACATCAGGTCAATAAAACCGGCGGCGTCCAGCAAGCTCTCGATCTCCCCGCGGCTGGGCATGTCCGCGATCGAGCGCGCCATGGCGTCTGGGAAATAGGCGTTTAACCAGTAGTGCCGCATCTGCCCGGCCTCGCCCGTGAACAGCGCGATCGGCGCACTCGGACACAGCACCCGCCGGCATTCACCAAAGGCCGCCGAAAGATCCGCGAAATGGTGGATCGCCAGGGTACAGACGACGCCGTGAAAGGTTGCCTCGGCAAAGGGCAGCAGCCCCGCCCCACCCAAAGCCCAGCCGACGGCCCTGGATTTTGCCCGCGCCGCTGACAACATGCGCGGGGAGATGTCCAGGCCGGTCAGGCTATATCCCAGTCCCGCCAGGGCAATGGTATAATTTCCACTGCCGCAGGCCAGGTCGAGATAGCGGCCAAGTTCCGGCGTGCCCAACATACCCGACAGGCCGTCAACAATGCCCGGGTCGGCGCGGCGATGGTAGTCGTAACCGGCGCCAATATTGTCATAGATCGCGGTCATCCATCAGGCTTGCCACGATCCGGCGGCGATAGCCAGCCCGAACCTGCCGTTCGATGCCCGCTTGTCAGATGTTCTCGAATTGATACCATGGCCGCCAAGTCCACCTAGCCAGCATCAATCCTTTATGAATGGAGTGCGCAGCATGCCCCGGCAATCCGGCCATCCCTATATTGAAACCATCAAGCGCTATTACGACGGCTGCAACAGCGCCGATTACGACTTGATGATGTCGACCTTCACCGAGGATATCGTGCATTACTTCGTCGACCATGGTGCCGTTCGGGGGGCCGCCGGCCTAGCCAATTACTGGGTCAAAGTGGGGCCGCGCACGGCTGCCCATTGGCGCCTTGATCACGCCTTGGTCCAGGAGCCGGAGGCGGTGATCGAATGGAGCATGCGCTGGACCCCGGCCCCCACGGGAACGCCGGAAGTGCTGCGCGGCAGCGAATGGTATCTATTCGAGACTGGCAAGATCGCCGAGATCCGCAGTTATCATAACAATTATTTCCTGCACCGGGCGGAAAACCGGGAGCTTTGGGATTTCGATTACCAAGGTCGCGGCTACACCCCTAAAAGCTCTTAGAGGCGGAAGGATCTAGCCTTTTGTTTTTTAGCTTTTTGTCGGATCCGCCATGGGGGTAACGGCATGGATGCGGTGCATGGTGATACCGCCGGCCTCCAGCGCATTATAGGTGCGGGCCCAGTATTCCACTTCCCACATGACCCATTCCTGCAATTCCCGCGAGATGGGTTCCTTGGTGAGGGTATCGGCAAATCGACGCACGTCGTTCAGCACCATGGACATATAAATCTTAGTCTCGTCCTTGGCGACGCGGACATCAAAGCCAACTTTATTCAAGCCATCACGGATTGAGAACGGCGGTGACAAATTGGTCCACGGTAGCGGCGGGATTTTCCCAGCTGCGGGCGGGATAAAACCTTGCCACCTGTACCCGCTAACTTCTAGCGGTTCCTCAAGTACGCACCGAAAAATCCGGGCGAGACGATTTCTTGTATTGGCGATCCTCTGCATTTCTTCAACAACAGAAACATGCGCTTGCAGAAGCCTCACCTGAGCATCAATTAGGGCGTCGTACATGGTAATTGGGTGTCCAATTTTGGTTTCCGCCGCACCTTAACTCGGCATTGGTAGGCTGTCAGGGATGAACTGATGGAAGTGGCGTCATGAACGCGGGCACCCCAGCCCGTCGCCACCCAGCGCCTCTGGCCTCCTCCTCCGAGCAGAACCACCTCTCCCCCTTCGCCACAGTGATCACCGTCCTGTCGTACCAGCGGTCCCCCGGCGTGTAGTAGATACGGTCACCCTTGGAACCGATATTGCCCTTGAAACGGCAGCCCTCGGCGTTGGCGGCGGTCTCAGACGCCAGCCGCTTGCCGCGCCGCCACTCCCAAGGGGCCACGAACTGACCGGCCCATAGACCCCGTCCTGCGGCCTTTGCAGATGCCTCTTGGCCGATGTAATCGTCGCTGTACTTCCTGTAGGCAAGGGCCATCCCGGACAGCACCATCGCCGCGTTGAGGTCCTTCCCGTTAGCATGGCATACGGCGACGACGCGGCCATAGCGGTCCTTGTCGCGTTGGGCGCAAGTGACCTGCGCACCGCCGATCAGTTTCCGCAGGGCTATAGTCGCCGCAGCGCCACAGAGCCATGCGCCCCCATCACGTTGGCATGTCTGCTTTGCTTCAGGGGTATCGATTCCGTGGAGCCTGATCCGCTGGCCCAATAGGTCGATGGTGTCCCCGTCGATGACACGGGCGGATTCAGTGGGGGCAGGCAGGGCGGTTGCGGGGAGCGCCAGGGCGAACGTAGCCACTGCCACCATACGCCCTAGCCGCCTCATGCTGTCCTCCTCCGCGTACCCATCTTTACTTGGCTGATGGCCGAGCTATAGCCGATCACTTCACCTCGTAAACTGAGTAGCCAACGCCCTTTTCATAGAAGCGCCCGACGCCGATGGCCACGATGTTGTTGAGCCAATTCGACGCGCCTTCTATCGCACATTCGATCCTGAAAGCTGTGAATTTCGCGATCTTGATTGGACCGAGTGGCTTGAACGCGACGACGGTTGTAATTTCTGGCTGGACAGCAATGAGAAAATCTGGCGGTCATCGCTCGGTCGCACTGCGCTCAGAAGTTTGCTGTGGGATCAATCTAGTGAAAACCATGACCTCGTGCATATTGGCTTTTTTGATGAACGCGAAGAAAAGTATCGGGAGACGAACCCCAAATGGTTCAATGAAGACGACGACAGGCAAATCCTCTCTGAGGATGAGGATGAGGATGAGGATGAGGATGAGGATGAGGATGAAGAGCCAGAACGGGATCGAATAATGGAAATCGAGCGTTCAATTCGCGATTTGGTCGATGCATTTGGCAAGGGTCGCCTCAGTGATGCAATTTGGTTTATGGTGGCGGCGCTTCTCGGATCGTTCCTAGGGTCATTGGTCTGGTAATATGGGCGGGTCGAGATGATGAACCAACCATCGTCAGGCTCGTGACATTTGGGCCGAGGCCCTCGTCACGAAGTCTGAGGTAATAGGGCTTGTTGTCTTCCCAGAGGGTCGCTACTGTCTGGCGCGATTAAGCGCCGGTTTAGGTGCTGGTGTCCAATGTCACCTGATATTTTCTCAACAAGCCGGAATTTTTTTATTTAGTTTTTGAATCTAGAGGAATTGCCGTGATGTCTTGCGCATCGGTTTTCATTCGTTGCAGTGTGCCGCCAGGGAGATGGCGCTCTGTAAACCATAACGCGGCGCTGATGAATCCGACCAATACGAAT
>Ga0233430_1005798_pt1 | contig 10482 bp, 9 predicted proteins | sample SI_118_April2016_2_FD_179883 | JGI IMG/M metagenome (GOLD analysis project Ga0233430, IMG submission 179883) | Seawater microbial communities from Saanich Inlet, British Columbia, Canada - SI_118_April2016_150_MG | ecosystem: Environmental > Aquatic > Marine > Inlet | place: Canada: British... | reverse complement strand
TTTTTTGCAGCAGTGATTCTTTAAACTCCGGTGAATATTCTGTTATCATGTAACCTCTCTATCGCCCTATCAAATTGTAAACTTTTTTGTTCAATTGAGGCGACAACTACCCTGACACATAGGGATCATACCCCGCTCCCAGCAGCACTATCTGGGGGAAATTATTGTTCAGTGCATCTTTAAACAGCCCGTCATAAAACGCCGTTCTTGCGATCATCAGTTCATCCATTCCCGGGATCACTTTTTTCAGTTTCGTTTTAACCATGGTCCTGAGGAATTTGAAGTTGAGTATAAACCGCTTGAATGAGGGCAGGAAAAAACGTGACAGATGATCTGGTCCATGGATCTCACTGTTAAATTCAAGGTGTGCCAAAGCTCTGTGAAATGCTGCAAGCATGGCTGTTTTAGATGATTTTTGGCCATTATCCTTTTGTGACATTTGAAAAGTCCTTTTTTTACCCTTAATCCTGCCAATTGTCTTTCAGTTTAAAGCGCTTTGATTTTAATATTTATTACTTACATGTATCTCATCGAATTTTATATTAATTGGACATAAATTATTCTTTTAATGATAAATTGAAGGGTGGGGAGGCACGAGCCTTACCCCTCCAATATTTTGTTATGCTTTCATGTCTTTCTGACCAATGATGTACAAAGCCTTTGTTTCGTTACCAATTACCTTCGATTCCTTGATGGTAAATCCTGTATCTTTCATCATTGATGCAAGGTCTTCAGGTGAGAAGGAATGCGTGTGGGAAGGAGGCTTTCCCCAGGATTTGACGAACCGCAGTCCCATCTTGATCTTATCCCAGAGTTTCATACCGTGGTCTGTAAAGGTCACAATCACTATGGTGCCATTTTTTCTGAGAATTCTGTAACACTCTTGAAGCAATGTGCTGGGACTTTCGATGACGTGAATCAGATTGGCCATGAAAACGCTATCGAGCGCTTCGGATGGGAAAGACGTTGCCATGCAGTTTTCTTTTTGGATTGTCACCTTCGGATGATCACCAATACGTTTCCTTGCCACCGCGATGAGGCTATCAGAAAGATCAGTGGCAAACATACTCTTTGTCTTTGGCACGATCGTTTCAGTATAAATACCAGTCCCGCAGCCGAACTCCACGAGTTCACCAAGCTCAGGCAGGTGATTGAGCTCTTGGATTATATCGGCAAGGAGTTCTTTCCCAACAACGTACTCCATCTTTTTGTCATAGGTATCAGGAAATCTGCTCCAATATTCCTCTGTTTTATTGTCACGCATTTTTTTACCTCCAATAATTTAGGTGTGGTCTAAAAGGCGACCCCATTTGATCATTTTCACTTTCCATTAAGAGAACAACTTAAATCACAGGTTTGTCCGGTGCATTTGTCATAGTTCAAAAAAGCAATCAAGCGATTACCTTTTTTACCTGACACAAAAGTGACTTAAACCCTGGAAATCCTGATATGGGATCTCGGTAATCGGGATCAATGAGTATGTTGACATCTGCTTCAGCTCGCCCGTGATACATGTTTATCACTCCTGGCGGTACTGTCCGTGTCAATGCAGCCCGCACACGGATATCTCCACGGTCTGTTGACAAAATGATCCAATCGTTTTGAAGGATGTCTCTTCTTTTTGCATCAACCGGATTTATTTCAGCCAAGGGATCAGGCTGAAATTTCCGTAACCGTGATATCCTGTAAGTCCGGGAATGAATAAAATACGGCAGTCTGGCACCGGTGGTCAGTATGAGGGGAAAAATTTCAGCATATCCGGGTGTTGAAATTGGACTCAGCAGGGGTTCCTCATAGGTAGGCAGGGAATCAAAACCCTGATCCGAAAGGACTGTGGAGACGAATTCCATTTTTCCTGAAAGTGTATTAAATCCATTTTTTTCATATTTCCGATAGGAAGGAATGGGAATATTTTCAACAACCATTCCTTCGGGATAATTTTTTAAATCGTCCACTGTAAAACCCGATGGCTTTAACATCCAGTTGACGGAAGCTTCGTACCCCTGTTGCATCAGTTCATCGTCCGGTGCAAGCGTTTTTGCCAGATCAAAAATAATATCTGCATCTGACCGGGATTGTCCCAAAGGTTTGATGGCAGGCCGAGTCCATATTATACGCTTTTCGGGATAAAATTTCAGCTCACGTCTTTCAAAAGATGAACAAGCCGGAAGGATAACATCAGCAAATTTTATCGTATCAGTCATGAATAAATCTATGCCGACAATAAAATCAAGTTTATTAATACTTTTCAGAAGGAAATCTGAACCCGGCCACATACGGTGATTCAGGCCAAAAGCCAGCATTGCCTTAACAGGGTAAGGCGACTGGCTTTGAATTTGAAATGGTAATACCATGGAATGGGCTTCAGGTATAAAATGAGTCCAGACAGGATGTTCTTTTTCCCCGATTCGAGGCGGCATCTGTGACCAATCACGGGACTGTGTATAATTTGCTTCTCGGGTCGTTATGCCGTTTGACACGTACAAATACCCGGGAAGCCCAACATGGTTGCCTCCTGGAATATCAAAATTGCCGGTTAATCCAATCAACGCGGTAATGGCCCGATGATTTTGAACTCCATTGGTATGGTGAACTGTGGGGCTTGCACCCGATAAGATAGCAGAGGGTTTTGTCTTCGCAAACAACCTGGCAGCTTCTATAATCAGACTAGCACTGACACCCGTAATTTTTTCAGCAGTTTCAGGAGGAAACTTTTGTACTAAATCATTATAGGCATTAAAGCCAGTTGTCCATTTTTCAATAAAATCAAGATCATGCAGGTTCTCCTTGATAATCACATGTCCAAGGGCCAGGGCCAGGGCACCTGATGTACCAGGGCGAAGCCTGAGGTGAATATCGGCATGACTTGTTAAAGGAGTAACTAAAGGACCGACCTCAATAATTTTCATTCCTTTTTTCCGAGCAGCTAAAAGCCCTTTTGATCGAGGTGGATTTGAGTGAAACGGGTTCCGGCTCCAGACAAGAAGACACTTGCTTTTTCCTATTTCCGGGATTGTCCCAGACCCGTAATTAAGAATGGAGGCCAATTTTGCCGCCGAACTGCAGCAGCTGGATTCAGAAAGGTAATTCGGCGAACCGAAACTATGTGCCAGACGTTTTAAAAAAGGTCGCATCCATTTCGGATAACCGGCATAAAACGCAACGGATTCAGGACCTGTTTCAGCTTTAACAGCATTCAGGCGCATGGAAATAAGATCAAGAGCTTCTTTCCAGGAAACAGACTTAAAACGGCCGTCACCTCTATCCCCAGTTCTAACAAGAGGAGTTTTAATACGGTCAGCGTGGTAAACATAATCAAGTCCGGCCGCGCCCTTGATACACAAGGAACCGTTATTGTGCGCTTGCTTAGTACCTTTTATCCGAACAATTTCTCCATCTTTGACATAGGCATCCACTCCACAGTGGGATACGGGATTGCAAATGGAGCAGATGGTAGGAGAAATATAAGCTGCATCTGTTTGCATTTCCTTTTTTCCTTTATGTGCTTCCATATTTTGCCTTTCCATTTCTGTAATTTCTTCATTTATTAGTTTTTGTGAAATATCAGATCGTGTAGCGCATCCAAAAAGAAATTGATTCAAGACGTAACCCCTTGCAGTTTGCTTTCTTTACTCACTTTAATTGAAACCAGTGTAACCCTTTATGCTTTTTGAAGTTTAAGTTTAAGACTAAATTGATTGATTTCATATTTTCTTTTTCAATATAGACAAAAGGTATTTTGCCTTTTTGTCTTATTTTTTCGATTAATAACAATGTGATATTATAACCATATTTTTTTCTTCTGCATTCTGGAAGAACATGTAAAAAACCCATGCCTCCGTCATCTTGTGTCATTCCCCAAGCTACCAATTTATCCTTTTCATAAAGCCCGACACTACTGCCCTTGGTAATCCTATCTTTTATATACTCTATCGAAAGTGCCTCTTTATATTCAGAATTATCGTAAAGCATTTCTGTATCAGCTAAGGAGAGAGGAATCGCCTTAAATTCAGATTTCGGTATCACAATATTATCCGGTAGATAAAATTGAGTCATTGATAAATCCCAGATTGATTCATTATCTTCAAGGAGAACCGGCACCATCCAATCTTCTATTGCAGCGAAATTCTTATCCTTTTCATGTAATCTGCTTTTTAAAAATTTTAGTTCATCTTCGTCAGAGCTACTAATATAAATCCATATCTGATCACTTACCCCCCTTAGCAATATTGATTTTCCTTTGGTTTTAATATCTAAAACAGGGTTATTTTCAATAAAATTGAGCAGATTGATATTTTTTAGCTCATCCTCTCTCAGCAGTTCAATAATTTTGTTATACTTTTTCATATTCAATTTTTAAATGAGGAATACCGATTTCAAAGTCGTCTATATCTGCTATCGGATCGAAACGCCTAATAGGTTTCCGTTTGGTTGTCAAAATAGGCCTGCAAAGAGCTATTTTTAGTGGTTTCCTAAATTTTTTATTCATATTAACAATGAGTTACATCAATTTATTTGAGTCAGACCCCTTAGCAACAGCTCCAGGGGACTTCTTTTCGTGAAGCACAGAAAGCGTTCCTTTTTTATAAAGTTGCTGGTAGTAAGCCCGCCGGGGTTTTCCGCTGGATGTTTTCTCAAGACTCCGGGGCTTTACGAACACCACTGATCGTGCAGACAGACCATGCCCCTTGGAAATAGCACCCTGGACGGTCATGGCGGCAGACGTCCAAAATGCATCCAAAGACCCTTTTTCTTCACCCATGGAACTGCTCTTTTCATCCGGCATCTTTCGCTCATCCACTTCAGCAATAATGACAAGTTCCTCTACTCCGTTGACACGTTCGGAAACAGCCACACAGGAGCCTATTCGAACAGGAGCATCGGATCGCTGGATCGTGAGTTCAATGTCATTTGGGTAATGGTTTCGCCCAGCAATGATAATCAGATCTTTTAAACGGCCCGTCACATAAACTTCATCATCCATGACAAACCCCAAATCCCCTGAGCGCAGGAAAGTTCCCTTATCCGTGTCAGCAAGACATCCGCCAAACGTGGCTGAAGATTCCTCAGGCTGTCCCCAGTAACCTTTCGGAACGCTTGAGCCCTGTATCCAGAGTTCACCGACCTGGTTGGAACCGGATGGAGTAAACGTGACAGGATCCACAGCAATCACCTTGTGTCCGGAACCGGGAGCGCCGCAGCTGATGATATTTCGCCCGCCTGGTGCCTTATCGTCCAGGATACGAACCCTGTGCTTTTCCAGATCTGCAGCACTCAGTCGAATCACTCTGGGAGAATCGGATAATGCCTTCATTCCAGCAACAAAAAGCACAGACTCAGCCATGCCATAGGTAGGCATAAACGTCTGCGGACGGAATCCGTACACCCCAAACTTTCTGACAAACGCATCCATTGTCTGCTCAAGGACAGGCTCTCCGCCATTACCCGCTACGGCCCAGTGGCTTAAGTCAATCCCCTCGCAGTCAGTCAGCTGAATCCGGCGTGCAGCATATTCGTAGCCAAAGTTTGGGCATGCGGTATTCGCTATCCTGTAGTGACTCATTGCCTTCAGCCAGCGTATCGGTTTTAAAAGAAAGTCCATAGGAGACATCAATGTTGACTCAAACCCATAATACACCGGACCCAGTACATGTCCGACCAGGCACAGATCGTGGTAATGGGGTGCCCACACCATGGCAGGTTTAGTTGGTTTTATGCGCAGCATCTGCCCCATTACACGCAGATTTGCAACAGCATTGGCATGGCTGACCGCAACCCCTTTTGGATGACCGGTAGAACCTGATGTAAACTGTAAATATGCAATATCATCCATCTCAATTTGAGGTCCGGAAAAACCGGTTCCGGAAAAGTCAATAACGGCAGGGTCAGCCACAGCTTTGAGTTGAACCGGCAGCTTGGCTCCAAACTTACCTGCCATTGCGACCAGCTGTGGATTGGTCAAAACGGTTGAGGCACCACTGACCTTTGCTGTGCTGATGATCCTTGCAAACGGGTTTTTGCTGTTGGGATTGGGAAGTGGAACAGGAACTGCCCGTGCCCCGGTAAGGAGGCAGCCGTAGAATGCTTTCACAAAATCGAGTCCCGGCGGAAAAGCGAGCAGTACACTTGAGCCCGTAAACCCTTGTTCAATAAGGTCTTGGGCCACTCCAGCACTATGTTGATAGAGCTCAGAAAATGTCCACTCTTCAATTGGACCATCCAAATCACCGTTACTCATAAATCGAAAAGACAGGTCATCTGCATTTCTTGTGGCCCGGTCCTTAAGAAAATCGACTATTGTCATATTAATCAAGAGAAACACCTCCATGTTATTTTCTTCACTGAGACAAATATTAATATTACATCTTTAAAAATAATTTTCCCACTATATTTTCCAAATACAAATAATATGATACTTCGTCCAACGATTCCAAATTACCGGTTTATCTGGTTCATTTGGCTGGTTTGGAATCAGTTTTGATTCTTAAATTGTTGTTTTTGGAGCCAAAAACGTTAACCTAATGCGATTTTAAGGCCATATTTCAATATTTATAACCACTTTATCTCTGTCCGACCCGCCCCTCTTATATTAAAAAGGGTGTGCAGTATTTGGACCGACCTGCAGACAGAGTTGCCAAAACGATTGGGATGCATTAATAGTATGGGTTGACTGTTACAATTATAACAATGAACAAGACTTTACCTCATCGTTATCCAGGCAGATGATAGGTTCCTGTTCATATAGACATAGAGGATTACCATGAATAGACATCACCTAAACATTGAAAAAATTGGAGGCACTTCCATGTCACGATTTTCTGAAATCGTTGACAATATCATTCTTAAAGACAAAGAACATACATATGGCAGAATTTATGTCGTGTCAGCCTATGCAGGTATTACCAATGATTTCCTCGAACACAAGAAAACCAATCAGCCGGGTATCTATAAACTCTTTGAAGATCAGCAAAACTATCCGATTAAAATGATCCGGCTGCAGGAGTCACTCTACAAGCTCAACGAGACCTTTAGCGATATCGGGCTTAATGTTGAAGAGGCCAATGATTTTATTGGCGACAGGATTGACCAGGCCATAAACATTCTGCGCAGTATGGATAATGTTCTGTCCTCGGGCTATGTCAGCCGTAAAGAGCTGTTGCTGGCTGCCAGGGAACTTTTAGCCTCTCTCGGAGAAATGCACAGCGCCTTTAACTCTGCAAATATTCTTAAGAACAGAGGATACAACACCACTTTTGTCGATCTCAGTGGTTGGGATGACAGCCGCCAGTTAACCATTGATGAGCGCATAAAAGATAGTTTCGCCCAAATTGACCCCTTCTCCACCATCTGTTTTTCAACAGGTTACACAAAAGGGACAGAGGGTATTATGCGAGAATTTGACAGAGGATACTCTGAGGTGACATTCTCAAAAGTTGCTGTATTATTAGGCGCTGATGAGGCAATTATTCATAAGGAATACCACCTCTGCTCGGGTGATCCGCTGATCATCGGTGAAAAAAACGTCAAACCTGTCTGTAATACCAATTATGATGTGGCTGACCAACTGGCAGATGTAGGCATGGAGGCCATACATCCAAAAGCATCAAAACCTCTTGAGATTAAAAATATCCCTATCCGGGTAAAAAATGCCTTTGACCCTGATCACCCAGGAACGCTCATAACCAAGGATTTCATCTCCCCGGAGTCAAAGGTCGAAATTGTCACTGGCTCTAAGGAGGTTACCTGCATGGAAATCCATGACACCAGAATGGTGGGAGAAGTTGGATTTGATCTTCGTATCATGCAGATTTTCAACAAATACGATGTGTCCTACGTATCCAAGATGACCAATGCCAATACCATTGATTTGATTATTGAAGAGAAAGACTGTACGCCCCACTTTCTGGCTGAACTCAATGAGGCCATGGAAAAGGTCTCGACAAGCCCGGTGGCCATCGTCTGCGCTATTGGCTCAAACATTGCCCAGCCCGGAATAATGGCTAAAGCGGCCCAGGCTCTGGCGGGCAAGTCCATCAATATTCTCGCTGTTTCACAGACAAACAGGCAGACCAACATGCAGTTTATAGTTGAAAGGGACCAGTTCGCCCAGGCCCAGATGGCTCTTCATGGGGCACTGTGCACCTGATTAATATTTAAATCACTGACTTGTCCATGTGCAGTGGTTTGTTCAATGGCCCGGGGAGTGGGGTGGTAAATTCACCTTGACTGCTGCTGAAGTTTTTCTTCGCCTTGTCCGCTATAACTCCGTTATGCGGCTGTTGAAGTAAAGCTTCCGCAGTAGCATATAATTGGATAATTTTCTAGCCCGCCCACGCGTGTCCAGATGAATTTTGAAAATAACCGGTATCACCCGGTTCATGTTCGTTGTTGAAAGCTTATAATACAAAAATCAAGTCGGCTCCGATTCATATTATAAATCCAAAATCATTATCTTAGGAAAACAATCTTTTTCATATTTAGAACAGCCATCGCACCGGAATTTTTTTGGTACATCATCAAGATTAATAACTTCCGCAAACCCAAATTTTGACCAATAAGCAGGGACTTTCGCTTGAATCATTATCCTTTTGGCCCCTAAGCCCCGTATTTCTTTTTTAACCAGTTGAAATAAAGATTTTCCAATCCCCTGGCCTTTATAACCGTCATCCACCGCAACAGAAAAAGTATATTCACCATCTTGAAACATGATTTCTGCTCCGCCGATTAGCTTGTTAAGTGTTTCTACCGAATATCCCTTGAAAATCTCAACACCATTTTTAGTGTTCTCTAATCCCTGAGCTTCAAAAATTTTTTCAATTTCAGTATATTCATCTGGTTCAGCCTTTCTTATTTTAAACATATCATTCATTTTTTTACCCTGCTTTATATTTGGTAAACAACCTGTGGCTTGCCAAGATGTCATCGTGCCACAATATCAACGCAATGCAAGCTTTCCAAAATTTAGTATTAATACCAAAATAACCTTACCCCACACTTACAAAAATGAACGTTTCCAAATAACCGGCTCACCCGGTGGGTTTCGTTTGTTATACTCAAAGTTAAATTACTGCAGAGATAAATTAGCGAGCCATTTGTGAGCAGTTCTTATTTCGGCACCATTTGGAAAAGTTTTTTCTTTTCCCAATTCTTTTGTAACCTGAATCATTTTTATCTGCGGGAAAAATTTTTTAAAAATTTCGAAATTAGAACTTAGTGTTCCTTCTTTCCATTTCACTTCCACCATAAGTGAAGGATTGTCATTTCTTGTAGTGCAAAAATCTATCTCTTTCCCATCTTTATTTCTTAGATAGTAAACTTTTTTTTCTTCCCCAAAACAATCTTCTCGAAAATGAATTTCTTTTTGTATGGCGCAGGCAACAGTATTCTCTAACTTTATGCCTGAATCTCCTATAACCTGGCCGGTATCATAAAAATAAAACTTAGGTGTTTTTTGAATTGCCCTGGCAATATTTTTATGAAAAGGTGATACTTTAAAAATTACATACATATTTTCAAGTATTGTCAGCCACCTTTTAACAGTTTTATCCGAACATTGAAGATCCCGTGCCAAAGAACTATAAGAGACCGGACTTCCTACCCTGTTTTTTAATAACTGGATCAGTGTTTCAATTTGAATGATTTGTTGAACATTCTCAAGTTCAATAAGGTCTTGTTTTAAAATAATATCAAGATGCGATTTCTTCCAACGATTATAGAATCGATTCGTTCCGTTAAGAAACGGTTCGGGAAATCCACCAATTTCCAATAGTTTTTCCAGCTCTGTTTCAAGGTTTTCTGGATTTACAAATGTTTTAATTTCTTTTAAATCCAAAGGATGCATTCTGAATTGAAAGAATCTTCCCGCCAGGGAGTCTCCAACTTTTCGATAGGTATCCAGTTTAGCGCTTCCCGTAACAAGGAGGGAAGGTGGAATTCCTTCAGTGTCATAAACGCCTTTTAACCATGATTTCCAGTTTTTTAGCTTATGGAGCTCATCAAAAATAACAAGATCTTTTGATCGATCCCAAGATTTTTTCTGCAAACTTAACCGGTCTTCAAGATTATCAAAGTTGAAATAGTCATAATCACTTTTCAACATTTTAGACAAGGTCGTTTTCCCAGTCTGTCGTGGGCCTGTTAGAAGAACTATTTTTTTTGCTAAATCTTCTTGAATATATTTTGTTAGGTAACGCTTCATAACGTCTATTTTGGCATGAATTCCGAAATAGTCAAGACTTTTTCGGAATAAAGATCGATTAAGTCAGGATTGAATTTAAAAAATATTAGTTTCACGGACAGCATAAGCGAACGGCCAGAACGCCAGCCCTTCGGGTTCTTTCCAATCTTTCCTTTATAACGAGTCTGTAGAATAAGTACTTTTTGAAAGGTAGTGATTTCATTTTTCATGTACTTTTTCCAACATTTTTTTTTAATTTAGTTTTGGGCCGATAAATTTGATATATATGATCATATTTTGCCTAT
>Ga0233430_1005791_pt1 | contig 10496 bp, 12 predicted proteins | sample SI_118_April2016_2_FD_179883 | JGI IMG/M metagenome (GOLD analysis project Ga0233430, IMG submission 179883) | Seawater microbial communities from Saanich Inlet, British Columbia, Canada - SI_118_April2016_150_MG | ecosystem: Environmental > Aquatic > Marine > Inlet | place: Canada: British... | reverse complement strand
ATAAATTCAACTCTCCGGTTTGCTGTTCAATCGCTGAAAGAAAGACAATGCTATGTAAACTCATTGGATTTGATGAGTTCGATAAAGTTGACAAAGAATTGGCGAAACGCGCTGCAGCATTGAACGGAGGATTGAAGCAGGTGAGTGTTACATCAAACGTGTCAGAAATGACCAAACAATATGATACAGCTGTGCGGAATAATTCGAAATTAACAGACATACGTGCGGAAAATCAATCAGCATTACAAGCAGCCATAGAAGCACGCGCCGATGTTAATTCGAAGCTAGATCAATTGCCCAATATTATTGAGACCGAATATTCCGCACAAGATATTCAGGCAAAGTATAATGCGAATCTCGAACTTATTAAGCAGATGCCATATGACGTAACCAACGAAACCAACGAAATTCTCAAAATTGTGAAAGTTATAACACAAGATCAATATAACGACGTCACTCTCGTGGATTATGTTTCGATATTTTCGTTGCGTAACGTCGTGTATCAAATTGAGCGATTGAAGAGTATCAGACAATTCGACATCCAAACATATACGGACGATCGTATTGATTCATTGCGTCGGGAAATTGAATCAATGACAACACAGCTCCCGAACGATAATTCATGGAGACATTACAATAAAGAGCTTGCGTACAGCACACAAGATGAAATGGATTCTCATAAACAAAAAATGGCAAAGCTTGTACAAGTATGTAATGCGCACGAGAAATTTATAATCGACGGACAAACATGTGCAGTACCGCTCGAGAATCTTTATCAAGTACTTGGATTACCATCCGACGCATTAATCGATACTGCGTACGATAAACTTTTACATCTCAAATCAATCGCAACCGTACGAAAACAAATCGATGTAATTCAATTAGATGATGCATGCCCAGGGTGCGTTCAAGTTCGCGCTTTGTTTGATTCATTCGTCGATACAGACACACTCGCAAAGTTCGAACCAATAATTAATGCCAATATGCAACACAAATACACCACGCTGAATAATAAAGTTAAAGAAATTGACGCGCTAATTCAGCAAAAAACTAAGGCACACGAAGAAATGTTACTTTACGAACAATTAATGCCCCTCGTAGAAAAAATCGAGGAGAACAGAAAACTCATAACTGCGTTGAGGCAAAATAAAGCATCCGAACTCAAAGATGAACAGAAAAAAATTATTCTCGGCTTTCGAAAAATTAACAGATTCATTCATCTCGCTTCGATAAAAAATGATTTACAACAAGAGAATTTAATTCTGAAAGATGCCATCGAACAAATCGATGCAGCCAAAGAACGCGACGAGTTGCAAAAACAATTACGAGCCGCTCAATATGATGTTCAACTAGAGTACCGACGCCAAGACGAGATAAACAAGAAATCAAATGCGTACAACCAAAATATTGCAAAGTTAAAAGTTGAAATTGAAACCGCTCGGAAGAATAATACAGAGCACAAAATTATGTCGCAAGAACACGACTTAATTTGTGCGTACAGAAAAGTCGTACTTTCGTCGAACGGAGTGCGATTATCAATTTTAAATCGGATTCGCGAATCGATCCAATCTGTGATGAATGATATTTTATTCCAGTGCGAATCTAATCTAACTGTTACGATTGATTCAAGTTTTACGTTTATCATGAATGCATTAGATGTTTCACTCAGCTCTGGCTTTCAAAGTTTTATGATTTCTCTCGCATTCAGACTGGCAATTTCTAAAATCGCTCAAGTTCCGTTAGTTGATTGTTTAATTATCGACGAAGGATTTAGTTGTCTCGACATAAACAATATGAATCGCGTCACGCGGTATCTCGAACGTGCATCAAATGGTTATCGATTATTGTTTATTATTTCACATATCGACGAGATGAAGAACGCCATTGTTAAACCTGTCGGAATATGGTTGGACGAAAATGGTGATAGTCACGTTGGATGCGGCGAATATACACTCACTCACGATGTACGTCTTCGGGAGCCTAAACGCATAGGTCCAATAGAAACCGTCACGGCAGCGGCGCCGGTGAGTGATGAGTATTATTGCGACATATGTAACAAAACAATCAAAGCCAGATCTCGATTCGGACACTTTAAATCAGTGATGCACGTAAAGCGTATGGGAGGAAAAAAATAACGAGAGTAATTTATTCATAAAATTCAATTACGGGGTGAAATTCGAGAACGTGTCTGCATATAGTATCAGACCACGTATTCTTAAAATAAAACACTTAACGCCAGTCAGATTGTTCTCCGATTGAGCAATTCGATTCAGTAATGGCCCATTTCCTTCGGACAGTTGAACTCCTTGAATGTCGGCATTTGAAAACGCGCACTCAAATATAATTCGTATTGTTTCCCACAGAGTGAAGTTTCGATGTTTGAACTGTCGCACAACTTCATCGAGATTGTTTCCTCCTGTGATTCCGTACGGCTGTAAATTGTGCATGATCCGAGCAAAAGAGTACACTTCGCCCAAATTGAGCCGAAAATGCATATACTCAAACATGTCAGCATCTGAAATAGAACCGCTCCTATCAGTAAACTGCTCCCTCAAATAATAGAGCAATACGTACATTTGTGCGGCCTCTTGATACTGTGAGGACCCCCACAAGAATGGCGGAATATCTCGAATTAGCTCAATCTTGAGTTGGTTCAGTGATAATCTGCCAGAGTGATACGCCTGGAGGACAAAATTGTCGGTTATATGTGTATTCATCTCGTACTCTCGTAACATATAAAACCATACATATTCAATTGTCCGAAATCCAAATTTGAACGATTACGTATATATAACTACATATTCTGTATGGGAAAATCAAGAAAGACACAATACAAAAAACTTGACTCCGGGTCAGCGGTTCTGTTGGGTTTTGATTACAGGCTCGGAGTGACGTACGACGAATTAATTGCTCGGCAATTTCTCGACAAATCCGTTGATGATTGTAAAACTGCGCAAGTTTGGGAGCGAGGCGCAAAGGCCGAAACATACTCGCCGAGTAGTTCGTCAGTTCGACAATGGGAGAGATTAACTAGTTCACAAGATTCGTTACCCGAAGTAAATTGGGAAAGAAAGTCTGCAACATCAAGTCCACTGAGCGAAAATAAGTGGACAAGATCCGAACCGAATGAATCGATGTTTGGAATACGTACAGTGAATCGATGGTCGAGGGGAAATATTCAACCCGAGACACCAGTCGGTTCATCAGCACAAGAGCCAAGAGTAAATCGATGGACGAGATCGTAATTTTAATCAATCTATTTTTTTGCAAAAAAATACTGCCGTGAGTTGCGAAAAATACTGTCGCGGTTTGCAAAAAAATATTTTATTAGATTCATTTGTGATCTAACTGACAACTAAATCAATCAGGCATTACCGCCGCTAATAATCTCATTGTATCATTCAAATGCTGGGTCGACTGAAATTAATCATATGTTGTCGACATCAACGTCATCACTGTCTGTGTCTGTATCAGATGTATTTGCGAAGTTGATATCATTCGATTCAGCATACTTGGTGAAATGTTCATCACGATGTGTCTTATCATCTGGGGGCAGAAATTTATGCAATATGTCGCATTTGTCTGTCTGGAAATCTCGGACAGATACAATCACGACATCATCTGCTCTGATTATAATTTGCCGTCTAAAGCTTCCGGGAATCATGCCAACGCGTATTATCTTGTCTTGACAAATAATTCGAACTCTGCGATTGCCGAGTAATTCAGCAATTAAGCCATACTGCTGCCCAGCGTCAATGTCAGGTGTCATGTCTGCGCATGTGCGCGAATCATACCTATGCTGAGCCGCTTTGGTTTTCTTGGTTTTATTTCCGCCTTTGATATTTTTGGGCATTATAAGAGATGTGAAATATTTTTCAACAAGTCGGAGTTTTGAATGATCAGATGGGGGCTTAAATATTATATAGTTCAATCAATTTTCGAGGCTGACATTTACCACTATTTTGATGCTCATGGTACCATGAAAATTGAATTATTTCACAATACTGTGAAAATTGAATTATTTCACAATTGTGGATACTCCACCGATGTCTAATTTTACGTGCCACTGCGGAAAAACTTTACGTGTGAGCGGGAAGCGTGCTCATGAGAAAACGTCTAATCATTTGTCAAAAAAATTTGCCAGGAACAATTCTTACGCCGATATTGACATTAACATCGAAAGCGAAGGATTTGTGTATATTGGTTACGTTGGTCATTTGATAGAAAAAAGAATCACATTTAAATTTGGCGAATCACAGCGAACTCACGAACGATTTGAAGAACATAGACGCGCATTTGATCATTTTGAATTGATCAAGATTGTGCAAACAAATTATCCACACGCGCTGCATCAATTATTTGAATCAGAATTAAAAAAGCGAGGCATCAATCGCAAACATAAAACCATGCGAGAATTATTTGTGCTCGATTCACAAAACGAAATTACACCAATATTGCAAATCTTAGATACACTAAGTTCTCAACTGAATGACTCACGCCGACCCAGTCAATTAGTTTTAATGCGAGAAGAACTTAAAATAATCGAGGCAACAAATCGAGGCAAAGAACTCGATAATCGAGGCAAAGAACTCGATCTCAAAATATTACATGCGTCTGTGGACAAAATGATGTTGGATGACTGATTTGTCACTCATTTTTTTCACGGCATTCGCGAGTGCTTGAACAGGAGTAGAATAACTGCTGCATCGACGAGAATCTCTTCTTGCTCACGGTTTGGATCGACCAATTGTTCCACAAGATTTACCCACTCGCGAACGATTTTATACTCTTGCAAAATAATTAGTGAACTCAGAGTCCCTCGATTTAGACGCTCGGTGGCTCGCACCATTGTTTCTGAGTCCGGCATTGTAATATATCCGGCAGCAGAACGGCGCTTACCGCCGGACTGAATAAAAACAGCAATAATTTCAGCATACATATTATGCCCGAACGTACGATCCACCGAAAAATAATCACACATTTTGCGAATGTGTTCATGCATTATATTTACATTGATAACAAGCATATCATACATGGCATTGGCCATTACATAATCGCCCGTACGCATTAATAATTGGTTCATTTGTATATACGGCCCAAAACATATATCTAAAAATAATCGCAGTTTTATATTATGCAAAAACTGAGCGCTGACATATTAATTTGCACACTCATTATCTTAGTGATCGGTGTAATTATTTATATATCGACAATGTATGGCAAGGGCAAAAAATACTATTCGACGGGAAATATTGATTATCCTGTTGCTGTAAAAACGGCGAACGGACTCACAATGGTTGTAAAGTCGGGGACGTCAGTGAAGATTGTTCCGGATGCAACAGATTGCCCAGCAGATTGGAAACTTGCGGGGGAGACAATCAACGATCCAACTGAAGACGGATCGATGCATGATCATGTGCGGGTATGTATACCCAAAGGCGCTCATTTGGAAATGTTGGGCTTCAACAATTAGAAATCGTGCAAATTCAACTCGTCGGGCGTAATTATCGCAACCATGTTATTATTGAACAAATGTAATGAGAAACGAAAATCTTTTGTATCAAGAAATTAACCATCCGTTCGTATCAGAGAATATTTCAAACACAAATAAAAAATATCGACAACAAATATAACAACAATTACATGAACGAACAAATTGGATACGCAATCTTTCTCGCTGTTGTGATAACAATTATTGTGATTATTGTTCTCGCAGTCAAGCATCACAAGAAAAAAGAATTCCAGGTGGCAAGTCGAGTACCTGCAGGTCAAGCGTGCCCCGCAGGATGGACAGATGCTGGGATCATAGCATCAGATCCTGAATGGAGATCGTGTTATGCGTACACGTAATATAAAAGATGAATGCCGCCCGACATCAACTCAAGTGCTACAAAAAAAGCAAACACATTTATAAATGCGCCCGACATAATTAGTGTCGCGGACAAAAAAATAATACTCTTGTATAATTACATGAACGAACAAATTGGATATGCAATATTTCTCGCTGTCGTGATAACGATTATTGTGATTATTGTTCTTGCGATCAAGCATCACAAGAAAAAAGAATTTCAGTCGGACGACGGTGCACATCCCCCGGCCCCAATTGTGAAACGAGTGCCTGCGGGTTCGGCTTGTCCTTCAGGTTGGGCAGATGTCGGAATTATAAAAAAACATCCTGAATGGAGATCATGCTACACGTACGCGTAGCACAAAAAATGAATACCGCCCAAAATCGACTCAAATGTCACAAAAAAAGCAAACACATTTATAGACTCTTCGGCATAATTAGTACTGCGAACAAAAAATAATACTCTTATATAATTACATGAACGAACAAATTGGATATGCAATCTTTCTCGCTGTTGTGGTGACGATTATTGTGATTATTGTTCTTGCGGTCAAGCATCACAAAAAGAAAGAATTTCAGACTTCCGACGATTATAACCGGGGTCCAGCGGTAAACCGAATACCCGTGGGTTCGACGTGCCCCCCAGGCTGGACAGATGCTGGAATTATAAAATCAGATCCTAGTCAGAGAATGTGCTATATGTACGCGTAGCACAATAGACGAATGTACTCGAAATCAACTCAAATGTTACAAAAAAGCCAACGCATTTATGAACTCTTCGACATAATTAGTACTGCGAACAAAAAATAATACTCTTATATAATTACATGAACGAACAAATCGGATATGCAATATTTCTCGCCGTTGTGATAACGATTATTGTGATTATTGTTCTTGCAATTAAGCATCACAAGAAACAGTTCGTGTCGGGATCGGAGATGCGCGCTGGATATTACAATGGAGAAATGCAGTATGTTGCCGAACGAACACCAATGAGATTCGTCGACAATGTAAATGCATGCCCGGGCGATTGGATAGTTGCAGGAAATACTGGGAGCACCGGAGAGATGGAAGACGCAAAAAACAATATGACGGTATGTGTCCCCGCAGGAACATCTATATGGTAATAAAAAACGACAACAGACGCGTTAATTAATGTAATACACAAAGGGCGGGGTATTTTTTTTCGACAGCGCACGATACGGACACATTTGAATGCGACATTTTCTGTAACATATATATAACATCATGAATCACACAGAGCACGAATTGCTCAAATATGGCATTACCATAGCTCAAGACGATACAACCAATTTAGTGAATCTAAATGCACATTATCTTCAAGAGAGCTATCGAATCAATTCAATGACCATACCCCAAATACGTGCTGATTTAAAAAAATACGGATTAGTCATGGGAGGAAATAAAGGTGACGTCGCGAAACGTCTGATCGATTATCATAGATTGTGCAGAAAACCAATTGATGATCCGTTGATGTCCAAAATGAACAATATATTGGTGTTCGATACGGAAACATCCGGACTACCAGCTAAAAATAACTCATTGCCGACAAATCTATTGAACTATGTGGGCGCCAGACTCATTCAAATTGGTTATACAGTATACACTCCCGACGGCGCAATTATTTTGCAAAACGAAATACTAATTAAACCCGACGATTTTATCATAGAGAATGAACATATCCACGGCATAACGAACGAAAAATGCGCGAGAGGACTCTCGATACCAAAAATGTTCGACATATTTTCGCTCGCACTGTCTCAATGCGGAGTACTCGTTGCGCATAACATAGAATTTGACATGGGTATAATACTTTCTGAATGTTATCGGTATTATTTATACGACGTAATACGATTGATCCAATCAAAAGCGCGACTATGTACAATGGCGATTGGAGTTGCGAAATTCAAACCAATCTTGTTCGGAAAACCGGCAAGAACAATATCACTATTCAATTTGCACGAAGCACTTTTCAAAACTCCATTTAAAAATTGTCACACAGCTCTTGCCGACGCCAATGCATGTGCTCGATGTTATTTTTATATGATTAAGCGTCGCGACATTGAAAAATGCCCGCTGCCGATTGCACACGAAGACAGCGCTAAAGATGAAGTCAGTGACGAGGTCGAAGACAAAGCCAAGGATGGAGACAAAGCTGATGATGAGGTCGACGGCCGAGTCGAAGAAGGAAGCGAGGCCGAAGGGGGAAGTGAGGATGGAGGTGAGGACAGAGGCGAAGTTGAAAGAGGAAGCGGGGACGAGTGTGAAACCGAGGGCGAAGGCGATGCCGCAGATGAATGCGAAGGTATTTGTATACATCCAATTGATACAGTACGTCACGGGCCCGCATCAATATTCGAGTGTATCAATAGTGATTATGATCCTATGTATGTCCTTGACTTTCCGTGGTTGTTTGAGCAGCCAGACGAATCGGTGGAACTTCGAGATTCGGGGTGTTGGTCATTGTTGTACCCACTCAAAAAAATGAATGAAATGTGGTCGACTCTCCGTACTCTTTTCAATGATCAGCGATTGCCAGGAGTCACACACATGAAATGTTCAACGGGTACGAGGCCTGCAGCGGGTATCATTATGTTGTATTGTAATGATTCTTCTAACGAGGCAAAAATATTGCATATAGGCGAATTAATTATCAGCGAAACCAATTACCAAGAAGCACAAATTATTCGCTATGTAACGAATCAAAAATTGTATTGCATCGATATACACATGTGTGAAATATGCAACACAAAGACGGCTTAACTTGGAACATCATTTTTTTCTTCGCCAGGAAATGGTGTACATATATCGGGCTGCTCGTCTTGTTCATTCGGTTGCTCTTCTTGTCCGCACAATTGTTCTTCTTGTTCACCCGGTTGTTCGCGCAATTGTTCGCGCAATTTCATTAACAATTCGCCCAGTCGGTTTTTTCCAGTGCGAGCCGCGCCGTCACCCCAGTACGCATCTTTGTCCGATCGTTCAATAATTATTGCATCTCTCGTTCCGAGAAGTAGTGTTTTTAAAACTTCGTGTTGTGTGAATTTTGCCTGTAGTCCAATCATCATAAAGTTTTCTTTTACGTCCTCCCAATCTTCACGTATTGGTTGCGCTCGTGAGCGCCCCAACATGGCGGCAATTTTTGCACTCGGAGCCCATTTAATTGTATCCGCATATTTCGCGCAATTGAATTTCCTCGACTGGAAATAATGTTCGTTGGTCGGCCATTGTTCGCCGTCGATAACAATGGGATGTTGAGAAAAATTCGAAAAATCAAAATACGGCAAATTTCTCCCGTAGAAATATATTTTCGAGCGAGGAGGTTCACTGGCCATTGATCTATTCACGTTTATTTTGTTTTTCTAAAATAGAACCAACGATTTAGGAAAGGCGACAATCATAACATGTTTATGTGCATCACTTAATGGCACAACGACGACAAAATTAACGCTCAAAAAAATAATTGGATCTTGCGCTCGAATGATCATACTAGTATTAACTCAGACATCATAATCAGTATTTCGGCACAATGTTCATTGAGAATATTAATTTCTGAACTAAAAGTGTCTGAATTGTTAGTTTATATCCGAACATAATCGTTTTTTGCCGCAAGACTATATAGCATAAATGTTACCATTAATAATATTATTATTAGTCGTGTGGGCAATTATTGTTGCCGCCATATTAATTTTGCATAACATTACCTATGTATCAATCCCAACGGAAAAACACGTCAAGTTCGAATTCGGCGACGAGGTGCCCAAATCATTTTATGCAGGAGGCGAAGTAATTGAGAAACCAATTAAGACAAAAGACACCAACAAAATGGACGAAATAAAATCTAATTATGACAATGGGCATGCAGTTGAAATTTCCGATATTAAATCACTGAGGCGCAGCAGTATTGACAACTCAACAGCGAAAGAAATCGAGACAATTATTAATACTCGCGAAAAGACAGAAGTGCCATTATGTCTCTCAGAGTATACATTTCCGCATCATTTGCCGTATCGAAAAAATAATGGATTAGATCAGCGAACGATTTGTTATCACGGTCAGCGCAAGTTACTAATTTCGGAGATATACTTTTTGACCAAGTACGGCGATTTGTCGAAAAATGTTCTGTACATTGGTGCAGCATTGGGTTCGCACATTTTGATTCTGTCCAAGTTGTTCCCGAAGCACAAATTCGAGTTATATGATTCAAATGAATTTGACGAACGTTTGTTACGCGCATCAAATATAAAATGTCACGGACAATTGTTTCTCGATGAGGATGCTGCAAAATACACGAGCGGAGATTATTTGTTCATCAGCGATATACGAACATCTGAAGCTGATTTTGAAGACGGGGTATCAACCGATATGGCATTTCAACTTAAATGGGTTCGGCGGATAAGACCGAAAGCATATACACTTAAATTTAGATTGCCGTACAATAAACCGTCGCTGAAATATTTGGACGCAGAAATATATTTTCAAGCATGGACGAATATTGGAAGTGCAGAAACTCGAATGATGGGAACAGAACTTGATGCCATGAAAAAATACACACTCAAAGATTACGAGCAGCGATTATATTACTTGAACACAGTCATTCGCGAATTTGCGACGTGTCGAGTTGATGACG
>Ga0233430_1005786_pt1 | contig 10502 bp, 8 predicted proteins | sample SI_118_April2016_2_FD_179883 | JGI IMG/M metagenome (GOLD analysis project Ga0233430, IMG submission 179883) | Seawater microbial communities from Saanich Inlet, British Columbia, Canada - SI_118_April2016_150_MG | ecosystem: Environmental > Aquatic > Marine > Inlet | place: Canada: British... | reverse complement strand
GTCTCGCGGGTCTGCGCTTACGGCGCGAAGGCGCTCTTGCGCGCACACGACCCTGACGCCGTACTCGGTTTCATAGTGCGGATACATTTCATTGGGAAGCGCGTCGCGCAAGCTCTCACAAAGGTTCGGAAACACCTCTTCGGAGACGACAACCGTTTCAAATACGCGCGCGGCTCCGTCAAGGGTGCGAAGGCGTTCGACCACCGCCACCGGCGTTCCGTTCGTCAGACCGAGGCGCGCCACCGCCTCGGGTGTCGCCGCCTGCTTCGAACACGAAATCGGAATGGTTTGGGGAAGCTCTTTTACCCCGTCTTCGCGATGAAGATGGAAAAAGTGGGAATGCTCGCGTTCGTCGGTATGGCTGGCCACGAAGGTTCCCTTGCCGCGAAACCTGACCACCAGATTGTCCGCCGCCATCTGGGCGATGGCCTTGCGAACCGTGCCTTGACTGACGTTATAAAACTCGGCAAATTCGTTCTCGCTCGGAAGAGGTTCTCCGGGCCTCCATTCGCCAGCCACCAGCCGTTCGACGATAATCTCTTGAATCTGTGCGAAAAGCGGTCGAGCCGTGGGTCGAACGGGTTTTTTGGCCATGAGCGCGTCCTTCCATCGAGGTTGCGGCGTTCCGCCGCCCCCGTAATTTTTATCTGATATTTTATAGCATAATATGTCCGTGCCCCGACGACAAGTTCGCGTGCTTGCGCGAAGCCGCTGTTTGACTTCTGCGCCCGAAGCGGATTAACTCTTCTGCGCAACAGGAAAGAGAAGTGGGAAAGATGCCCGATAAGTCGAAATCCAAATCCGTGAAGGAAATTCGCGAAATTCTCAAGGACATCAATCCGGCCCTGAAAAGGTTACTCGAAATTACGGATGATCCCGGCGAGATGGAAACGGTCCTGTTTGAAAGCATTCGGTCCGGCGCGCGAAGTCTTCGCATCGCGCGGCGCATCGCCAAGAAGGATTAGGTTCCGAGCCTCCTCAGCCGAAGTTTAAAAACTCTCGGTGTCGCGGGCTCGTTTTCAGTGAAGCAGGGGCGTCTTTCGGGTTGAGTTAGGAACTCGTTCGTTTGCCCTGTGCGCAAAGGTAAATTATATAATTTACCGTTGACACCGGTTCGGCCTCAAATTACGGTTTCCGCCACAAATACGTTCGGCGGAGTCTGCACGTTTAATTCCCGATCTCCGCGCGCCGCGCACGTCGCTTCTGCCAAGCAGAACATGCGGCGAGGACGAAAGAGGAACGCAAGATGGCATTTTCGAGAAAGACGGCATTGTTTGGCCGCACCCGCGCCCTTGAACGCCAGATAGAGGAATTTCTGGACGCCATTTCGGAAGCGGGTCTGATTTTTCAGCGCGCCATCAAGATTTACCTTTCGGAAGGCGCGTCTTCGGAATTCATGGAGGCCCTCGAGGACGTCAGCGCAATCGAGACCCGCGCCGACGAACTCCGCCGTTCGGTTGAAGCGCAACTCTATGAGAAGACACTGATTCCGGATTTGCGGGCGGACGTCTTGAGCCTTCTTGAGGATATGGACTGGCTGATCGGCATTTTTCAGGCGAACTGTTATCGTTTCGCCACCGAGAAGCCCGACATACCGAACGAGTACCATCGCGACTTCTTGGACCTGACGGAAACCGGGGTGACCTGCACCGACTGTCTGGTGATGGCGGCGCGCGCATTCTTCCGCAACATTGAGGCGGTCCGTGACCACAATCACAAGGTCATTTATTACGAGACCGAGGCCGACAAGATTTGCACCAAGATGAAGACGGCGATTTTTGAATCCGAATTGCCGTTGGACCGAAAAATGCACCTTCGTTATTTCGTCGACCGCCTGGACGAGGCGGCCAACGCCGCCGAGGACGTGGCCGACGAATTGGCCATCTACACCATCAAACGCAGCATCTGACGGGAAAGTTTAAAGCGAAAGCATGGACATCGTCGTTCTTCTGTTCCTGACCAGCGGCCTGTTTTTGGGTTGGTCGCTTGGCGCCAACGACGCCGCCAACGTGTTTGGCACGGCGGTGGGCACGGGGATGGTGCGTTTCGTGACAGCGGCCATGGTGTGCAGCGTGTTCCTGTTATTGGGCGCGGTGATCAGCGGCGCGGGGGCTGCCCACACCCTGGGCAAACTGGGTTCGGTGAACGCCCTTGCGGGATCCTTCGCCGCGGCCTTTTCGGCGGCGCTGACGGTGTACTGGATGACCAAGGCGGGCCTGCCGGTTTCAACCAGCCAGGCCATTGTCGGCGCGATCATCGGCTGGAACTGGTTTTCCGGATCGATCACCGACGCCGGCGCCCTGGCCAAAATTCTCGCCACCTGGGTGGCCTGCCCGCTGCTGGCCGGTTTTATCGCGGTGCCGTTGTTTCATGTCACCACACGCGTCATCAAGCGGGCCGGGATTCATTTGTTGCGGCTTGACGCCTATACCCGTGCGGCGCTGATATTGGCCGGCGCCTTCGGCTCCTACAGCCTGGGCGCCAACAACATCGCCAACGTGATGGGCGTGTTCGTTCCGGTTTCACCGTTCACCGATTTCAGCGTGGCGGGGCTGTTCACTTTTTCGTCGATCCAGCAGTTGTTTTTGTTGGGCGCGGTGGCCATCGGGGTCGGCGTGTTCACGTATTCCAAACGGGTGATGCTGACGGTGGGCTCGGATTTGCTGCCGCTTTCGCCGGTGGCCGCCTGGGTGGTGGTGATGTCCCACTCCATCGTGCTTTTCCTGTTCGCCTCCGAAGGCCTGGAACATCTGCTGGCGTCGGCCGGTCTGCCGACAATCCCGCTGGTTCCGGTGTCCAGTTCGCAAGCGGTGGTCGGCGCAGTGGTCGGCATCGGCCTGTTCAAGGGCGGGCGCAATATCCAATGGCGGGTATTGGGGACCATCAGCGGCGGCTGGATCACGACGCCCATCATTGCCGCCTGCGTCAGCTTTTTGTCGCTGTTCGTTTTGCAGAACGTTTTCGACCAGCAGGTCTATCGCGCGGTTCATTTCGAACTGTCCCCCACGGTTATGGAGCGTCTCGTGACGCACGGGGTGTCGGTGGAGGATCTGCGCGATCTGCGCGGCACGGATTTCCCGGCAGCGACGCGCCTGCTGGACGCCGTTAAAGAGCGCACATCCCTGAGCGGCTACCAGCAAAATGATCTGCTGGCGACGGCCGAAGTGTTTCGCACGTCATTCGACCCGGCCCATATGGCCTCCATCGATAAAGACAGCCTGAGCGCCGATCAGTTGGGTGCGATCCATTCCCTGGCCGGACAAACCTACCGCCACAAGTGGCAGGTATCGGAAAAACTGGCGCAAGCCAGCGCCGAGTGGCAGCTTCACGAAGAAACAACCGTCAACAAGATTTATAACAAACGGGTCAAAAGCCAGATGGCTCAGGTATTTCGAACGTTTGGCATCGAAAACTGATTGAAAGAGAGCCTCCGAATACCGAAAGAATGGAGGCGGAGAAACAAAATGGAACTCATAGAAAGTCTGGGCTTCGGTTTTTCGATTGTTCTCGGCTGGAAACCCATGCTGGTCATTATCGTCGGCGTTGTCGTCGGCATCATGGTCGGCGCCATGCCGGGGCTTTCTCCGTCCACCGGCGTGGCCTTGCTGGTTCCCTTCAGTTACACCATGTCGCCGGCTCTGGCGCTGGTTCTTTTGGTTTCCATTTACATCTCGTCAAACTACGGCGGGTCGATTACGGCAGTCCTGATCAATACGCCGGGCACACCGTCTGCCGCCGCTACTGCCATGGACGGGTACCCACTGACCCTGAAGGGGGAAGCCGGAAAAGGTTTGGGCATGTCGTTGATCGCCTCGACCATCGGCGGAATTTTCGGCGTGATCATTCTGATCCTGTTTGCCGTACCGCTGGCCAAGCTGGCAATCGCTTTCCACCCCGCCGACTATTTCGCGTTGGCCATTTTCGGATTGACGACGGTGGGTTCACTGGGAACCGGTAACGTCGCCAAGTCGATGCTAGCGGTCCTTTTCGGATTGCTGATCAACACCATCGGCATTGATCCGTTAAGCGGCGTGTCGCGGTTCACCTGGAGGGTCGACACCCTTTATGACGGGTTCAGCCTGATCCCCGCGCTGATCGGTCTTTTCGCGCTTAGCGTGGTCTTCGCGGCCATGGAGAAGGGCGAGTTCGGCAAAAAGGTCGTCGACGAGGTTTCCGGCACCTTCCCGACCCTGCTCGAAACCTGGAAGACCAAACTGACCATCGTGCGATCAAGCATCCTGGGCACGGTCATCGGAATTTTCCCGGGCGCGGGCGCGACCATCGCCGCGTTTATCAGCTACGGCATCGCAAGGCGTTCCAGCAAAGAACCCGAAACCTTCGGCAAGGGCGCACTGGACGGCGTGGCGGCTTCGGAAGCGGCCAACAGCAGTTCGGTCGGCGGGGCGCTAATTCCCCTGTTGGCTCTGGGCATTCCCGGCAGCGCCACCGACGCCGTTCTGATCGGCGCGCTGCAACTGCACGACATCACCCCCGGCCCCATGCTGTTCCAGACCAACCCCGAGATCGTCTACGGTATTTTCGCAGCCCTGATCATCGCCAACGGCATCATGCTGTTGATGGGATTTTACGGCGTTCGCGTTTTCGCCAAGGTCGTGGAAGTGCCTATCAGCATTCTGTACCCGCTGATTATCGCCATCGCATTGATCGGCAGTTTCGCGGTTCGCGGCTCGTTCTTCGATGTGGGCGCGTGTTTCGCATTCGGCGTCATCGGATGGATTTTCAAACGCTACGGCTTCCCCGTGGCACCGGTTGTTCTGGGCATCGTGCTGGGCAGTCTTCTGGAAGAGAACTTCCGCCGGGCCATCATGATGGATGGGCCTACGGTGTTCTTCACCGAGCCCCTTTCCGCCACCATGCTGGCCATTGCCGCACTTTTGTTCATCCTTCCGATTTACCGGAACTTCAAGGCAAAGAAAGCCACGTCCGACGAATAAGAAAACGGCGGGTCCATATAACTGGACCCGCCATAATTCTTCTACGCGACTGCGCCGCCTGCCTTACCAGTTCGTATAAGGATGGGCGATCAGATTTGCATTGAAATACCGGGGATCGCCGCTGACTTCCTCGCCGATCCAGTCGGGTTTGGTGAACGCCTGATTTTCGTCGGCGAGTTCTATTTCGGCGACGATCAGGCCCTGGTTCACGCCCGCGAATTCATCCACTTCCCAGACAAATCCTTCAAAGGGAATTTTGTATCGGGTTTTTTCGATGATCGGTTTTTCACACAGATCATCCAGCATCTCGGTCGCGTCCGCCGTCGGAATTTCATATTCGTACTCGGCGCGGGTCATCCCGACGGTGATCCCCTTGATCGTCAGGAAAGCCGCGTCATCGATGGTTCGCACCCGAACCGTGCGTTCCTTGACGGTCGAGAGATATCCCTGCCGGTATTTCGTTCCCTTGGCCAACGCACGCCAGGCGTCGCCGACAACCAGGAACTTTCGTTCGATTTCTTTTGCCATAGCTTAATGTCTCCTGCCCATTATCCACCTACTGGGGCGCCCGACTATTCGGGAAGCTGTTCCATGCCGATGACCCGCTTGATCGCACGCAGGTAATTGACGTTCTCGTATTCATCCAACCCCAGCATTTGCTTTGCTTTCAGGATTGCCGGAATGTCGACGGATTCGACGGCCACGGTTTGCAGACCGGCGCCGTTGATCTCAATCTCGGCGATCTCGGTGATGCAGTCATTGATGGTGAATGCGAAGCGCCGCTTGAAAACGCTGACCGGGGCCAGTTGCGGATGCGGGCGAATAACCTCGTCCAGATATTGATCTAGGGTGTACTCGTCCCGTTTTAACGCGCCAATTTCAACGCCGAACGCCGGAAAGACATCGGCCTGAAGGGCCGCCGCCGACATCGGAAACTCCCCTTTCATGCGAGGGTTCCACTGCTCCAACCCTTCTTTCTCCTGAACAAACACCTTGATGTCCATGAGACGGTCGCGGACCTTCGTATTGTTCTCATTGTTGGCGGCTGAGACGATATAAATCTCGCGGCCTTCGCGAATGCCGCCACAGGGCGACAGGGCGCGCATTTTCTGCTCGACCAGTCCGAAATTTTTCGCCCATGTTCTGAATTCGAAACGCGGTTTGATTTCAGCCATCTAGCGGCTCCTTTTCCCAACCATTTCCTCATCCGGACATTGCCGTCGCGATCAACGAATGAAATTCATCGCCTCCCGTACGGACGGCATGACCGGATATGCGCAAAACTCTTGCGGCTTGCTTTGCCGGTAAGGGATTCTGCCGAATTCCGCCGCTTAATGTCAAATGATAAATTATATAATTTATTGGTTAAACGCAGTGCAAACTGATGCCTAAGGCAGTGTCCGCGACCTGACGGGACCGGCCATAGTCAGGTTATTTGGCAACGGGGAGAATGATACGAAATGCGGCTCCACCCATTTTATTTTTGACGACCTTCAGTCCGCCACCATGGGCCTCGACAATGGAATGGCAAATTGAAAGCCCCATTCCCATGCCTTCGCTTTTTGTTGTGAAGAACGGGTCGAACAATTTTTTGTGGATCGCCTCTGGGATTCCCGGCCCCGAATCTTCGACGACGATTTCAACATTTGTCGCGTCGAAGGATGCAGTTCGGATGGATAACAGACGATTGCCATCTACCGTTTCTCTCATCGCTTCCAAACCGTTTCGCGCCAGGTTCAACAGGACCTGTTGAAGCTGCACCAAATCCGCGCTTACCAACGGCAGCGCTTCCTCCAGATCGAGCTCGATCACCGCATCACACTGAAGAGCTTCGCTTTGCACCAATTCGGTTGCTTCGCGGATGGCAGCGTTCACGTTGATGTCGCGACGTTCGGGTTCTTCCTTTTGAATGAATTGGCGAATCTTGCGAATAATGTCACCCGCCCGGTGGGTTTGTTCGACGACCAATTCCAAAACCCTCGCGAAATCGGCCATTTCGATTGCGCCGGATCGATAGCGTCGAAGAGTGCCCTGGGCGTAGTTGGCAATTGCCGCCAGCGGTTGGTTGAGTTCATGGGCGAACCCGGCAGCCATCTCCCCCATGGTGCTAACCCGCGACACGTGCGCCAGTTCGCCCTGAAGTTTTTGCATCGATTGTTCCGCACGCATGCGCTCGGTGATGTCCTGGACATGGCGGATCGAATAAAGGGTTTGCCCGTCCGGGTCTCTCACCACCGACGCACTCACCGTAGCCCAGAGCTCGCTGCCGTCTTTTCTGATGTAGCACTTTTCCAAATACACCGCGTCCGTCTCACCGGCATTGAAGGCGTTCAGGTTTTTTATGTCCGCCGCCCGATCCTCGGGACGCGTAATATCCATCGGCGTTAATTCGCGCAGCTCCTCCATGGTGTAGCCAACCATGTCGAGAAACGCTTTGTTCGTGATGCGGTACTTAAAATCCGGTCCCACAATCGAAGCGCCGACAGCGGTATCTTCAAAAGTGGTGCGAAATCGCTCCTCACTTTCCAGCAATTCCGCTTCGCGTTTTTTTAGCTGGGTAATGTTCGTCGCCACCTCCGCAATGCCGCCAACCGACATTCTCTGGTCATTCACTTGCCACCAGGAACCGTCCGGGTACACCCTTTCGATCGGCTCCTTCGCGTTTCTAAATTGATCTATACGGCGGCTTAGCCATTCCTCTGCGTCATCTCCGATATCGGGAACCAGCCCCTTTGCAGCGCGGCTGCGAAGAAGCTCCTCAAAAGTCACTCCTTTGTCGAGGAGGTCGGCGGACTCACGGTTCAGGTACGCCCACGATTTATTGTAAAGGACCAGCCGCTCGTCGGCGTCGAAAATGGCGAAACCGTCGGTGGAGCTATCCAGGGCGTCGTGCAACAAGGCACGGGCTTCCTCGGCTTCACTTCTGGTTTCCTCCAGAGCCGCATTTGCGCGCTGCAATTCGGTTACATCCACGAACGTCAGCGCAACCCCCCCCCTCCGGCGTTCGTGTTTCCTTCAAAAGATAACTACGTCCGCCCTTGAAATTTCTGAGAATCGCCCCGCCAGGGTTGCGATGCGCTTCGAGCCGATCGCGGACAAACTCCTCTTCGCGCCCCTTGGCCTCGGTCAAGACCCCCCTCTTGATATTTGCCCTAATCAGTTCCTCGAACGTCATCCCTTTCTCAAGGGCTTCCGGAGCAAGTGGATTGAGTTGGCGATAGGTGTCATTGAAAAGGACGAGCCGATCGTCGGAATCGAAAAGTGCGAACCCTTCCTGCAGGCTTTCGACGGCGCCGCGCAGGCGATTTTGGGTCGCCTGACGCTCGGCCACTTCACGGGTCAGATCTTCGGTGCGCCCTTCAACCCGGCCCTCAAGTTCTTCATGGGCCTTGCGAAGTTCCGCCTCGACCGCCCTGCGGTCGGTGATATCCACGATATAGCCGAGGGCGCGAACGACCCTTCCCGTTTCACCTCTCTCAAGAACGGTGAAGTCCTGAAGCCAAACGACATCGCCATCCGGCTTAACGGCGCGGTAATCGTCGTGCTGGAATTTATCTGGCCCGTTATCAATGTGGCTTTGAAACTCGGCCGAGACCCGCTCCAGATCGTCGGGGTGGATCATTCCCGAGTAGCTGACCCGTCCACTGGTGAAGTCATCGGCATCGGCCCCGAGTATCCCGGAAACGTTTTCGGTCACGAATTCAACCGGCCACCCTTCGGCCATGGCCCATCGGAAAATAACCACCGGTCCGTGCGAGAACACGCGTTCGTCAATGGGTTCTACAGTCAACCGTCACTTCCCCAAAAGCGCGCCAAAAGAGCGTCGGGAGTGTACCAGAAAAACCCCGGTTGACATACGGCGGCCATTTTCCGCCACTCGCGCCGGAAACAGCCGAACGGTGCCGATGACATTCTCTTGGAAAAACGGGATTAACGTTGATTGCTTCGATCGCTACTTAGCCAACGGCATCGATGGTAATGGTTAACGCTTCTTCATCGGCGCTCGCGCTGCTCAACAAGGCGTCGGCATCGACCCCACTTAGATAGACGGACAGTCCGTCAATACCATCAAAGCTTATCAGAGTATTATTTCCCGCCTGCGAAAAGTGAAGGGCGTCGGTCGAGAACTCCGCACCATCAAACCGCAGCTCGTCACCGGCGGAAAAGTCATAAACCCTGTCCTGACCGCCGGTGGTTCCGAAGAGGAACGTATCTTTGCCGCCTTGCCATAAAGACGGTCCGCACCCTCGCCGCCCGACAAGACGTCGTCGCCGTCCTCGCCGTACAGGCGGTCGTTGCCCGAACCGCCGGAAAGCGTGTCGTCACCGGCCCTGCCATACAGTGAGGTGTTGGCCGTCAGGTTGGAACCATCGAAGGTGTCGTTGCCGGACGCGCCGTAGGCCAGTTCGATGGAGGCCGCGGCCAGATCGACCGAGACGCCCTGCGTCCCTTCAACATACAGACGGTCGGCACCCTCGCCGCCGTCGATCACCGTGTCATCGGCATCGGCGTACAGGTAATCGTCCCCGCCGCCGCCGCGAAGTTCATCGGCACCCGCCTTGCCATAAAGACGGTCCGCACCCTCGCCGCCCGACAAGACGTCGTCGCCGTCCTCGCCGTACAGGCGGTCGTTGCCCGAACCGCCGGAAAGCGTGTCGTGTCCGCCACGGCCATACAGGCTGTCGTTCCCGCCTTCGCCGGAGATGGCATCGTTGGCTTCCGTTCCGCGCAGGGAGTTATTGGCGTCGGTGCCGTCCAATGAATTGGCGATCAACGGATCGACCACGAGCTGGAAACTCGTTTCGGTTCGCGCTTCGCCCCCGGCGGCTTCTTCGGCAATGGCCTCCACCGAAAGCGAATAGGTGCCTTTGGCCCCGGCGGGAACCGTGAGGTTGAGCCCGTCGATATCCCCGCGCCCGAGGGTCCACGATCCGTCGCCATTGTCGGAACCGGCGGAAAGCATTGCGCCTGCGGGCAGACCGGACACTTTGACGCTAAGGGTTTCAGAACCATCCGTGTCGGAAAGATGGGCGGCGATATCCAGGCCGATCGGAACCGTTTCTGTACCGGTCGCGTCTGCGGCCAAAACCTGCGGCGCGTCGGCAAGCGCCTGGACATTGAAGGACACGTTGCCCTGATCCACGCCGCCGCGACCGTCGGAAACCACAAAGGAAAATTGGTCCGTTCCGCTGAAATCCGGGTCGGGCGTATATGCGTAAGTTCCGTCCGGCGAAATCGTCACACTGCCGTGGTCGGGGTGTCCGCCGCCAGCCACAGCGAATGTCAGGTCGTCTCCGTTGCCGTCAAAAGCCGAAAGGCGTCCCTCGGAAAGCCCGTCCTCGGCCGAGGCGACATTGATGATATCCACCGCCCTGGGTGCGGCATTGCTTGGTGGTGGCGCGGCATCATCCGCAACGATGGCTTCAACGGGCGGGGGCGGAGGCGCCAGCGGAGCCGAGAGGGGTATCGGAGCCGGTGGTGGCGGCGGGGGTGGGGGGGGGGGCGGCGGAGCGGCTACACGCTGCGGGGCCGGTTCGACGTTTGGTT
>Ga0233430_1005783_pt1 | contig 10506 bp, 10 predicted proteins | sample SI_118_April2016_2_FD_179883 | JGI IMG/M metagenome (GOLD analysis project Ga0233430, IMG submission 179883) | Seawater microbial communities from Saanich Inlet, British Columbia, Canada - SI_118_April2016_150_MG | ecosystem: Environmental > Aquatic > Marine > Inlet | place: Canada: British... | reverse complement strand
CACCGCCAATAGCTCCTGTTGCTCCTAAAATTAAGACCGGATCTTGCACTGCACTTTTCCTCTTGCTACCGTTTGACCTTCCCTGCCATCTATTATTTTCTTTTTTGCTTTCACTTTTAATTCTATTAGAGAAAGATCTTCCCAAATTTTCTTAACGGTACAATTAATCAATATCGTATCTTTTGGATAAATAGGCTCTGGAAAAGCAAGTTGTTCTTCTAGTAATAAACATCGTTCTCCTGGTAACAACATACCAATAATTCCAGAAAGTTGTGCACCAAATAAAAATCCATGAGCAACTCGATCTTGATATCCATTATCCACAGCATATTTTTCGGATACATGCAAGGGATTATAGTCTCCACTTAGCAAAGCAAATTGATCAATTTGCTTTGCTGTTACTTGCCAAACATGGTCAACTTCCTGCCCAACAAATATATCTTTTAATGAAAAACTGTTTGAACTCATTAAATAATTTTCAATTTCTTATAGGCAAAAACCACCATTTTCAACAATAGCCAACCATGTTGAAAGCGAGATATTTGAGTTTCTCCATACTCCCTTGCTGCATATCGAATAGGCACTTCTACTATTTTTAGATTAAGCTTGGTAGCGCCAAATATAAGATCAAAATCCCCAAAAGGATCAAATTCACCAAAGTAGGCGCGGTTTGCTACAATTTTCTCATAATTTTTCTTAGTTAATACTTTGGTACCACAAAGAGTATCAGTAAGCCTTTGATTTAACAGCCATGTAAAGAGTGCCGAGAAGGTGCGGTTAGCCCAAAAGTTTAAGAAGCGCATTGCCTGTTTATCCATAGGATAAACTAAGCGTGTACCATTAATATATTCCCCCTTACCCGAAGAAATTGCCTTGTAGAACTTTGGCAGATCCTCTGGCGGGACAGTGAGGTCAGCATCTAGAATCATCAAAATATCTCCCCGTGCATGGTCAAAACCTTTTCGCACCGCATCGCCCTTCCCTTTTCCATCTTGCACTAGAACCTTGATATCTTTATCTGGGTAGGCTCCAATCACTCGATGAATCTCATCTAGAGTGCCGTCTTGACTATTACCCTCTACATACAGAATCTCTAGATCTTCACAGAAATCTGGAAGCCTCTTTACTGCATTTTCAATATTCCCCTTCTCATTACGGCACGGAATAAGTACGGTAGTTGATGCCTTCCTTAACTTTACATCACGTACTGGGCGGGCAACTAGATAATTTCTAAGTGAGAGGCGACGGATTAGTGGCAAGGTGCCGATAAAACGGTTAATGAGTATGCCTAAACCAAACAGGCTGCGTGGCGCTAACTGGCGCCACTCTCTTTTAACTGGTTCAAAATCAGCTAACTGTAAAAAACCCATAGTATCTTCTGTAGAAAGCCAGTTCAGCTCAACCGATGGCATTTTTAGACCAATCTTCTCTCCTAGAGTAAGTATAGGTTGCCAACGCCATGAGTAGTATGAGATGATTAGTCGGGTATCTGGAGTACAAAGAGAGTGGAGTCCTGCAAGGGCATTCTCACAATCATCCAAATAACCAATTGTATCCGAGAGAATGATAAAATCAAAAGGTCCTTGGAGAGAAGATATTAACATTTCATCTTCCAAATCACCCTGGACAAACTCTAGATTTGGATAATTTTTCTTTGCAATTGAAATTATATTGGAACTTAAATCTACACCCACACCGTAAGATGGGTTTAGAAAATTTAAAAGTTGACCTGTACCGCAGCCGAGCTCAAGCACCCGCGCATTCTCTCCCACAAGGAACTTCATATAGGAACGATCATCATTGTAGAAATAACTATTCTTTTTAATCCATTGGTCACGGCTTTCAGCTAGTTTATCAGCTTGCTGTTGAATCAACCGTTTTCTATTTAAACTCATACACCTCTTTTCTTAAAAAAAATACTAAAACCATATACTGACATAATAATTAAAATAGGATCGATAGGTAGGCGATACCTAGAATTTCCAACAAATAAGGAGATCAGCATAAAATAAGTTACAACCCCAGTAAGAATAAAAAATAAACTATACTCTTTATTTTTTACCATTGCAATTAAACCAATGAGTCCAAAAATGCGTAATATAGCCACATATAAAAAAGAAAATAGTGAGATAAATAATGCTGTTGAATTTAATCCCGATAGTGTAGAAATAACAGCATCTACTCTACTTACATGACTCTTTGAACTAGACATTATCTGAATAGACCTGCCCCCATCTAACTCCAATATATTATGTAAATTTACAGCACCCCCGGCACCAAAAAATCCAATCCAACTATCGATAAACCCCTTGGCAACTATTTTATAATCGTAATTTAAGAGTTGTTTTTTATAATAAGAAGCTATTGCCGATATCTTATCCTGCTCATTTTTCTGTAGCCATTTTTCAGCATAAGAAGATATATACTCTTCCTCATTTTTACTAATTCTCTTTGTGGAGTCATTCAGAGAGCTGTTATGTAAAATACTATCCAGATAAATGACATTATCTCTAAAATAAACCACCTCAATCTCAGCAGTAGCAAGGTTATAACCCCAACCTGCACTTGCATTATGCTGAACCCAAGGGAAAATTACAGCTACCGATACAATTGCAGATAACAGGCTATGAGATAAGTGAATAACTAAAAATTGACCATTCTTTTGTAACAGCCCAATAACAATATATATTAGTGGAAATAAAAAAATCAAATATTGCCCAGATGGGCGCACCAAACAGGTCAAGCCAAATAGAAAACCGATCAATAACGATAGTTTAAAGCTTGCTTCTTTGCTATATAGCAATAAACAATACAGAGTAATAGTAACCATAAATAAATACAGAATATCACTTTGCACAAGATGCGCTACTCCCAATGCATTTGGGTTAAAAATTACTAACACCAATCCTAATATGCCTTTTTCAGGAAAAATATCTTCAACAATCTTATAGGTGATAATACCCACCAACCATAATAGTATTATTTGACCAACAATAATAGAAATAATATTGCCGTTTCCGATATATAGCATAAATGCTTCATACACAGGGTAAGCAGGCGGTCGATAAGTTTGCAAAACCGTAGAGTCTGCTAGTGTAACAAACGCTCCGTGTTTCAACAAAGACAGTGCTGGCGTATACCAAGAAATAGCATCTGCACCTTTTTCTAAATGAACACCATATGGAGCAGCCAAAAGTAGTACCACATTAAGCGCAATATATAGCACACCAATAAGATAAATATATCTACGCATAATTAAAATTTTCTTCTAATTTCAAAAAATAGGTATTTTAATATACTAAAACCCGAAGAAAGTGCTGGGAAGTGTGTTTTGCCATAACCCCTACTCTTTTCTTTTGTTGGAAACTCAATATATTTAAAACCAGCTTTATATGACCTTGCAACCATCTCTATGTCTACTGATATACCACTATCTAAAATAGATAGTTTATTAAAATCTGCCACAAGCATTCCTCTATACCCGTGTAGAACATCCCATAAAACTACACTCTTCAACTTACCCCATAAAATATAACTACAAAGTGCAATCACCCTAACAAACCACTTTCTAGGGCGAAATAAGGAGGAATCCTCTTCATTAGTCGACTTTTCTAACATTCTACTTGCAATTACAAGACTATACCCCTTCTCAAAATAATTCCTGAATTTATACAAATCCTCAATAGAAACTGTCCCCTTGGGGTGAAATAAAACCAATGCATCGCACTTACATTGTTGAAAGGCATGCAAATAGGCTTGATTGTAGCCACTTACTGGCTGTTTCATAACATCAATACCTTGCTCTTCCATGTACCCTATTGTGCCATCGTCACTACCGCCATCAACAGCATAAACTTGATCAAATTTTTCCAGATCAATTTTTGGAATGTCTAATTTACAACCTTCCAATTCATTCCATGTCAACAGGCAAAGCGCTACCGATTTACTCTCTACACTATCCACTCATCACCTTTTTTTATAAATATTTCTGCCATTTTAATAGCTTTTACTGTTGCAATATCTGAATTCATATGCTCCCATGTACCCCACCTTCCCAAACCATAAATACTCTTTCCTTTAAACCACTCTAGTACGTTTTTAATTGACTTCGGCTTATTAATTGTATTTATTGGGTAGGCATATTTATTTTTAAACCTTGTAATACTTTTGCTATCATTAACCCTTCTCTTAGAATTTGTCTCTGTCCAATATCCTTTAGCATTGTGTATAAAATTTCCTCTGATTAGCTTTCTATGATAGGAGGTATTAATATCTGGCACATATATCCAGTGTGCATCGGTCTTCTCATTTTCAGCATAATAGTCAACATCTATTCCAGAATACTTCAAAGACTGAATCTCTTTAATTAAAGAAGAAGGTAGTATACTGCTTTTACTAACTTCGGACCATGGTATAGTGTTTATGATATAGTCTGCTTGAAAATCTCCATTAACGATTAAACTACTGGTATCAAGTGTATTTAGTGGAGTATTAAGATATAAATGTTTCTGTAAGTAATCGCCAATCTTGTCCCAAACTACTCCGTAGCCACCATTCTTAGGATAATAAAAGGATGAATGTGCTGGTATCGAACCATGATTTTTCTTCTCCAAACATGCTCTTAAGGTATCCTCAAACGAAACATTTGGTAATTTATATAACCAATAAGTGCCTAGCTGATCAAGGTCGATCGAAAATATTTTTTTGTTGTATGGGAGCATATAATCATCTGCAATCTCATCTCCTAACTTCCACTTAATCCATTCAGAGAATATTTCAGGCATATCTACGCCATTATTCGATCCCGCTCGAGTTATTGATTTTAAATATTCTATTTGAATATCAACTGGAAATTGCCATATGTTAGACTCGTATGGATAGTCAATAATGCCATATTTTGATTCTATTTTAGAATCTCTAGAGAACTTATTCCACTCACTTTTTGGATAGAAACTAAATAAAAAATCTAGGGCTTGCTTATTGTTTGCATCTAAAAAGTGCCCTCCCCCTACATCAAGTGGAGCACCCTCTACTTCTTTACTGCGACACAGCCCCCCAACACTACTTTCCTTATCTATTATAATAAAATTATTTTCATTGTTTCTCTTTAATGTTGCCGCAAATGCCAATCCTGATACTCCAGCTCCTAATATAATGTATTTTATTTTTTTCATTCTTAGTATCTTTTAATTAATAAATATCATAATTTTATAAAAGGTATATGGATTAGGAAGTAAATAACTCTTGATAAACATTATGTAACTCAGTCCTATACCGATGAATATTAAAATGGTTTGTAACTTTTTTATACAACCTATCAGCATACTGACTTAATTGCTCTGGTTTCGAACTTAACTCTAATATCCTCTTTGCCAATAAAGATGAATTAATCTGCTTTGGAGTGCAAAGCTGTTGATTAGTTGGATTAACCACAAACTCAGGAAGTGGTAGGGCGCCTTTTGAAAGGTTAACCAAAATCTCATCAGTCGCATCTATCAATTCGCCAGTTACTCCATGTTCAATAATTTCTGGTATCCCGTCAACATTTGCAGCTAATACAGGAGTTCTACACATTCCTGCTTCAAGACATACATTTCCTAATGGTTCTCTGATAGATGGGACTACAAGTAAATCAATTTTATCTAAAAATAAATAAGGGCTGTTAACACGCCCAATAAATTCTACATTGCTCAATTTGGATGCGCTTTTCTTAAGTGCACTTTCAAGCACACCTTCACCGGCAATAATTAATTTAATATTTTCATTTTTGAGAAAATGCATAGCTTCGATTAATAAATGCACACCTTTATGTGAATCTAAACGTCCGATAAATCCAATATGAAATATAGTCTTGTTTTTTTTGTAATTACCACCACAGTTATGATCCATCAATGTGTTTATGCCATTATGCAATACTCGTATTTTTTTACTCGGAATGGAGAATTTTTTTACTAACATTGTTTTTGTTGCATAAGAATTTGACAGGACAATATCAGCTTTCCAAGCGATAAAGCGTGGAACTAGCCATTTGCTAGATTTTTGATTCCAAATCGTTCCACGTTCATGAACAATAAACTTACGAACAGGTAGAAAAACTAACAAAAGTGCTACTTTAAAACTTGATAGGTTATTATAAAAATGTACAATTGTATTTTTGGATACAATATCTAATATTAATTTATATAAATTTGATATTTTTCTTATATCAAGCACATTATTAGTAATTTGGTAGTGCGGATCAACAGATCCAACTGTGTACACTCTATGTTGATATCTAGAATTGTGTAATTCTACGTTCTTCATATACTCAACAAAATTTGATTGGACTCCGCCAATACCACTCAAACCAACAAAATGTGAAATTAATTTCTGCTTACAATGTATTTGTTTCATATAAAGTTAAGAAAAAAGCAACTGGTAATATATGTTAATAATATTTTTGGCATGCGTATGTGAAGAGTACTTTAAAGTAGCAACAGCATTTGCCTGGTTTACTATTTCATATTTAGTCGCGCTATCACTAAAATATGCATCGCACTGAATAATAAAGCTATTTATATCATTATGCACATATAATCTTCCCGTTAAGCCATCATTTATAATCTCAGAATGCCCTCCACCACATGCCGCTAACACAGGAGTTTTTTGTATCATTGCCTCAACTATAGTTCTCCCAAACGGCTCCTGGTTACTTGGTGCCAACATTAAATCAAAAGCTGAAATTACTCTACTAGGCTCGGAATTAAAACCTGTAAAAGTAACAAAATTTTCCAATTCTAACTCATATACTAGTTTCTTTAAAGAAGAAACATATTCATGGTTACCAGTTCCAACTATTATTAAATGCAGAAGTGCATCACTATTGGTTGTATATTTTTTGAAACACCTAATAAGAAAATCTACATTTTTCCAATCTACAAGACGTCCAATATAGCCAAATAAAATATCATTTTTTGATATGCCATATAACTTATTAATCCACTTTCTCGATGCTTCTCGTTTGTAATATGTTTTAGTATTAAAAGGATTTAAAACCAATGTCTTTTTTGACTTTGATATGTTACTAGGCAATGAATCATGAACACATTGAGATATTGTGACGAAATGATCAGCCAATATTGTAGAAATTTTCCATAATATTGAAGGCGACATTAAAGACCTTTGGTGCCATAAATAAAATGCACTTGACAACCTAGTGGGTAATGACCATGTAAGATTTATCCGTAAATCGTTGCCATGGACAACATCTATTCTATTTTTATGTATAAATTTACTTAACTTAAATAAATTGCAAACAATGCTAAAAAATACCTTAAAAATACACGGAGATTCTCCTGCTAAACGTTTAACTGGAATATGTTCATATTTGATATTCAAACTATCAAACAATTCAGATAGTACTCCTATTTTGTGTAAAACAAAAATAGGAGTTATATCGCTATCCTTGAGTTCATTATATAACTCAATAATAGAGCGATGACTACCCCCTATAGAATCACCGACAAATGGATATAGTACTTTCAATATATGCAAATCCAATAATAATAATGGGTCAAAATAACTTTAGTAATTATAGCAATACTCTGCTAATTCATCACCAATTCTATCCATAACATATTGATTTTTATATTCTTTCCATAATCCTACATTGCTTTTCGATCTAATGCTTTCTGGATTAAAGTAATTATACTTATTCTTATGAACTATACCCACCCCTATAAAGTCAATGATTTTACTAACTGACTGTTCATAATTACATACCAAATCTTCAAAATTTAACCTTAATACATCTTTATAGCATTCTTTATTTGAGCCCTCACCTTGTAAATTACTCCTTAAAATTTTATGCCATCTAATATATTTATCTGCTGAATCACTATTACTCAAATCGGCCCCAATAAGAACCTTATTTCTGACTAAATTTGAATATATATCTCTAGGATCTCTATCAATAATTATAACTTTTATTTTTTCAAAAAACTGAGCAGAATTACTAATATTAGTTGGAGGGACCGCTTGATCCAATACAAGTGTATTTATTTTATTTGAATCTATATAGTCACCAAATAAACTATTAATATAATTCCTGGTTTCTTTTATAAAATTAGATTTGTCTGGTCTTGCTAAGTACATAAATTCTGCGTTACTTTCTCCAATCTTACTTCTTATTTTCATAAAAAAATTCTTATATGCTGGAATGTTGTATCGATGAACAGAAGTATCGCCCAAATAAACCATATCGGTTATTTTATCGACATATGTTTTTGATTTTGACATGAAGTCAACATCTAGTTTATTAGAAAAATCTTTGCCAGAACGGCTGAACAACCCTGTGTCCCTACCCAAAACCTTACAATAATTAAGGAAATCTTTAATCGCAACATCATGACGTACAAAATCCCAATTATGCACCAATGACTCTTCTAGGTCTATTAGGCCATACGGATCTTTTGCGATTCTAAATTCCCCGTTAAATACTCCAAATCCTTCAAACTCTTTTAAAATATCTATACACGCACTAGAACCACTCCATCCATAACCACTAACAGAAATATAAGATGGCATATTTACCCTCCTTGGATATTTATATTTTAAATTATTTTATTAATATAATTTAAAATATAAATATATGACTTTTGCAAAGATACACTGCTTTCCGTAGATACAACTAACTCTGCACTATGTGGCTCATCATATCTATTAACATCTGAGTATCCTATTAAATCATTAATTTCACCTCGGTCTGCAGCCGCATACAATCCTTTTGGATCTCTAGCTTTTAAACTTAATATATCGGTTTTTAAATATATAAGGTGAAAATTAGGTTGTAGAACACTCCTAACTTCTTTTCTTATTATGTCATACGGGCTAATAACTGGAACAATGACAATATCATATTTGACTCTTTCGTTATTACACATATGTGCTATTCTTGTGTTGTTGATGCGAACATCATCAAATCCAAATCCTAATTTTTCATTGTCATTGTCTCTTACAGAGTCACCATCTATGATAGACACAGAATATCCATCAATTTCTAATTTTTTCTTTAAAAGGTTGGAAATGGTACTTTTTCCTGACCCTGACATACCTGTCATCCATATTACTGTAGATCTTCTATGCATTCTAATACTTGCAGATAATTGTACAAATAAGTTTAATAATGCAAATAGCAACTTTCACAAAACTAACTAAACCATCAACAATATACCGTAAATTGTAATAAAAACTGTAAAAACTCCATTAAACAAACTAGTATCAATAGATTTAAATATTGCCTTACCTATCAATTGATATATTATTAGTGATACTAAACCGTATACAACAGAAAACAATCCAACAGTACCAACTTCAAACCATAAAAGAAAAACGAATTGCGTTAAACCAAATAATAAGTATGCCAAGGCTATATTTGTTCTAATTTTCTCCTTATCTTCATATATAGATCCCATTAAAATAGTCAGGAGAGCTCCTCCTTGATTTGAAATTCCATGAACAGCTCCTGTTATAACAAGCGATGTTCTGCCAAATTTCTTTATTATATTAGGCAACTTTTCTATGTTTAAAATACGTATTAATGCCAACAGCAACATAATAACACCGACTATCGTAGTAATATAAGAATTTTTTCCAAAATCAATTGATAATGACATTCCTAAAAATACAAAGGGTATTGCATATAAGACAATACCCCTTGCGATTCTTATCTTATTTTTAAACCCATGAGTTTGAAGAAAAGAAAGTAATAATGAAGATGGCAATAGATAACCAACAGCATCCACGTAACTTACACCCAGTAAAAGAAAGGTTGGGGTTCCAAATACAAGTAACCCAACGCCAAATATAGATTGAACAACAGAAAATACAGCAATCACTAAAACAATAATAAAAACAGAGGGTTCCACGTTGTTTTAAATATTGGCACTATTAAATAAAAGAAATGAATTAATTCCAGAGTCATAATAATGCACAGTTGAATCCATTAACTCTTTAATCATCTTTACTGACAATACAGGGTGTTTTCCAATAGCAGTTTCAGCAGCTAAAACTAAACCATTTGCCCCCATAAGTAGAGTACTAACTACATCATTTACCTCAGAACGTGTTGGGGTTCTCTTAGTAATCATGCTATCTAATAGATTAGTTGCCACATTAACTGGCACATTCATTGCCCTTGCTTTGCCGATAATACTACGTTGAATAAAAGGTATAGATGTGATTGCAACCTCACGTGATAAATCTCCCCTATCAATTAATAACTCATCTGACTCTATAGCAATAGACTCTACATTTCTCACTCCAAGAATGCTCTCAATTTTAGAAATAACCTTATCACCTTTGTCAAGTCTTTTTCTCATTTCAATAACATCATCACTACGGTTGCAAAAAGAAAGTGAAAAATCTTTAATTGAGCAATTCTTTGCAATTTCTAATGCAACTTTATCCTTATCTGTAAGGGCTGGCATTTCTAGATTACGTGAAACGTCACATGCTTTATTGCTTCCA
>Ga0233430_1005771_pt1 | contig 10522 bp, 14 predicted proteins | sample SI_118_April2016_2_FD_179883 | JGI IMG/M metagenome (GOLD analysis project Ga0233430, IMG submission 179883) | Seawater microbial communities from Saanich Inlet, British Columbia, Canada - SI_118_April2016_150_MG | ecosystem: Environmental > Aquatic > Marine > Inlet | place: Canada: British... | reverse complement strand
ATCTTTTTGACCTTTGTGTGCTTCAACTGCTATTTCAATTGCTCGTTCTAATGTTGCCATTTGTTCCAGCGTGAGCTGGCTGTAGTGTTTCATTTGTGCTCCTCATTTTTGTCGGTGGGAAAAGTGCGAAGCCTACAGCGGCTCCGCTTCTTTCACAACCAATCTTTGAGTTGCACTTAAGAGTTGAATTCAGGTAATGTTATAACAGCGAATATTATTCCCAACATAATAATAAAAAATGCTATAAAAATAAAACCGCCAAAAAATATGCTCAACTTTTCATTTTCTGAATCATATAGTTGTTCAATTGTTTTTTGTGGAATCAATATTAAAACCGTAGCGATTATTCCTTGGACTGTGATCTGGAATAAAGTTAACTCACCAGAGGTTTGTCCAATTGTCCACCAAACAATTAATATAAAAGCAGAACCCGTAGTATACTTTCCAGCTATCCGCGATACGATTAAGATTATTCCTAAAAATATTTGCCAAAATAATATCATAAATTTTGCCCTTAATTATTATTGATCTGTGAAAGTATAAGAGATAGTGGGGGTTAGATTCTACCTAAGAGTTCTTTTTTCTTAGTCTGAAATTCATCTTCTGTAATTATACCTTTATCCTTTAAAGATGATAGCCTTTCTAATTCATTAATATAGTCATTTTTCATTGAGACATCTTTAATAAAGTTTTTTATCATCTTATTCCTTTCTGTATGAAGTTTACCAATTTTTATTTTCCTAACTATATTCAACGTTAAATACCACCATGGCCATATTAGAGCAATCGTTAAAACCACACCACTGAAACCATAATCAACATATAGTACTGAATAGGGTATTGCAACTACTGTAAAAGATAATAGAACTACTAATAACCTCAATATTGTTGTTGTAGAATTATGATATTTTGGTAGTTTAGAAGAGAAGAAAGGTTGGCGTTTACGATTAGTTTTTTTTATTGGTCTAATCTTATTTCGCTCTTTTTGTGTATCAATGATTAAAACAAAAACAAGCATAAATAATACGGCAACTCCAATTAGGTAAATCAAGAAGTGGACCTCATGGTTTGGACAGATTTTTCTAATATTAAGTTATAAAGTTCAACGGTTGTTTTCATAGAAGTGGACACCATTACACTTTTTCAAATGTTTTTAAGTAAAGGTCATAGATGAATTTTGAGTAAAACTTTCTTGTAGGATGTTGCATATTATTTTTTAATGGTATATAATTAAACTGAACACAATATACATAAACTTGAGAAAGAGTAACCAAGCTTTTAAACTCGCGTTCTGTTAATTCTTCAAATGTTTTAGGAGCAACTGCAAATTTTTCAACCTGTTCCGTTAATAAATCTATCCATTTCGGTGTTTTCTCTTTGATGTTACTACTATCTCTAATTGCAATTAACCAGCTATAAAATGCTTTTAAATTCATTGAAGCCATATACCACAACTCATCAGATGAACTTGAACTTGGATGAAGCAACCCATTTATGTTTTCTGTGATTTCGTATGAAATATTATCTGTTGCAGCATCACCAAATAAATTTTGAAAAAATCCCATTAAAACCCTACCTTTCTTGTTACATATTCTCTTGCCACGGAACCCGAATACCGAATGTGTCCACTTCTTTCTTGATGGTCAATGGGGTAATTAAGTAAAACTGGGTTATTTTTAAACTCTAACATCACAACAAATTCAATCACATCTGCAATGGTTGTGTTTTCATCAATTATAAACCCTGTATTATTACCAAAGCAAATAAGCGTGTTGTTGTTATTAATATAGTAATCATTTCTACCTTGAATAGCCAATTTAGCAAATTCGTGCGGCGGTTGGGCTTTATCGCGGTTTAAATTTGCAGACCACAGCATAACTCTGGCAGATTTTGTAGCAATTTTTTTCATTTTTTTTCTTAATCTTCTCTCAAAAAAATCAGCTAGTCCCATATTTAATCCTATCTATTATTTTGAATGAAAATATTTTGAACAATATATTTTGGTATCATCCAATATCCACCAAGAAAAATCAAAGCAATGATAAAGTTTGTATCAGTCCAAACCAAAATTCCGCCTATTATTGCAATAATTAATGAAGTAATAAATGTTAGCAACATATTTAATTCACTAACAAAAAATAAACCACGCTCAACAGGTCTTCTTACTGCATTGAAACCATATACAATATGAATCGCAGTGCCTAAAACAAGTAAAATAATTCCTATGAAGATCATTTTGTTACCTCACTATCAAAAAAAGTTTTGTGGTTTAAAGCTCATTTATGAAATAATTAAAATATTTACATCCATTTATTACATTTTGATAATAGTCTGTATCCGAATACTCATCTCGAAGCATTCTAAAGTATTTCCCATATAATTTATAGTTGGGGAATACTAAACTTTCATATTCATACCATTTACCTTTGATCGTTTTCAATTGACGTAATGTAAGGTCTGATATATATAGAGATTGTTCGCATTTAGCTGCCATAAATGCACTTTTTGCCGCAAACTCATTATCTATTATACCTTTAGATAATTCTATACATTTGTCATAATAATATAGAGGTGTTTTAAAATTAAGATTATCCTTATCTTGATAAATAACCTCATCTTGATAAAAGTAATTGCTACTATAGGATCTGTATTTTCTACTTGAAGCCTGCATTGCCCAAGAATGGCCAAAATATGTAGAATTAAAATAATAATTACCAATTTTATAACTTGTTTCAGATTGAGTTGTTGACAAAGTTGATGACAAAATATCCCACCAAGACGATGGTGCATTTAAGCTTTTTAATAAAGTTATTAATTCTTTTACAACTATCAGTTTATTATAACTTAAAGCCGAATTTCCGTCAGGATGAATATTGTCTAAAATTTTAACTTCAAAAGGATTCCTACTTATTTCTAATAAATTTTTATCTGACATTAGTTCCCAATGAGAAATTGCATCATCCAATCTATTATCTCGCATAGCAATTGTTCCTAAAATATGTAGAAAGTCGTCTTTGGTAATTGCTTTGGTCTCTTCCCAGGTAATATGCTTATTGAGAGTTGATGTCACAAGAAATTCTTCAAATTTTGTTTTATTCCTTTTATTTTTAAAGTTTAGAATATTTTCAATTAATTCATTATCATTGATTTGTTTTATTGCTTCAAAAACTGTGAAATCCTTATTGTTAAATCTATCAGTATTTTGTGTGGAACCTTTAAAATTTAAATGTGAATTATTACATAACAAGGCTTTTGTTGACAGACCCTGTTGCTCATATAAGATCCCAAATACTTTTATCAAGAATTCGGCCATGTATGGGTTTTTTAACTCTTTAGCAACTAGAAATAATTTATTTTCAATTTCATCGTTTATTTTATCAATTGAAATAATATCTATTAGAAGTTCAAATGTCCTAATTTGATTTATCTCTTCAATATTGAGATTATGTTTATTTAAGTCATTAATTGTCTTTCGAGTATTATTGATATTCCCTGCTAAAATATTTAAATACCCATTCGCTAATTTCCAAAATTCTTTATCTTTGATAAATTTATTATTGATACAATTACTTGTAAAATAAATTAATTGTTCTAAAATCTTTATAGTTTGTTTTTTAGGTATTTTGATGGTTTCTCTTGCTGTCAATATATTCATCTTTAAATCTTTCCCAAGTAGTTGATGCTCTAAGAAAAAAATTTCCTCCCTTAATAAAGATTTTAAAAAACTGGAACTTGGATCTAATTCATAAATACTTCTCATTTCTTCGAAAATATTAGAATTTCGTTTCATTGCTCTCCTTGCATATAAGGTTATTTTCTCCTGTTCATTTTTGCACAAATTTATAGCTTCTGTCCATCCTTCATCTGAAGTGATATTTAAATCCAATAATTTATTCATCCTTTTACTTGAACATTCATTGAAAACTCTAGTAAACATTTCCTGTCCTTTAGAAATATCATCTTTCCCTGAGAGTATTCTATCCGGGTCTTTTGATGCTTTAAGTGTTTCTTTTCCTCTATTAGTGTAGATACCAGCCACGTGTTCCATTGCCCAATATTTAATCATATTTGTACTTTCATTAGATTCCATTAAATCAGTATATATTAATATTGCTCTTGTTGGTTGGTTGGAATATCTCGCCAAACGTATCATTTGATAAGCATATCTTTCTTTTAAAAAAAATGAACTCGACTGAGAATACATTTCCTTAAAATCAGCAATTTTTGCATCCATAAATAAGGAATCACTTTTCTCTATTTGTGATTTCGACACTCGCATATATGGTTCACAAATTCTCGTCTGAATTAAATAATTTATAAACTCATGATCATTAGTTTTCTTTAAACATCTCAAAAAAGTATTTCTATCATAGATATCACTAATATCTTCCGACTTTTTAAACAAGGAGTTTTTTATTAATGTTAATTTTTCATATGTTGAGTTGTACAGAATTTCTTCAATATCTTCCTTCTCAGGGCATCCATTAAAATATTTTTTCCATTCAATTAAATTTGCATTTTTTAAGGTTAAAGATTCGTTATAAAAATACATTTCTGAGCCAATTACGTGAGAAGGACCTTCATATTGAAAAAAATGATACTGATAATTATGCTCCCCAGGGCCTAGGGTCGGACATGCGTATAAGGAAACATGTGATAATATTAATATTATAATGTTATTTAAATATAGAAACAATCTCATTAATCTTTTCATGGTTAAAGCCTTTTAGGTTGTTTTTTGTTAAGCTAAAGAATGCAATAGTAATCTTGTTGTTGGGAATATGATGTGAAATTAATTTTGATAATTCTAATAATTTAGAGTGTTGGATTTCCTCTATTCTAATTATATCTCCATTATAGACGTAGACGCCATTTAAATAATGATTTTGGATTATAGAAAAATAATTGCCATTTATGTGTTTAAAACGAATTTTGTTTTTTAAGTCTTCGCTAGATAAATTGTTTATTAAACCAACAACTTCATCCAGCCTATATAAGACTCCCCAACTAAAGATTGGAAGAGCAATATCAATATCTAATGGATAATTTTTGTCTGTTAAATACTTCTTCACTGTTTTTATATCAAGAATAGAATTATTTGTTTCTATATTATTAATATCTCCCACATTATATAACATGAGCATGCATTTATCTACCGGCGGTACACCAGTGATAGTAGGATATTTATATTGATGTAACCGCAATGTAACCGATATTAGTTTTGATTTTACCCCAAAGTTAGATTTTAACAATTCTAATAACATGAAGTATTTTTTTCTTGACTTAGGAGACCAGTCACAATCTATTTGAATTTCATTGAATCTCAAGTTTTCATTCTGTGAGATATCGATTGTTTTTTTGATAATAACCTCAGCAAGATTCTCAATGTATTGTTCATTAATATTAAGCAATGTTCTGTTTGTTATAAAAATTGTTGGAATAATGGGAATATTTTCAGGGATTTTATCCATAAATTTAATCGGTGCTACAACTGTTGGTTCTTCTTTTAGTCCATGCCAATCAATATCAAAGTATTTTAGGTAAAGTTTATTTGCTTGAGAATGATTTAAAAATTTTTGTTCTTCAGGTGTTAGGTTGAAAACTGATCGCCAAAAGTAAAAAGCAATGTCTATAGTTCTTTCAGATTGATGATTACAGGAGAGTAATACAAGAATAATTGCAAAAGATATATATGATATTCTACTCATTACTTCAATTACCTGGAATCAAGTAGTAAGTGCAACAGTGTATGATTGACCAAAAAATACTTCATTGGGTGTTTTATACCCAAGTCTTTTTCTTGGACGATTGTTTAGTCTTTTCGTGGCGTGGATTAACTCCAAATCTGTAAACCATGTTTATCCAAGTGTCAGCATATTTTATTGATTAATTATTTCTTTAATTAAATTACTGTTATACTCATTCATAATGCCTTCTACACTTTTGTAAGGTGTATAGTTTCTTTTTAATAAGGTCGAATATTTAGCAGAGACACCGACACCGCCAAAAAAACCCGCAATACCACCAAGCATTAGGATTATAGATAATCCGAACGTTTCGTCTGACGACATAAAAAAGAAGCTAGAAATAAATGCCAGGGCGCTGCCACCCATAAGGGAAAGTGAATTTTGGTGACCTGATTTTAGTTTATTATAACGTGCCATCGCAATTGAGGCTTCCCGTGGATAACCGGTGATTTTAAAAAATTCGGCTTCAGATATTCTATGCCCTATCCCTCGATATGCCATCCATTGATACCAACTCTGACCACTATATGAAACAGAGCCATAACCACCGAAACCACTCCCCATAGATTGCTGAGTAACTTCAATTGTTAATTTATTCCGATTGTAAATAGTCTTTTGTTCTGCATTTAAGTCGCTAATTGTTTGAGCAAATACAATATTTACTATAAAAGAAAATATTATCGTTAAGTTTACTACCACTTTCATTGTTTTCTCATTATTTTTATAACACCCATTCTCATTATAGTTCCCTTTCGATTGTTAATAAACCTGAATTCAACTCTTTTCTTCTTGCAACGTAAATGAAGAGACAAAGAACATCCGGTCAATTTGTCCTTAAGAATGTATTGGTAAATCCATTCATGACTAACAGCTATATCCATATTTTTCTTCATCCAAGCACTTATTTGTTCAGGACTCCATTCTTTGCAAATCAGTGTTTCAACATACGCCCAAGTGCTCCACGGAACGCTTGGTAACACGAACTATTTTACTTTTCCTGTAAATGCTTATTATTACAGGAGAACTTTCATGTTTGAAGACAAATATAAGGACATGAAACAGTCATTAATCAAGCCAAAAAAAGAGACTAAAGCCGAAAGGAAGCAACGCTTCCAAGACTTGGTTAACAAACATGACTGGTCCCGTGCAGATCTTGCTCGACATTTAGGATGTAGTCGAGTTTGGGTTACGAAAGTTTTGACTTGCATACTTCGCCACTAACTTTTTCTCGCCGGCTTCAAAGCTGATGGTATAGGGAATTCGATCATTTTCATGCAGATTGTCCACTTCATAGAAATCATGTGCAAGATCCAGCTCATCCCAGCCGTAGGCTTCTAAGACAGCCATCATTCCATAATCCAGCCCTTTTGGTGACTCTACTTCGTTATTTGTCGGTCATGCATTTAATACTCCGATATCATCCATAAAATCAATTACCCGTTTGTCGGGTTTTTGAAGCAATCTTTTATTCAGTTTACCTTCACTGATATAAATATCATTTGCATTCCTAACACGGCTTATTGCTACATAGAACATGCCTTTAGCAAAAAATGCATCATTTAAATTAAGTGATATATGATCAAGGGTCATTCCTTGAGATTTATGAATTGTTATTGCCCAACCCAATTTAATCGGCAATTGTTTAAAGGTCCCAATAACTTCAGTTTCAAGTACCCTGGTAGTTTCATTATAAATATATTTATATTTTTCCCAAATTGAAAACCCAACTTCAATGACTGAACCATTTGACTTTTCCACTGTAATAATATGTTGATTTATTTCTATGATTTCCCCCGAGTCTCCATTTATGAATTGTTTATCCATATCATTTTTAATAAAAAGAACCTTAGCGCCTATTCTCAGATTAATCAATTCATCATTCGGGAAAGAATTATTCCATTCACCAGATATTGCTGCTTTAAAAGTATAGGTATTACTTCTAATTTGCTTCAAATTTTCATTATTTATTCTTTTAGCAGTATCATTTTTAGTTGTTAAGTAAGTAGTATTTATGTTGGGTAGATTTTGATTTATTTCATCACAAGTTGTATCAAAAAAATCAATATCAGAATCAATAAATTCTCCTTTTCGGATTATATCTAAAAATTTAACAAATGATTTATCATTGTGTCTTTTGGAATAATCAATTATTGTAGGAAATATAATATTATTAGGCCAACAGATGGGTGGATTGTCTTCGGAAATGACTTTTGAATCAAAAAACCAATATGAACCATTGTAATTATCTTCAATATACTTATTTGCATTGGCATCATTTATTTTGATGGGTTCTAATTGCATTAAATCACCAAATCCCAAAATTACTTTGCCACCAAACTTACTTCTAGGGTCATTATTTACTCTTAATATTTTATCGATGGCATCAATGATGTATCCAGGAACCATAGAAATTTCATCAATGACTAAATAGTCAAACTCAGAAAATTTCTTATTTATTTTTACAAAATCATCCTTATTTGTATCAATTAACCTGGGGAGCAGCCCAAAAAAAGAATGAATAGTTGTACCTCCTATATTTATAGCAGCTAATGCAGTTGGAGCTAATTTTATTATAGAATAATTAGAACTATCAGAAAATTCTTTTATTAAATGTGATTTTCCTACTCCAGCTTTTCCTAAGAATAGGTTTAGACCTATATGTAATCTATCTAGTTTATACCCACTATCAATAACAGGAATAAAAAGCCCTTCCGACTCGTTTACTTTTTTTTGAATAGTGTTAAAATATTCTGAATCTTTATGTTTTGCATTTAGTCTTTTTATAAAAATATCGGCAGAGTGAGTCAAAAGATAACTACTTAATTGGTCTGCATCTTCATTTTTCACATATACTAATCCATGAAAATAAGCATCATGTTCTGTTGAGAAATAAACTGGATAATTAAAAACATATTCTTCACGTGTAGTCCCATGAATAAATAAATCATTTATTACCTGGGTAACTTTAAGTTCCCCAATTTCATCATGATGGATTTTCATGCCTGGTCTTAAATCGTAAAATATCATACTTTCAATACTCCCAATCTCTATGGCTTATTGGCAATCGATTTAACAAATCTTTAGAATGTTTCCAATTGGGATAATATTTTCCATCTTTTTCTGAAGTATTAACTGAACCGCCTTCGAATCCTTTCAAAAACTCAATATCCTGAAAATCATCTTCATAGTACCCACCAGCTCCTTTAGTAGAATACGATATCATTAGTTCAATTTACTAAAATCGTTTGTTTGAGTTTTCTTTATCCTAACCTGTATGTTGGTGTCATATTGTTTATTATTTTTTATTTTTTTAAAATACAATCGCCCAGTGTTATCTCTCCCAGTAGAAATATGTGATGATGATGCCTGCCAAGAGCTTGAATGTATTTCTTTTGATTTAAAATTTGACTCATCAAAAGCCATGAGCCTTAATTGGTGAAAAAGAGGATTTAAATTTATGTAATAATCTAAAATAACCGGTATAGATTCATCATCAAACAAGAATTGCGGGAATATAGCTTTCAGAATTTTATGAAATAAATTTATTTTACTGCTTCTAAGATTTGGAGAAATCACATTCTTTTGTTCTGAAAGTGCAAGTTCATTTGATAATATATCAACCTGCTCTTTATAATCATCTTTCTTCTCCATCTCTTCTAATGCTAGTTCCTCTATCCTATCAATCTTACTCTCAAAAGTTTGTTTTAATTGTTCAATCGAAAAATCCTTATCATCAATAATACTCAGCTCATTTCTTAAATTCGAAGATGTGTTAATTTCAAGCTCAAGTTTTAATTCCAATTCAGATACATATTTAGCGAATTTCTGTATTTTTATTTTCAAATCATCTATTTCATCGTTTTTACTCTGAAGAACTTTTTCAGCAGAATCGCCATCACTTAATTCAAAAGAATCAAATGCATTGTTTATTATATCCAGAATTGAATTTCTACTATCGTCTGTATTTAACCGAATAAACCAATCATAGTCGCGCCCATTATCAGCAGATCGAGTACTCTGATCCGCCCTTAACCAACTAACTCCCATTTTATCTAGGTGTTCTAAAACGGAATTAAAATATATTTTATCACCATTAAATACTATATAATGCCCATATTTGTTACTCTCCAGATACCAATCAATTGTTTTTTTAGATTTTATCTTTTTTATCTGTTTTTTGGGAAAATTTTTGATGATCGGACAATCGTCTTTATCATAATACTCTTTAGCTATATCAATATGGTTTCCATCATAAATTGGATAAACTTTTTTTCTAAAAACGGCTCCAACATCACCATTAGGGCACTTTCTTAAGTTTCTTTCTTTAGCATCTCGTATAAACAAGCTATTGTCATACACGAGTAAATCAATTTTTTTCACAAAAACTCCTAATTAACCACATTAAAAACTTGAGTTATAACATTCTTCTCTTTAGCCTTATCAATCGTGTATTTCGTCCCACGACTGACCCCATCCCAGAAAGCTACGACACAATCAGCCATTGCCACAATCATATCGTTCCTAACAAGTCCTGCACGTCTTCCATACTTATTCCATTCAGCAGGAACAGAGATTACTTCCATACCAAGTTTGCATGCTTCATCTTCAGCAGTTTGATCAACACCTTTAGCACCGCCTGAAACGATTATATCTTCCCGTGAAAGTTTGCGTACATATTCTCTGACCTGTTCAAGATCGGGGTAAGTTCTAGTTCCTACGATAGCTACTTTCATTTTTCATGCCTCAACTTCAACCATACAAATTTAACAATAGCA